>Ga0308169_10001558_pt1 | contig 26363 bp, 34 predicted proteins | sample PhyBR1_2_FD_202139 | JGI IMG/M metagenome (GOLD analysis project Ga0308169, IMG submission 202139) | Phyllosphere microbial communities from UC Gill Tract Community Farm, Albany, California, United States - DLSLSB.R1 | ecosystem: Host-associated > Plants > Phyllosphere > Unclassified | place...
CGGCAGCGGCCAGAAGCAGCCGGGCTTCTACTGCGACCTGTGCAAGCGCACGTGCAAGGACAGCGCGAGGTACCTCGACCACCTCAACGGCCGCACTCGTGCGTCCCTCTCTCGCTCGCCCTCGTCGACCACATCGCGCAGGACAAAGCTGACCCCGACTCGCTCGTCCCTCCCTCCTGCCCCTCCCTCTCGTCCTCTCCCTCTCGCCGCACAGACCTGCGCCACCTCGGCCAGACGACCAAGGTCGTCAAGTCGACGCTCAACGACGTGCGGCAGAAGATTGCCGAGCTGCGCGCCAAGTCGGCCGCGAGCGCCGACGCCAAGAAGTACGACTTTGAGCAGCGCATCAAGGACATCAAGCAGGCCGAGGTCGCGAGCCGGGACGAGGCGCGCGAGGCCAAGCGGCGCAAGCGCGACGAGGAGCGCGCGCAGGCCGAGAAGGACCGGACCAAGGGCGCCGACGAGCAGATGATGCAGATGATGGGCTTTGGCGGCTTCGGCGGGCCGACAAAGCGGTGACGGACCGTCTCCTTTCCCTCCTGTATCGGTCGTGTTGTAACATGTACGGTACGAGCGCTTCATCGACTGCGCACGAGCGAGAGCAAGCCGTCCTTCCCCTCAAGCTGCTCGGCGAGCTCCTCCTCGGCGAGCTCCTCCTCGACGAGCTCCTCCTCAGCTACTGCTGCTTCCTGGTCGTCAGGGGCTCGCCGTGTTGGAACGCTCAGCTTTAGCTCGTCCCTTCCTGGCAGCGAGAGGCCGCCGTAGGATCCGAGCGAGCGAGGCTGGGGGGTCAAAGCGCCAGCGCTCGAGCCGAACAGCTGTGCTCCCTTCTCCTCGTCGTGCTCGCGGCGAAGGCTGCTCTCTTGCTCACGGCTCTCGCAGGCCAGATAAAGAAGAACAGAGACTCCATCCGACGTTGCACAGAGCTCGACAAAAGAGAGCGACGACTGCTCGTCCTCGCGCCCGACCCGACCGCCCGAGACGACGCCGACGACGACGAGAGCCGACGGCGACGACGCAGATGAAGAGAGGACGAAAGGGCGAAGGAACAGGTTCAGAAAGGTGCGCATCCACCGCGCTGCGCCGTACAGCCTCCGGCCCGAGACCGCGCAAGGCGAGCCAAGGGCAGCAGAGGCCGGACAACCCACCTCGGGAACGAGGGGGCGGTACGAGCGAGCTCAAGGTCATCGAGGAGCGCACACGGCCCTGCCCCCGAGGGAGCGAGGGACCGCGCGCGCCCGCAGTTCTCGCTTGGATGGGGATGCGACCTGTCGCTCATCGCGACCTGCAAACAGTGTAGCTCTTTTGAGAGAGCAAGACAACTCGGAGAATAACCTGTTGCGCGAGCGGCTGGGTCAGCTGTGGCCCTCGTGGTGCGGGGAGGGGGGAAAGAGAGAGCTCGACGCACTGTAAAGAGATCCTGACTGACTGCTCGCGGTGGGCGCAAGGAGGGAACGAGGGCGAGGGCGACGAGTCAGTACGTGTGCTGCAGAGGGCGGCAGAGAGCAGCTTGTGCAAGAGGTAGACGGACGTGTGGTCTTAGAGAAGAAGAAGCTGGCTGCCGCCGCCGCGAGCTTCTTGACCTCAGCACGCGGCGAAGGCGGACTTGTAAAAAAACCAGTCCGGTTCGCTACCCCGCTGTCCGGGCCTGCGCCAGCTTGCTCGCATGCAAGCAGGAGCTGCTGCATGCACTGCGGAAGAGCTCGAGCGAGGGCGAGCGGCGAGCGAGAAAGGCGCGACGAGGAGAGGTCGGCGCGAATAGTAAGCGAGGTCAAGCAGAAAGTCAACGACGGGTTGCAATGTCAAGCGCGAGTAAGTAAGCAACGCTAAGCAAAGCTAATCGAGGTCAAGTAACGGCGCCAGAGCTGCCGGCGCTCGCCTCAGGTGCGAATCGAGGGGGACTAGTCTGTGGGCTGCGCGTATGGATCTGACACTGTCGGAAGAGCAGAACTCCAGCTCAAGAGTGGTCGAGGAAGGCGGGAAAAGGTGAGGCGGGGCCGTGGTGAGAGCGCGGAGCGGAGGAGGAGGACGGCGGCGCTTCCCTCTCCGTGTCGACCGTTCCCTCCCCCCTCGTCCTCTAAAGTGAGCCTGCTGCTCCTCTACACCTCGGTCCGCCACCTACCGCCCACGACCCACCAACCGCGCGGCCCCGAGCGCCCTCGCCGGCCGACGACGAGCCCGCGACGGCGACGAGCTTTTTGCAACCTCGCCCGGGCAGCACGCGGCGCGGTCGGGCGGGTGCAGGGGTGCAGCAGGGCGGCGTACGAGCACGAGCGCGGTTTGTGCGGGTCCAGGGCGACCTGCGCAGCTCGAGCGGCTGCGAGGGCCGACAGCCGGCTCTCGCTCGCGCTCGACCACCTCGACCTCGACGACCCGATCACCCTCACCCGCACCCCGCGCAGCCTTGCTGACCCCTTGCCTCCCACTGCGCGCAGAATGTCTGCTCCTGCCCCCTCTGGTGAGCGCGGTGGCTTCGGCCGTGGCCGTGGTGGTGACCGTCGTGGCCCCCGCCGCGGCCCCCGTCGCGGTGCGCGCAAGGACGAGGAGAAGGAGTGGTGCGTCCCGCTCTCTCTCTCTCCACCCTCCACTCCCCGAGCACGTCCTGATGCACCCGCTCGCGCTCGCAGGGTTCCCGTCACCAAGCTTGGGCGTCTCGTGAAGGACGGCAAGATCAAGTCGATCGAGGAGATCTACCTCTTCTCGCTCCCGGTCAAGGAGTACCAGATCATCGACATCCTCCTCCCCAAGCTCAAGGGTGCGTCCCTCTCCCTCGAGCCGCGCGACAGGAGACGAGCGAGCTGACCCCTCCACCCTCCCCCTCCTTGCCCGCCCGCAGACGAGGTCATGAAGATCATGCCCGTCCAGAAGCAGACCCGCGCCGGTCAGCGCACCCGCTTCAAGGCGTTCGTCGCCATCGGTGACTTCGACGGCCACGTCGGCCTCGGCGTCAAGTGCGCCAAGGAGGTCGCGACCGCCATCCGCGGCGCCATCATCGTCGCCAAGCTCTCGGTCATCCCCGTCCGCCGCGGCTACTGGGGCAACAAGCTCGGTGAGCCGCACACCGTGCCCTGCAAGGTCCAGGGCAAGGCCGGCTCGGTCTACGTCAAGCTCGTCCCGGCGCCCCGCGGTACCGGCATCGTCGCCGCCCCGGCCTCGAAGCGCATGCTCCAGCTCGCCGGTGTCGAGGACTGCTACACCCAGTCGCGCGGCAACACCTCGACGTGCGTCCCGCCCTCCCTCCTTCCCCTCGTCGCCGTCGCCGTCGTCCTCGTCGAGATCCGCCCGCTGACCCTCCCCTTCTCTCGCTCGCAGCATGGGCAACTTCATCAAGGCGTCGTACGCCGCCATCACCGCCACCTACGGCTTCCTCACCCCGGACCTCTGGACCAAGATCGAGGTGCGTCCCTGTCCCTCCTCGCGCTCGCTCCCCTTCTGCCGATCCCCTCGCTGACTCGCTTTCCCTCTCCTCGCGCCTCACAGCCCTCTCCTTCGCCCTTCGAGGAGTTCTCGGCGCACCTCCAGCTCTCGGCCAAGAAGGTCTACTAAGCGTCTCTCCCCTCGAGGCGTCGGTAGCTCTGGACTGAACGAAGGCGGGATGCTGTGCATCCGCTGCGAGCAATCGATTGTTGTTCCGCAGTACCCGACGTGCTACCTTCCGTACGATGAGCAGATAGTAGAGAGAAAGCGCGAGAGCGTGTCACTGGGAGACGTCGACGAGCGCTCGAGCCTTCTCGTCCTCGCCCGTTAGCGCCAGCCCCGCCCGACCCTCGCGCGTCGAGCCGATGAGCCGACGCTCCACGGCAGGAGTCTGTGAGCTAGCTACCAGCGCCGCAGCAGGCGGTGCACATGCGCGAGCGAGAGCGTGCGCGAGAGCTGCACCAAGTCATCGCTCGACCTTCGCAAACTCGCAGCGGCAGCTCTCGACGCGACCGAGGGCACAGATTGTCCTTGCAGACGCTACACAGACGTCTCGAAAGCTGCCAAAGCGCCACCTTGTCGTTCCTCGTCTCGCTCGCACGCTCGCTCACTCCCAGTGCCCCTGGAGCGCCTCGACGCCCTGGAGGCCCTCGAACCCCATCTCCTTGAGCACCTTCTTGGCCTCGCTCCCGCCGCCGTCCTGCTTGTCGATCTCCTTCTCGAGCGCCTTCTCCTCGTCGTCGAGCTCCTTCTCGGCCGCGTCGCCAATGTCCTCCTTGGCCGTGTGCTTGGACGGCACGAGGAGGAGCTCGGCGCCCGGGTAGTTGAGGAGCGAGGGCGGGTTGGCCGGGATGAACTTGGTCGTGAAGAGGTGCTTGAGCTCGGGAGGGAACTGCGGGCGAGCAAGAGAGGGCGCGAGAGAGGGCGAAGGCGAGGAGGAGAAGGGAGGGTACGTGCGCGCGCGCGTCAGCTCGGTGCCCGACGAGCGTGCCGCAGCGCTCGACATGCCGGGTCTCAGAGAGGGCAGAGACGCACCTGCGGGTGCTTGCTCTCGGGCTGGTTGCCAACGGTCGGGTTCGTCGAGGCCGAGTCCGGATTCTTGACCTGGAGGGTGAACGAGCCCTCGTGCTGCAGGTGGAGCGCCTTCTGCACCTCGCCCATCTGTCGGAAGTCGTCGTCGAGTCGGAAGAGGGTGAGAGTGGCGGTCGAGGCGTCAAAGGGTAGGAGAGGGAGGAGAGGAAGAGAGTAAGAGGGGAGGGGAGGGGGGACGAGGAGAGGGGCGGCAACAGGATCAGCTTCAGCCCGGGTCGACGCTCGGAGCTCATAGATCGTAGAAGAGGACGCGCCTCGTGCGGGACCGCGATCTCGTAGGCAAAGTAGGTGTGATAGACGGCCGACGCGTTGGACGAGTTCTCGGGCGGGTGCTCGGTCGTGTGAAGGACGTAGGCGCCCGCCGCCGCGACACGCGCGCCGGGCTGGTGGCGCGTGCCCAACGTCTTGGTCTCGTACGTGTAGGCGCCGAGGCCGTCCTTGAACTGCTTGAGGTCGTCGGCGACGCCGTCGACCTGAGCCCAGAGCGGGCGCGACGACTCGCTCGCGTCGGGGAGCGCCTTCTTGCCGATGACGATGAGGCGGTGGACGCTCTCGCCCTCGGGCGACAGGATGAGGTGGAACTTGGACACGTCGTTGAGCGACTCGGGGTGCTCCGTCTCGACCTTGGGGCGGAAGACGAAGTAGACGTAGCCCTTCTCGATGATGCCTGCGGGAGGGAGCAACATCAGCTCTGCACCGTACTAGTGGTAAAGAGTGAAGCGAGAGAGTGGACGCACCGTTTTTGCGGTCGGCGTCGACCTTGGGCGCGTCCGAGAGGGCTTGTCCCAGACCGGCCTTGTGCTCGACGACGTCGCCCTGCGGCTCCTCGTCGCGCTTGGCCTCGTCCATACCATCGGGCTTGGTGGCACTCGACTGCTGAGCCGACGACGAGCTGGCCGCCTTGGTCTCGTCGCCCTGCTGCTCGTCAGCCGCCGCACCAGGCTCGTCCTCGCCGCCCGCCTGCGCTCCCTGCTGCTGCTCCTCCTTGTCCGAGCCCTGCTGCTTGTCCTCCCTCGGCGCCGTGCTGCTGCTGCCCTCGGCCTCGCCCGCGCCGTCGTGGTGCTTGGGCTGCACGACGTGCTTGTCGACCTTGTGGCGCTTGCTCGAGTGGGCGGCGGGAGGCGCGGGCTCGGCGGCGCGCTTGTCGCCTGTGTCGGCGTCGTGGTCGTCGTGCGAGCGAGTGCTGACCATGGTGCGGCGCGGTTGGGTCGCGGCGGGGGTGAGTGGGAGGAGGACAAGGGCGATGACGAGGGCCTCGACTCCGCCGGCGCTGGCGAAGGTCAAAACGGCGAGCGGGGTTGACGTCGTCGCGAGTCGACGGCCGGGCAGCTTGCTCGTCGCTGGCAGCCTCTCAGGCCGTGTAGGGCTCGCTTGAGCATCTATCTGCAGGAGATCTCGGGGCAGCGCGAAGCGGGCAGTGGTCGAGCCTCTCGCACCTCTCGAGCGCTCCTCCTCTTTCATCCCTCTCGCTCAGGCTCTTTGGCACGCGCGCGCAGGTCCGAGAGACAAGCACCTACATACACAGTTGCACAGGAACAAGTTACGACATTCCGAGAGAGCGCCCCTCCTCCTCCTCGAGTCCGAGCACGCCGCCGCTCAGATCGTCTCCTTGCGGTGCTCGCGCTTCTCGCCCTCGTCGAGCAGCTCGGCGAGGCGCGCCTCCCACGTCGGCACGTCGGCGAGCTTCTGCTCAAGCGACTGCTTCTCCTCCTGCAGAGCGAGGCGCGCCTCCCAGTCGAGCGGGCCGAACGCGTAGTCGCCGCCGCCGAGGTACTGTCGAGGGCGAGGTGCGACGTTGAGCATGGGGCAGTCGATGCCAGGTGAGGTGAGGCGAGGCGGAAGAGGAGGGGGCGGCGAAAGAGGGAGGGCGCGGAGAGAGGGAGGGGCAGGGTCAGCTCGGGGACAAGCGGGTGCGAGGGCCCGAGAGAGGGAGAGGGGACGCACGTGGAGGATGAACTTGTGGTACTTCCAAAGACTTGGGCGGTGCGAGACAGTGAGGAGCGTGATACCAAGCTCTGCGACGGTCGAGGGGCGAGGTCAGCTCGAGCATGGTGGAGGAGGTCCGAGCGAGGAGGAGGAGAGACGCACCGGTCGCGCGCTCGTAGAACAGCTGCTCGACCTCGAGCGTGACGGCGCTCGTGCACTCGTCGAGGATGGCGTACTGGGTGAGCGAGAGAAGCGGGCGTCAGGATCGGCTGGTCGAGCTCGAGCGGGCGATGAGGAAGAGGAGAGGGACGTACCTTGGGCGCGTGGTAGAAGAGGCGAGCCATGGCGAGTCGCTGCTTGTCGCCTCCACTGAGCGCGTCCCGCCATTCTCGCTGCGCGTCCCACCCACCCTCACGCTCGACGATGCCGTCCACCTCGAGCAGCTGCAGGATCGAGAGGAGGTCCGCATCCGTGACGCCGCCTGCGTGCGCGAGGGAAGCACGTCAGCGCCGACTCGGCGAGGAAATCGAGAGAGGGGAAGAGCGCGCACGAGCGAGCATCTGCGACCGAGAGTGCGGGTAGATGATCTGGTCGCGCAGGGTGCCGAGCGACAGGTACGGTCGCTGCGGGATGTAGGTGAACTCGCTCGCCGGCGGCTTGGTGACCGTACCACCTGCGACGAGCATGAACCTGTCAGAGAGGCTTGTGAAGCTAGAGGGCGAGCGAGGAAGAGGACGCACCGTAGATGGGCCAGAGCCCGCCGAGGATGCGGAAGAGCGACGACTTGCCCGTGCCGTTGCCGCCGACGACGAGCAGGTGGTTCTACAGGGAAGAGATGGTCAGTCTGCAGCCTCGAAGCTGTGTCACCGCGAGCGGGACCGAGCAGTGCGGGCCCGTCGCGAGAAGAGCTCGAGGAGGGAGAACTTACCCCGGGCTTGACGTAGAAGCTCAGGCTCTTGATGAGGACGTCGCCTGCTCGAGGAAGACCATCAGTGTCTGCGAGAGAGGACGTGCGAGGGAGAGGAGACGCACCGTTCGGCGTGACGATGGGCACCTTGTCGAAGATGATCTCGTTGTCCGAGTGGACGATCTTGCCGCGGCCTTGAAGAACTGCGAGGCGTCGTCGAGCATGTCAGTCCTGACTCACCATCGCACGGCAGAGCGAGACGACGAGGCCGAGCAACCGCAGAGAGGAGGGAGGAGGAGCGACGCACTCTTGGCGTTCTCGGCCACCTCGTCGCCCTTGCCGACGGTCCTGCCCGCCGTGCTCCCGCCGCCGACGAGCTTTTTCTGGTACTTGCCCTGCTTGACGTCGTCCATCGTGTCCAGGAGCTCGGAGACGCGCGCCGTGTAGCCCGACAGCTCGGACAAGTCTCGGTAGGTCGACATGAGGCGCTGCGGGCGAGGAAGACAGGGCTCGAGTCAGCATCTCGGCGTCGCAGAAGGAGCACTTTGACGCTTGAGATGAGCGAGCGGCGGCAGGAAGAGTTGGACGAGGGAGAGGAGGACGTACGCCGAGAGCGTCCGAGGCCGAGAGGAGCAGGCGGCGGTTCGTGACAAAGCCTGTGCGGGTGCGTGGATGTCAAGCTTACATCGGGAGGGCAAGAGGAAGGACGAGAGGGAGAGAGACGCACCCTCGGTACGGCTACCAAAGTCAATGTTGGCGAGCGACGCCTTCGAGCCGAGCCCGACGAGCTTGGCACCGAAGACGGGCACGGCGCACACGCACAGGCCGAGGCTGCCCCAGACCCACTTGACGATGCCCTCCTCGACGAGCGCGTACGCCATGCGCATGCGCAGGACGCGGTTGACGTGCTTGATGAGCGAGAAGTAGGTGCGCTCGATGATGTTCTTCTCGGTCTGGGCGCCGCGCAGGAGCGACACCTCCTCGGCGTGCTCGAGCAGGCGCGTGTGCGCGAACCGGTACTCGCCCTCGAGGCGCTGCTCCTCGGCGGCGTACCGGCCGAACGGCGGCGTCGCGTACTTGAGGAGCGCCGCCGACGCCTGGACGATGACGGTGAGGGCGATCAGGCCCTCGGCGCCGACCGAGCGCGATAGCTGGTAGTTGTACACGAGGACGTCGAGGACGGGCTTGGCGATGTTCGAGCTGCGGGCGTAAGGCAGAGAGGGTCAGTGCGCCGAGCTAGATCGTGAAGCCGGACCCGGCTGCGGCGGCACCGCCTCCGGCCCGCGAGGCTCGTGGAGGCACGCACTAGATCTCGGCGAGCGCAGTCGAGAACTTCTGGATGTCGACAACGATGAGCTGGTCGGCGTTCTTGACGCGGTCGTCGAGGTTGCCGAGGGCGTAGAAGGTCGTGCCGTCGAGGTAGTCCTCGTGCACCTTCTTGGTCAGGCGCGTGCGGTAGGCGATGGCTGTAGCGCAGGAGGATGAGGGGGGAGGGGGAAGGAGGACGTCAGCGTGTGCGGCCGGGCGGGGAGGTGAGGACCGAGGGAAAGCGCGCACGCACCGAGCTTGCTCTGCAGGTACGTGAGCATCGAGTTGGTGTAGGTGGCCGGGATGGCGACGGCCATCCAGGTCAAGATGCGCAGGAGGAACTGGCGCGGCTGGGCGCGCACGAGGGCCGAGACGATCGAGCCGTCGAGCGAGGCGACGTAGAGCGAGAGGAGGGTGCGCATGACGAGGAAAAACGAGTGCAGGACGAGGAGGGACGCCTCCTTGGAGCGAAAGGAGGGGAGGACGATGCGGAGGAGGCGCGACAGCCGCTGGAAGAAGAGTGCGTCGACCTGCTCGGGGAGGAAGAAGTCAGGTGCGGGGTCAGGGCGCGCGCGCAGAGAAACGGTCGGCGCACCTCGACTCGCGGCCCTCTCTTCTTCCTTCCTCGCACTCCTGCGCTCGCACTCGCGCTCGCCGTGTCGACCGCACTCGACGCGCCCTTCTCGCCGACTTGGCCCTCGTCGCTGCTGCTGGACGTCGCCGCGCTCTTGGACTTGCGTTTGGCGCTCGACGAGCCGGTCAGCCCGGCATAAGTCTGTAGGGACGGCGGGCGAGCGAGTCAGCAAGAGTGTCCCTAGCGGGACGAGCGATTTGCAGGGAGGATGGCCGTCTCGCCGGCCGCGACGCCGCGTCCTCCCTGGACCGGAACCGGTGGGAGACGACGTACATTCTGGAGGACGTAGGCGCTAAAGGCGACCATGAGGAGGTTCGAGTAGAGCCTGCGGCGGCTGAGGTAGTGGGCGGCGAAGGGGAGGGCGTAGTCGTCGCGCAGCCGGCGGCGGAGGGTCGACTGAGCTGGCGCCATGCTGGAGGCTGGTGAGGTTGGGCGCAGGCGGTAGCGAGGAGCTGCTTGAAGCTGTCGAACCGCTGCTGCGCGCGTCGGTGGGTGCTGGTGTCGAGGGAGAGCCGGGGCGAGATGAGGACCGGGTCGCGCGGCGGGCAGGCGCAAGTGGGGGGGGAGGGCGAGCCGGCTCGCGCTGAGGGCGGGTGCTGCCGAGTCGGTGCGTGCTGGTAGCCTACTGAGGCTGGCGAGGCTGCAGCAGGAGCTCGATGACAGCAAGGAGGAGGAGCCAAGAGCGAGCCGGCGACGTTCTGAGTCGGTCCGCGTCCGCACCGGACCGCAGCCTCGCTTCGTCCGCACAGGAGCCAGCTGCGATCGACCTTGTACGCGCACAGCAGCTCTCTCGAGTAACCAAAGCACCTCTCGCGCTCGAGCGACGTGCGAGAAGGCCTCGCCATTCAGCTTCATCTCACTCGCCGAGTGCTCACCGCTCTCGCCAGGCTGTGCTTGCGAGGGTGAAGGCGAAAGTCCGTTTTGTGCGTCCGCAGCGCCGGCTCGGGGACCGGACTGCTCTCTGGACCAGATGCCGAGCCTTGACCGAGGCGGATGAGGTCAAGGTGGAGGGCGGAGCTCTGGTCGTCGCGACACAGCTTCTGTGGCCGCTGTTCGCACCCGACCAGCTTGCTTGCAGCTGGCCTTGCGCCAGCACTCCGACACACCCGCCCTCTCGCCCGCTACGCCCCTCGCCGCCGCGCGACAGCTCGTCGACCTCCTCCCGCCCCCACCAACACCTCCTCGGCTCAGCTCTCGTTCAGCGATGGCGCCCTCGACCGAAACGCTCAACGCGCCAGCACACGACCTCCACGAGCGCGCACCGACACCGCACAGCGTCACCCAGCGCCGCCTCGACATCCGCCCAAAGAAGAACCGCAAGTGCGTTCCTCCTCCTCCTCCCCTTTCCCTCCCTCGCCCTTGCCGAGAGGACGTGCGCTCACTGTGTACTCCTGCCACAGGGCTTCGGCACCGCTCCAGATCGTCTTCGTCGGCGTCGCCGTCCGCGAGAGGCCCGACCTCGACGACAAAGGCACCGAGTACGCCGTCTCCGTGAGCGATGGCTCGGGCACCGTCCAGGTGCGTGCTCTCCCTCTCGCCCCTGTACTTGCAATAGATGCTGACGAACTCTTCTCCCTGCAGAGCGAGCACAACTTCCGGCCCAAGGGCGAGAACGCTCACGACGCGCTCGACTACATCCTCGACCTCGCTCGCAAGTACACCGAGGCTCGCGGGCACAAGGTGCGCTCTACGCTCTCGCCCCTCAAGAAGACGAGCAGGTCAAGCTGACGAAAACGAACTCGCCCGCAGATTCAGATCATGAGTTTCGCCCGCACCTGCTCGCGCCTCGTCCCCGACATCACCTTCACGCCCGACGCCAAGAAGGACAACGACGGCAACGACTTCCTCACCCGCGTCTGGCTCGAGCTCGACGCCATCCCGTTCCTCGCGACGGCCGAGTCGTGCGAGGGCAAGTTCTCGCTCGACGCGCAGGCGGGCGCCGCCATCGACGAGGCGCTCGCGACGCTCGTGCCCATGTCGAGCTCGACGATCAAGATCCAACTCAGCCCGCTCAGACAGGTCCTCGGTGGGTCCTTGCGTGCTCTCGGGCTCGCTTTGTCCCGCTCGAGCTGCAGCTGACCCTGTTCCCCTCGCTCGCTCGCAGTCGATGCCGACTTCCGCGTGCATCTGTACTCGCTGCCGCTCCTCAAGTCGATCACGTCGCCGGCTCTCTGGCACGCCTTCTCGGACCTCGGCTCGGCCCTCGCTAAGCAGAAGACGAGCGTCGCCTTCTTCTCGGCTACCCCTCGTGCGTCCCTGTCTCCCTCGCGCTCTCCTGCTGCATGAGCTGACGCCCGCTCTCGGTGCAATACAGGTGGAGGAGGAGTCGCTCTCATGCGGCACTCGCTCATGCGCATCTGGCACGCGACCGGCCTGGACGCTCGATGGTACGTCCCGGCGGGCGACCCGAGCGTCTTCAACATCACGTACGTCCTGCTCCTCCAGCTCTCCTCCTGCACCTCGAGAGCAGCGCTCACTTTGTCTCGCTCGCAGGAAGCGCAAGTTCCACGTGCGTGCTCTTCCTCCTCGCTCGCGCCCGCTCGACCCGCCTCTCCACCTTCTCACCTCTAGACCTGCTACAGAACGTCCTTCAAGGCGTCGCCGACGACGACGTCCTCCTCCACGACGACGAGAAGAAGCTGTTCGAGGCCTGGACGACGCACAACTACGAGCGCCTCTGGGCCGGCGAGAACAGCCCGCTCAAGCACCTCGACATCGCCGTGATCGACGACCCGCAGCGTGCGTCCTCCCCTCCCTGCCTCTACTCGTTCCTTTCTGACGCTCTTGAGCTGACGCCGCTTCTCTCTCGACCGCAGTGACGGCCCTCATCCCCATCATCCGCCGCGTCTCGCCCCGGACCAAGATCGTCTTCCGCTCGCACATCCAGATCCGCGCCGACCTGATCGACAAGGGCGACAAGCAGATCAAGGCGACGTGGGACTACCTCTGGTCTTTCATTCGGCAGGCCGACGTCTTCGTCGCGCACCCGGTCGAGGAGTTCGTGCCCAAGGTCGTGCGCGAGAACATGCCCGTCGTCTTCATGCCTCGTGCGTCCTCCTCTCCTCTCGCCCTTTCCTCCTACTCTCCTCCACGCTGTCCTCAAAGTCGGCCTGCGCACCCTTGGCGGCTGCACGTGCACGCACGAGCTGACCTCGTCGGCCGCTCGGCCTTCCTAAACTCGCCCGCAGCCTCGACCGACCCGATCGACGGCCTCAACAAGCCCCTGAGCCGCCTCTTCCTCGAGGGGTACCGACACACCTTCGAGGAGGCTGTGAGGGTGCGTCGACGTCCTCTCTCCTCCCCGCCGTCCTCCCTACCCGCCGCTCCCTGGTCTTCCCGCCGCTCCTGCGAGACTGCATCCTCCGAGTCGGTCAAGCTGACAAGCTCTTACCCTTGCAGAGCTCTTCGGGCACCAAGGTCGACTGGAACCGCGGCTACATCCTGCAGGTCGCCCGCTTCGACCCGTCCAAGGTCCGTGCGCTTCCTCTCCTCGACCGCCTCGGCGCAAGCTGCTGACGCCTTACCGCGCGCCGCAGGGCATCCCGCACCTCGTTGAGGGCTACCGTCTCTTCCGCGAGCACGCCGCCAAGAAGAGCGACAACGACGAGCACGTCCCGCAGCTCATCCTCGTGCGTCCCTCCTCCTCTTCTCTCGCTCCCTCTCTCTCTTCATCGAGCCGCGCTCTGACCCTCGACGAGCGCATCACCTGCAGACGGGCCACTCGTCGGTCGACGACCCGGACGGCACCCTCGTCCTGCACCAGCTGCACGACCAGATCGGCGACGACAAGTTCGACTCGATCCGCGACGACATCATCGCCATCAGGGCTCCTCCTTCCGGTGCGTCGCTCTCTCACCTTCCTCGGGACCTGCACGTGTCGCTCTCGGCTATGTGTGAGCGAGGGCGGGCGCTGACGAAGCTCGGTACGCCGCTCACAGACCGTCTTCTGAACGCCATGATGCGCGGCGCCGACGTCGTCGCTCAGGTCAGCACGAGGGAGGGCTACGAGATCAGTGCGTCCACTTCCTCGTCCTTGATCGACGCCTGCTGTGCTGATGACCGTCGCAGAGGTGAGCGAGGCGGTACACAAGGGCAAGTGGGTCGTCGCGACCAAGTGCGTCTCGCTCCTCCTCGTCTCTGCGACTCACCCAGACTCCCAGAAAGCTCGCTGACGGTGGATGCGTGCGCGTAGGGCGGGCGGGATCCCGCTGCAGATCCGCAAGGGCAAGGACGGCGAGCTCGTCGAGCCTGCGGACCCCGAGGGTGCGTGTCTCCCTCTCGCTCCCTCTCCTCCTTCTCTACCCTATCCCAGCCATCCTCGACATCTCTTTCCTTTCCTCGTCGACCTCGCCTCCGCTCCCTCACATCGCCCGCTCTCGATCCTCTCGCGCTCGGCCCGAGCTGACCTGCGCTCTCGCCCCTCGCACTCTTCCTCGCGCGCAGGCATCGCCGACGCGCTCATCAACTTCTACTCGTCCGACAAGCTCAAGTCGAGCAAGAGCGAGATGACGGCCAACGACCTCGACCACGTCCTTGCCGGGCGCTTGTGCGTCCCTCCCACCTCGCACCCCTCCCTCTCTTCGCGCTCACCCGCAGCTCCTGACGCTCTGCCTGTCGCCCGCAGCGGCGACGACGGTGACGGCCCTTCCGAGCGCGACCTCTCGCTCGGCAACGCGACCATGTGGCACGTCGTCTTTGCGCGCCTGCTCGGCATCACCGGGCACGTCGACCTGTCCGAGTCGCAACGCGCGCTGTGCGGCCGGCTCGGGATCGACGTCGACGGCTCGAGGGCGCACGACTTCGAGGGGCTCAGGGGCGAGAAGGTCTGGGAGGTACTCGCGCGGGCGTTCGACGGCGACGAGAAGAGGAGCGCATAGTCGAGGAGGAAGAGGAGGTCCGAGCGAGTCGCTGTAGATAGCCCAGTTGCCACTCTTTATGCTGTGCACCTCTCTTTCACTCTCTCTCTTGCTCCTTGATAGGAGCTCTCGTCATGTCCTGATGAGAGAGCGTGAGCAAGCGTCGTTGCACAGCCCGTCTCGCTCCCTCGCTCCCTCTCCGACTCGACGCCCTCGCTACACGCCCGCGCCCCAGATCCACGCATCCTGCCCGCTCGTGTACGCCAGGACGTTCCTCGCCGGGTGCCACGCGAGGGCGTCGCCCGACTGGGCGGCGGTCGGGACCGAGGCGGCGCGAGAGAGGCTCGGCGTGTTGTGCTGCGGCGGGATGAGCGACGACGAGGGAGGCGAGGAAGAAAGGCCGTGAGGAGGAGAGTCAGCGTGTGCGCATGCGAGAAGAGAGCACAGGAGCAGCGAGCGGGAGGGGAGAAGAGGAGGTGAGGACGCACGATGACGATCTCGCTCCCGCCGGCCGAGGTTGCGAGGTACGCGCCGTCGTACGAGAAGCGGCACGTCCGTAGTGGGTCGCTGTGGGTCGAGAACAGCTCATACCATCAGCTGCGGCGCTCGACGAGAAGAGAGAAAGCGAAAGCCGAGGACGAGGGAGAGAGCGTCGACGCACTCGTGCATGCCCGACGTTGCTGCGCAGGTCCAGTCGGTCGTCTCCCACAGCGAGACGAGCGTATCGTTGCTGCCGACGGCGAGGTACCTGCAGCGAGTGAGCGAGAGGGAGCCGTCAGTGCGTGCGCGCGCCGATGAGGAGGGTGACTCAACCGGTTTGAGAGGGAGGACGACGACGCACCGGCCTCTCGGGTCCAGGTCGGCGACCGTCGCGGGCATGTCCGACACGACGACCTTGTGCACAGGCTCGCCGCCAGGGAAGGACGTAATCTCGGCCTCGCCGTGGCAGAGCGTCGTGAGGAGCGTTCCCGAGTGCGAAAACAGGGCCTCGTTCGTCTGCGTGCAGGCAGACGCCCTGCTCAGCGCCTCTTTCTCGATATGATGATGAGGGAGAGGGACAGAGAGCGAGAAGAGCGGCGACGCACCTCGACCGACTTGTCGACGCGCTTGATGATCTTTTGCTCCTCGACGTCGATCCACAGGATGCGGTCCTTGGTGTTGCCGACGACGAGGTACCGCCCGTCGGGGCTCCAAGCCATCGTAATGTTGTCGCCGTACGTCTCGATGACCGATGTCGGCTTTGAGCCCTCTGCGAGCGCGAGGAGGGAGGGTCGGGGTCAGGTCGAGGGGACAGGGGGAGGAGGGCGAGTCGAGGGCGAGGACGGACGTCGGATATCCCTGCGAGGGTGAAGAAGATGAGCTCGCGCTCGCGCGAGGGAGGCAGGAGCATGAGACGCACCAGAACCGCAAACCCTTGTCCTGACCTGTGGACGAGCAGAGGGGGCGAGCGCCAGGTTCGTCAGCTCGCTCACGCCCACGACACGAAGCACCCTCGAAGCACAGCTCCCGCGCTCGAGAGGCGCACGCTCGCGGTCAAGGAAAAGCTGGACGCACCGCTTGCGCTCACGCTCGCGAGCCGCTCCGGGTGCACCGGGCTCCACCGGATGCAGTTGACGTCGCCCGTGTGCCCTCGGCACTCGGTCCCGCTGCGAACGTCTGCGCGCGTGTCATGGGAGAGTCAGCAGGAGGACTAGGGCTCGGTGAGGGGCTGAGGAAGCGGAGCGCACCTTTGTCGGGGAGATAGATGCGGACCGACTTGTCCGTGCCGCCTGCTGCCAGCCGCCGGCCGTCCATGTTCCCTGTGCAGAGCAAGCACGAGGATGACCGAGTCAGCCTGCGCACTGGATGCACTAGCGACCAGAGACGGCGAGAGTGAGGGACGCACATGCGACGGTGCGGACGCGCTCCCTGCCGGTGCCTGCGCCGATGCGCCTCGAGGTGAAGCGGGAGAAGTCGTCGCCGTCTTGCGAGGTGGACGAGGTCGAGGCGATGGCCATGGTGCCGAGGCGAGGTGGGGGAGATGAGAGGAGAGGGGAGCGAGGCGGTGAGAGGCGGGCCAAGGTGAGCAGGCGACGAGGCGGTTGGCGAGTTGGCGGGAGCTGTCGAGGCGAGCTGTAGTGTACTTGTAGCCGTGCAGCAGGTGGCCCTGGCGACTAGGGCGAGGGTAGAGAGCCAGACGACCATCCTCGCTGAGCCGGGTCGACGACGCGACCGATCAACTCGCAACTTCTCGCTGCGAGGGCCGTAGGAGAGCCACTCTGATGGCTAGCAGCTCACAGCAAGCCTCAGTAGGCCCTTGTACAGCCCGAGGGAGCGGTGAGTGGGTGTCTCGCGAGGTCGACGCGCTCCTTGTGCTCGCGGCGCGTTGGCAAGCACCACACCGCGCCTCGCACAGGATCCGCGAGGGCAGCCGCATGGTACCGCAGCCACCGGCATTAGCTGCCGCGTCCACGTCGTCAAAGCCCCGCCCGGGAGCTCGCCCGCCCGCAGCGCCCGTCCAAGGTCGCGGCTCGATCCTCTCCTACTTCTCCAGCTCGCCCCAGCTCGGGAGAGCACGTGCAGCAGCCACCGCAGCACCACCGACCTCCTCCCCCGCACCGGCACGCGCACCCGCCGCCCCTTCCCTCGCCGCCTCGACCACCGCCGGCCCGTCCTCCTCGCGCCAGCACCGCGCCCCTCTCCGAGCCACCCACTCGCTCAGCACCCTCCAGCCGGGCCCCTCTACCCTCGCCGACTCGTCCCACCACCGCACCACCAGGAGCGCGTCGACCGCCGCCGCCGCCGCCCGACCCGCCCAAGCTCCAGCACCGCCTCCCCACGCCGGCCCCTCCACCGTGCGCCGCTCTCCGCGGGTCGGGTCATTCGCAGCCAGCATGGCGTCCGACTCGGTCCCCGTCAAGCGCGAGAGCGCGACGCCCGTCAAGGCCAAGGCCCTGCGCTCGAGGACTGGCTCTGCGACGCCCGTCCCGGCCGCCGACGCCAAGGGCAAGGGCAAGGCGAGGGCGACGCCGACGCCGAGGAAGACCAAGACGATCGTCATCCCCGATTCGTCGTCCGAGGGCGAGGGCGGCTCGTCGCTCGCCAAGGAGGTCCTCGCGCGCTCGTCGCCGCGCAAACGGGTCCGCCCGGCGACGTCGGCCGCGACTCGCTCGTCGCTCGAGCAGCAGCAGCGCACCAAGCGCAAGAAGTACAAGTGGACTCAGGGCACCGACGGCCGCGACGAGCTCGACCTCACCGTCACGTCGTCGCCCTCGGCCGCGTCGACGCTCGGCAACTCGGACTCGGACGCCGACAGCGAGATCGTCGTCCTCCCCTCGTCGTCGTCGCTCAAGGGCAAGCAGCGCGCCGCAGACGCCCCTCGCCGCACCACGTCGCTCACCCCGCGCGCGTCGACCGCGACCGCGCCCAAGCCGAAGCCGCCCGTCGGCTCGCCGCTCGTCAAGCACGAGTCGCTCTCGAGCGCCGGCCTCGGCCCGTCGCCCTCGCCCGCCAAGCCCAAGCCGCCGCCTGCGCTCGACCTCGGCGGCGGCTCGACCTTCATGCGCCTGCCCAAGGTCGTGCGCGCAGCCTCGGTCGCCGTCGGCCGCGACCGCGAGAGCGCCGACGCCCAGCGCATGCCGCCGCCGCCGTCGCCTGCGCGCGCGAGCACGAGCACGAGCGCGTCGGGCTCGCGCGCCGCGTCGAGAGCGCCGGCGACGCCGTCGAGGCAGGCGGCGGTCCGTGCGTCGGTCGGCCGGTCCGGCGCGGCGAGTGGCGCGGCGGCGCGCGAGCCTGCGCCCGTCACGGCGCCGCCGTCGCACAAGCGCGTGCGCTCGCTCTCGCAGTCATCGTCGCGCTCCCTCGTCGTCGAGCTGCCGGCCTCGCCGGCGCGGAGTGTCCGCGGAGCGGCCGGACCGAGCGCGGCTTCCGGGGTCCGCTCCCCTGTCGCCTCTCCCTCTTCGCCCTCCACCTCTCGCCCTCTCGCTCTCGACGCGCCGGCAGCGAGCGCCATGTCGTCGCACCGCTCCGCCCCGACGGCCTCGCCCTCGACCCCGCGCCGCATCGCCAAGCTCTCCTCGACCCGCACGACGAGCGGCGGCGCCGCCTCGCCCTCGACCCGCTCGACACCGACAGCCGCAGCAGCGCCCGCACCCGCATCCTCGAGCAAGCTCACGGCGTCGGCTCTGCGCGGCGTCCCGCCTCGCACGCCTCAGCAGCAGCAGCAGCGCACCGGGCCGCAGCTGATCCGCACCCCGAGCGGCTCGCCCCTCTCGTCCCTCGCCCCGACGCCGCAGAAGCCTCGCTTCACGCAGGCCGCCGCCGCCGCTACGACCGGCACGGGCACGGGCAGCCGCCGCAAGAGCCAGCCGTTCGAGATCGTCATCCCGCCGAGCCGTCGCCGCGCTCAGTCGGCGCGCGCCCGCAGCCTCGCCGCGCCCGCGCCTGCGCCTGCGACGGCTTCGGCGTCCGTGTCGGCGTCGGCGCGGCGCACGGCGCTCGGTGCAACGGCGCCGTCGCGCGCGCGCGAGCGCGAGAGCGGGTCCGGGCGCGAGTGGACGAGGCGGCAGGAGCGCGACGCGGCGACGAGCGAGTGGGACGCGTTCGTGCACGAGGGCGAGGGCGCGAGCGGCAGCGAGGAGGAGGGCGCAGGGAGCCCGAGCCCGGCCAAGAAGGTCAAGCGGGACCAGGCCGCGGCGCGGGCGACGAGCAGCAGCTCGAGCTCGAGCTCGAGCTCGTCCTCCTCGAGCAACGGCGGCGACGACGACGAGGCCGACTCGGACGCCGAGGACTTTGCGGCGCTGCTCGCTGCGGCGCGCGCCAAGCGCGAGGCCAACGCCGCCGGCGCCGCCTCGGCCTCGCACGACACGAGTCCGCGCACGGCCAAGACGACCGTCTCGCCGCCGCTCGACAAGGGCGCGCACCACCTCGACGACGACGACGACGAGCGGCGCCGGTCGTCGCGCGCGCGCCGCCAGACGGAGCGCTACTCGACCTCGACCGCGGGCGCGACGCCGGGCTCGACCTCGACCGGCGCCGCCTCGGCCTCGATGTCGAAGCAGGGCTCGGGCGTGCGCGCCCCAGCTGCGCTCGGCCTGATCCGCACGACCGGGCTCGACGACAAGGTGAGGCGGATCGTCGCCGAGCGCGAGGCCAAGGACAAGAAGGGCCGCGGCGCAGAGTGGCTCGCGGCGTGGGGCAGGGAGCTCGACAAGGACGAGGACGAGTTCGGGCTCGACGACGATGTGCGTCCCTCTCCTCTTCTCGCTCGTCGTGGTCGTCGCGCTCGCATCGAGGCTGACCTTCGCGATCCGCCGGCCCTGCAGGACCTCGACAACCGCTCGGACGACTCGCTCCCTCCTCTCGACACCTCGCTCGTCTCGCACGCCCTGCACGGCGCCGACAACTCGGACGACGACGACCTGCCCGCGCCGTCCCGCGCTGCGGCGTCCAAGCGCGCTCAGGCCGTCGAGCGCCTCTTGCTCGAGGAGCGCGGCGCCGAGCGCCAGAAGGCCGCGAGGGGCGAGACGGCCGACGAGAGGGAGGGCAGGAGGGTGTGGCCGCTGAGGGAGACGAGGGTGGCCAAGCTCGATACGGCCGAGTGGGAGGGCGAGGGCTGGAGGGGCAAAGTCGCTCAGGCGCTCAAGGGTGCGTCGTCTCTCGCCGCGAGCCTCTTCGTCTGCCTCGCACGTGCGCGCCTACGAGCTTGACTGACGTGATCCTCGACCCACACGTTCGCAGACGGCCTCACCGACCCGCGCTCGTTCCCCTCGGCGCTCTCCCTCCTCTCGAGCCTGCGCCCCAACGGCTCGGCCGAGGACGAGCGCATCGTCGCAGAGTGGCTCACGACGACCAGTGCGTCGTCTCCCCCTCGCCCGCGCCCGCAGGCCTTGTGCCTGCTCGCTGACGCTTTGACCCCCTCCCGCTCGTGCAGTCACCCACCCTTCGACGCCGACCTTCCTCGCCGACCGCCTTCTCTCGCTGCTCCGCCGCATCGCCTCGCACATCAAGCCTGCGCACGCCTCGGTCCTGGTCGATGCCGAGCACCTCGGCGAGCGCTTGAGCCTCCTCGGCGCCTGGGTCGTGCAGCAGGAGGGCAAGGACGGCGCGGCGGCGATGGACGAGGGCGAGGCGGCGGCCGGCAAGGACGACGTCAAGGACGACTCGACCGTGGCTGTCGGCGAGCGCGAGCGTCGCGAGGCTGTCGAACGGTGGAGCTTGATCCTGCAGATCCTGAGCGGTACCTCGTGCGTCGTTCGGTCCTCGCCTCTCACCTGTTACGTTCCCTGGTCGAGTCGCTGACGTAGCTTCTCCGCCCGCAGGACGTGTCTCTTGAGCGACGTCGACCTCATGACGCTCAGCATGGCGGTCGTCGGGCTCATGCTCGACCCGTCGTCTGCGACCTCGCGCTCGACACTCGGGCGCGCTCTGCAGAGCCTGCTCTCCTCGATCAGCAATGGCTCTGTGCGTCCTCGCTTCCCCTTGTCACGGCTCGAGCTGCACTGACGTCGTGCCTCCTCTCGCAGCGCTTCGTCCTCCTGCGCAACCTCGTCAAGACGTACGGCGCGAGCCGACCCGCCTTATACCTCGCCGTCCTCAGAGCCATCCCGCACGTCGGCGAGGCGAACAAGGGCCTGCGCCGCTGGCTCGCCTGGGCCTTCCTGTCGGGCATCGACGCCGACGATATGGTCGTGCCCGCCGACGGCCTCAACTCGTCCGTCCTCCCCAGCATGGTCGGCCTCCTCGACGACCTCCCCGACAAGTCACCCCTGCACCGTCGCTCTCTCACCGCCGAGAGCGGCGCGTCGACCGCACGAGACCTCGCCCTCGCCGACTGCACCCGCATCCTCTTCATCGCCCTCACCTCGCTCGACATCCCCCTCATCTCGTCGCCCTCGCGCCTTCACGAGCGCCAGCACCTCGACGCCATCATCTCGCACCTGATCGCGATCGACAGCCGCCTGCGCGCCGACGCCCGCAAAGGCCTCGCCGTCGAGCGCCTCGTCGCCAAGAACCTCCTCGCGGCGCTCACGCACTCGCTCACGCACCAGCTGCGCGGCGCGAGGGGTCAGACGGGCTCGGGCTCGTTTGGGTTCAGTGAGGAGGAGGAGAGCGCGTTCAAGAGGAGCAGGGAGGCGGACGAGCCGGCGCGGGAGGTCAAGCGGGCGAGGACGGACGGAGGAGGCGCGGCGGTCGACGGCGCCGGCTTCAAGCAGACGACGCTCGCCTTCAGCAAGAGCGTCACGGCGTCGTCGGGCCCGGCGGGTGAGGGTGCCGTCGATGGCGCAGCGTCGTCGAGCAACTCGGACGACGAGGTCGAGGAGGAGCTCATGAAGCTGTGAGCGGCGCACGTGCATCTTCCCCTCTCTGTGCCCATTCGTCTTTCTCCCTCGTCGTCGCTTTCTCCGCCCTCTGTCGCCTTGCAAGCATGCAGCGTGCCCTGTCGACTTCTCGTCCGAGGCGGCCTTCCCAAGTTGCCTCGCTCGCGCTCGACTCTCCTTTCCTCGAGGGCTGCAGCCCGAAGCTGTCTCGATCGCTGCGTCTCCTCTTCTCGGCCGGGCTCTTGTTCATCCCTCGCCTCCTGTCCGACGGACGTTGCCTCGTCCGCGCCGCTTGCACCCCGAGCGGACTCTCCGCGGCGCTGCACCCCGAGACCGCTCGACCACGCTACTGCCGCCTTTCCAGACTCTTGCTGCGCTTCGCAATCTGCTACCGCGCTCGGCATGTCGTCCATCGTCGACCGCCGCAAGGCCCCAACCAAGTCGCGGCGTGCTGCGCGCCCGACACCCCAACCCGCCGCGCCTCCCCGCGAGCGCGCCGACGCTGTCCAGCCTTCAGCTCGACGCCGCAGCTCTGCCGACGAGCCCTCGAGCCGGTTCTTCGTCACCGACATGGACCAGCATGCGCGGCTGCTCAGGGTCGGAGCTGCCCAAGACGGCGAGGACGCGCTCAGACATTTCGTCGCGAGCGAGCGGCATCGGGTCGACGACCTCTTGCAGAACGCTCTGCGCGACAGTCGAGCCGATGCCGACAAGCTCGAGGGGATCATGATCGTCGTGCGTCCGAGTGAGTCGCCGCACGGACCCTGCTTTCGTCCTTCTCAACTGACCCATCCTCGCTCGCGCGCGCAGCTCCACTCGACGACCCCGGTCGCCCAGCTTTCGCGGCCGGGCTGATCGTCTTCTACGACTCGACGCGCCGCCCTTTAGGGCACGAGGCGAGGTCGTCCGCCGATAGCGTCAACGAGTCGGTCCACCTCGCCGGCGACCTGCGCCTCGGCGCTCACGTCGTCGCGCTGCAGCTCATCAACGCCGCACTCGCCAACGCCAAGAGCACGCCGCCGCAGCCGCCGTCCGACATGCCCCGGCTCGCCTGGCGCAACGACGGGACGAGCCGACCGACATGGGTCCGTGCACGACCGTCGCCGGTCTCGCCCGCCATGACAGGGCAGAAGGGGTGCGTCTCTCTTTCGCTCCTCTCTACGAGTCAGACGAGCCACACAAACTAATGTCGAGCTTGCAGCCACGAGGCGTACGATCTGCTGGACGACGCCGACGTCCCTCACTACGACCAGGTCCCGCTCTGCGCCGCGCTCAGGGCCGTCCTCGCCCTCGTCGTGCAGCACATCGGCGCGCCAGCTCACGAGGTCATCGAGCGCTCTCGACCGGGCGTCGTGTGGGAGCGCGAGCTCGCAACGCTGCGCGCGCAGCTCAAGCAGGACCTTCGCGAGGTGCGTCGACCCGCTCGGACCCCTTTCCTGCGTCGAGCTGACTCTCCATCTGCTTCACAGGGCCAGGAGCTCCTCGTCGCAAGCCCGTTCCCGGGCGTGCACCCGCTGCACTACTTCGGCCGCTTGTGCTGGACCTACACCGGCGCCGAGTACGTCATCTGCGGTACGAGCGCTTTCCCCTCTCGCCCGCCTTCTCGCAAGAGTTCTGCTGACGATCAGCCCCGACGTACGCAGAGCTTGTCGCGTCGGGCAAGGACTTGATCGAGCTGCGCGTGCTGCGCACCTCGAGCGACGCCGTTGTCGACTTTGGCCGGCTCTGCGGCTTGCCGAGTACGTCGTCTCGCTGCCGCTCTTCCCTCCCTGCTCTCACCCTCTCCTGTCGCTCGTTCACTGACGTCCTCGACGTCCGCAGTCTACACCAACACGCCGCCCGAGCTAGACTCGGCGCCGACCGAGCACGACCTGCGCGTCCACTTCCGCATCCTCGGCACCGTCCAAGGCGGCAACGCGCGCACCGTCCTCGTCAGGGCCTTCGACTCCCTCTTCACCTTCCTCCGGACGTACATGCACGAGGGAGGTGCGGGCCTTGCCCTCCTGACGCCCGTCCTGCCGACCGTCGCGCCCGACCCCGGCCTGCTCCACCGCACTCGCCGCAGGGTCCAGCACGTCAGCAGGCGCATGCAGGACCCGCAGGGCACCTTCAAGCAGACGGCTCGTCATCTGACAGCCGCTGCGGCCTCGAACCCGTTCTTGGGTCTGTCGCTCGGCAGCATGCTCGGGTGATCGTCTCGACCTGACTTTCTCTCGCCGTCTCGCCATCTCAGACTCTATGCAACGATGACATCCTGTAGTTGCACGGCCGTCTCGCAGAGAAAGAAAGCCCGAGAGCCCGGCATCGAGGAAAGAGAGACGACCCTCGAGGGTTCAGACGATGGGCGGGATGACAACGGGCTCTGCACCCTCGCTCGCCTGTGTATACTTGTACAGCGTCGAGAGGACAAAGAAGTGGAGGCCGAGCGCGTACAAGACAAAGAGGTTGCGGGTGAGGCGGTTCGAGAGGACGACGGTCGAGAGCGAGAGGAGGACCTTCTCGAGCGGGTTGAGCGAGTGCATCGCGCGCCCTCGTTCCTGCAGCGATGAAGGACGTCAGCCCGAAGATCCTCATACACCTCCTCGAGCCGGAGAGAGCGAGAGAGCGAGGGACGCACTCGTCCTCGGAACGCCTCGAACGGATTCATGCTCTCCTCGTACTTGCTGTGGTACTTGCCGAGCTCCTCGTCGCCGCGCACGACGTTGCTGAAGCCGGCCTGCGCCCTTGCCGCCATCGCGCCGGCATCGTCGCGGTACGACTGGAGGTAGCGCACCTTCTCGTACAGCTTGAGGTTGTCGGTCTGGAGCGTCTTGATCTCGGCGCGCAGCTCCGAGATCGTGTTGAACTGGCGGCGCAGCTCCTGCGGACGAGGAAGAGAGAGGGAGGAGTTGAGAGGAGAAGGAGTCAGCCAGAGCAAGGCGGAAAGAGGGAAGAGAGCGGGCGGGCGCACCTCCTCGAGCTCGCCGTTGCGCTGCCGGAAGCGGTCGCGCTGCGACGTGATGATGGGCAAGATGGACGTCTCGGCCGAGCTCTGGAACGGTGCAGCCTGTACGGGCCCGCCCTCGGACGACTGCGAGCGAGAACGAAGGCGTCAGCGCTGGACGAGGTCGGCCGAGGAGAGAGGGGGCTCGAGCGCACCTTCTTGCCGAGCTGCAGCCCTGCGAGCGGGTCGTCCCTCGCCGCACTTCCACCCTGTCCTGCACCCTGCCCCGAGCCGCCTGCGACGCCCCCACCACCGCCCACCCCTGTTCCCGCGCCGCCGCCGCCGCCGTTGACGCGCACGAGGTCGTTCTCGAGCCGGTCGTTGAGCTTCTTCTGCTCGTCCAGCCGCGCCTGGAGCGCCTCGCACTCGCCCGCCGCCTGCTCGTGCGCCTGGGCGAGCTCGTCGTGCGCGACCCGGAGCGCCGTCACCTCGTCCTGCAGCTTGCGGTTCTTGGCCATGAGGAGGTTCTCGAGCGGGGCTGGGCGCGAAGCGGCGTTGGCCTTGGCGGCATTCGGGTCGGGGAGGCGGGGGAGGATGAGGTCCGAGACGGACGAGGCCGAATCGGGCGCGAGGTCGTCGAGGTCCATGCCGGCAAACTCGACGTACTGCGAGAGGGAGGAACAGGGCAAGGGCGTCAGACAACGAGCTCGCTCGCAGGGATGCAAGAGAAGCCGAGACGCACCTTCATGATTTCGAGCTCGCGCTTGACCTCGTCGTAGTCGGCGAACTGCTTGATCTTGTCGCGCGCCTGCTCGATCTCGGCGTTGAGCACCTGCTGGTCGCGCTCGAACGCCTCGACGCGCTTGACGAGCTCGGCGCGCTCGGCCTCGAACGCGTCCTTCTGCGTCTCGAGCGAGCGCATGAGGCGCGACGCCTCGGTCTGCAGGTCCGACACCTGGGCCTCGAGGGCGTCAACCCTGCAGGATCAACGACGAGGAAGAGCGTCAGCGCTCGCGCTCGTGCCGCAGACGAGCGAGAGAAAGAGGACGCACCGGTCGGCACTCTCGCTCCCACTGCGCACCGCCTCGATCTCGGCCCGCAGCTTCTCGTTCCTGCGCTCGACCTCGGCGACGCGCGCGTTGGCGCGCTCGAGGTCCTCGGCGATGAGGTCGGCCTCGGCGAGGCGAGCGACGGTCTCCTGGTCTGCGAGCGAGCCAGACTGAGTCAGCAAGAGCCGAGCATGTGCGGAGGAGAGAGGGAGGAGGACGCACCCTGCCGCTGCGAGTGGTCGAACAGGCGCGCCTGGTTCGAGTCGGCCGTCGTGCGCAGCTCGCGCAGCTGCGAACGAGCGACGCTGACCTGGCGCTGGAGGTCCTTCTCGCTGCGAGCGGCGAGCGAGACGAGGCGTCAGCGAGCGAGCAGGAGGAAGCAGAACAGGGCGAAGGGGAGGACGCACCGCTCGTCGTAGTTGCGCAGGCGCTCGTCGTACGTGGCGTGCAGCTCGGCCTCCTTATTGGCGACCTTGTCCTGGATCAGGTCGTCCATCTGTTGCGAGGGGGCGTCGACCGTCAGCCTCCCGAGCCTGAGTGGGCCGAGCAAGAAGAGAGAGAGAGAGAGAGGACGCACCCGCCCCTCGAGCCGCTCGACCTTGTCGGCAAGCTTCTTGCGCTCCTTCTCGACCTGCTGCGACTCGACGAGCTGCTGCTTGAGCGTCGAGATCTCGTCCTTGGCGCGCGCGAGCTCCGACTCGAGCAGCTTGGCCTCGGATGCGCGAGCGGTTTGGTCCTGCGCGGTGCGGGGAGTAGTCATCAGCACGGCATAGAGGGAGAATGTGCGGAGGGAGAGGGACGCACGACGGCGGCATCGAGGAGAGGGTACGGGTCGGGTGCCTCGGCGAGGAGCTTGTAGACGCTGAGGAAGGCGTTCTCGGCGACCTTGCCGCGGCGCGTGAGGTTGTCGATCTCGCCCTGGTATGCTATTGCAGTGGGTGGAGAGTCAGCTG
>Ga0308169_10001560_pt1 | contig 26300 bp, 23 predicted proteins | sample PhyBR1_2_FD_202139 | JGI IMG/M metagenome (GOLD analysis project Ga0308169, IMG submission 202139) | Phyllosphere microbial communities from UC Gill Tract Community Farm, Albany, California, United States - DLSLSB.R1 | ecosystem: Host-associated > Plants > Phyllosphere > Unclassified | place...
GGGGCACGCCGAGCACAGGCGGCTGGTCTGGACGCAGCTCTGGCCGGCGGGACAGGTCGGGCACGCGTTGATCGGGTCGGTGCAGGCGAGGCAGTTGGACGACATTGAGGGCGGCGAGGAGATGAGGGCGAGGCGAGGCGGGGGGGAGGGGAGGTGGGCGACGAGGGCGAGCTGGAGGGGCGGTGGGCGTGGGACGAGACCGGCTCAGTCCACTGGCGAGGTACAGAGCAGCACCGCTAGCACTGGTGCGGGCGGGTTCGAGAGGGAGGACGAGGGAGCGAGAGGCGGTTGTCCGTTGCACGAACCGTCCTCGCAGCAGCGCCGCCCACGCCTCAGACAGCCCGCCTGGCATTGCAGTCCTGCTCTGTGTCTACTCAGAGAGCCACTCGACCGGCTTCACAGCTCGCACCTGCCCAGTCTCGCCTTTGCGCCTCACCGCGACCATCCGTGCACGCGCTCGAGCGCGACGAACTGTGTCCTCCGTCGCGCACGCAGGCGTGCAGAGGCGCGGGAGCTCCTGCAGCATCTGTAGAAGCTGTCTGCTGCGCGACAGCCTTCTGGAGAGGAGCAGAGACGGAGCGAGAGCGTGACGAAGCGAGCGAAAGCGCTCGAGACCGGATGCCGAGCCGTCTCAGCTCGCCCTGGTCCACTGCGGCTCGCCTGAGCCTTCACATAGATCAGGTGGAGGGGTAGGCCGAGCGAGAAGCCGGCTGGGAGGCGCGGTCACCGCAGGAACGAGCCTGAGGTGCTCGAGCAGAGAGGCGGCGAGGAGCGCGGCCATCAGCTTCTGCGGGTCTGCTCTTGGCTCCGGCGGGTCCAGAGACACATAGCCCAACGCCGGCGTGCTCGGCAAGCACGCTTGCAGCGTGCCGGCGTCGCTGAGGACGGAGCGAGGAAGAAGCGGCGGGCGCGGATGCGGCTGAGCGACGCTGGCACGGGGGCGCGATCGGCGGGTCCTGGCGTGCTCCATGCCTTTGTCGAGAAGAGACAAGCCGGCCTGGAGCTCAGCACAGCAGTGTCGAGGACGAGGTCGAGGCGGATGACGGAGTCGCTCTCGTCCCTCGCTCCTTGCGCTTGCCTCGCTCTCCCGCCACGACCAGCACGCCCGCCATGCTGCAGACGACCTCTCTGAGCGCAGTGCGCGCATCCCTGCGCTCGGGTGGACCCGCTTCCCGACCATCGAGCCGCCCTGGGTCGCTCTTCGCCCGCTCGTTCGCCTCGACTCGCCCACACCTCGCAGCTCCCGCCGTGTCGGCCGACGTGGACCACTACGGCGTCCTCGGCGTGCACAAGGAGGCCACCCGCAAGCAGATCAAGGACAAGTTCTACGAGGTGCGTCGCCCTCTCCCCGCTCCTCGCCCACCTTCTTGGAGCGACGCTGACCTCTCGACATCGGCCAGCTCTCGCGCAAGCACCACCCAGACGCGCCCTCGACCTCATCCGAGACGCCCGAGCAGCGCACCGAGCGGTTCCAGCAGGTGCGTCCCCGGTCGCCCTCCCTCCTCGCACCCTTGAGCGCTCCCCCACTTGCGTCGGCTGACTCTTCCCTTCCCTCCCCCGCGCAGCTCTCGCAATCCTACAGCGTCCTGTCCGACCCCTCGACCCGCCGCTCGTACGACCTCGCCCGCACCGGCTCGGCCGTCCCTCCTCACCGTCGACGACCCGGGCACCCCGGGTACACCTCTGCGTCCGGCGGCATGGGCTACAGCGGCGCCGACGGCCGGTCCGACGGCGCCTGGACCGACAACGACGAGCGGCGCACGAGGGCCAACTACGCGTGGCAGCACCCGTCGCGGTCCGGGTTCAAGTCGGCGGGCGAGGCGGCGGGCGGCCAGGCCCAGGCGCGCACCGACCCGTTCGCGGCGAGGCGCTCGAGGGCGACCCAGTCGGGCAGCGCGACGGACCACTTTGCGACGTACGCGGCGCGGGCGAGTGCGCGCACGGCGCAGCAGGCGGGACCGAGCGGCGCAGCAGGAGCGGGAGGGAGCCACTACCGGGCGGGGACGTCGGTGTTCGGCGCGGCCAAGGCGGAGGAGGAGAGCCGGCTCATCAACGACAGCTCGACGATGCGCAGTGGCCAGGTGCGTCCCTCTCTCGCCTCTCGTGCCCTCTCTCGCTCGCGGCGTCGTTGCTGACTTGCTCTCGAGCGCCTCGCTCGCGCAGGTCGCATTCGTCTTCCTCACCGTCTTCTTCCTCGCCTTCTCCTTCTCGCACCGCAAAGACAAAGAGGATCGGATCCGGCGGTAGATGTCGCTACACGCTTAGACGGTGCAAAGCCAGTGCACGCTCTTCGTCGTCGTCGTCGCTCGAGAGCCTTGTGAGCCAGAGCGAGAGGGCTTGTCTGCCTCGTGGTCGCTTGAGTAACGAGACGTACATCATAACGAGCGGGGAGCAGGCCTCGAGAGCGTCGCGCTGTCTGTGGCTGCGAGAAGGAGGATGGTCGCTCGCTCGCCCGCGGCGGACTCGGCGACGAGGCGGAGCCACGAGCCTCTCGGTCGCACCACCCGCACGAGCTCGCTAGCACCTGCGCAGCCACTCGTCCTCAGCAGCAGCCCTCACTTGCGCCAGCCCCGCCACCTCGACGGCCCCGCAAAGCGCCTCGCCGTCGCCTCGTCGCCCTCATCTCTCCCGCCCTCATCGCCTCGACCTCGGCCCGCCCACACCCCCTCGACCAGCCATGACGCTCATGGACCCGTCCCAGGGCACCGAGATGGAGCGTCTGTGGGCCCTCCTTAGCGAGCTGTCCGCTCAGCTGTCGCACAACCGCCAGCAGACCGAGGAGCTGCATCGACGAGCCGAGGAACTCAAGGTGTGTCCACCAGTCTCGCCAGGGCTTGTCTACCACGTCAGGGACTGACTCGAAGCATGCTCGCAGGCGCAAGCAGTCCACACGCAGACGGGCTACACCCTCCGCCGCTTCAACCTCGACGTGAGCCAGGGTGCGTCATCCCGCTCTCTCCCTTCCAAGCTGCTCGAGGTGAGGCACACGCGCTGATCTAGAACTCATGCTCGCAGAGGACTTCGAATCGGAGCTCGAGAAGCTCAACGTGTCGCTCGTCATGGAGAACCAGGCGCTCCAGCAGGAGAACCGCCAGCTGTCGAGCCTCCTCAAGGACTACGAGAGCACCCTCGAGGCCGTCATGGGCAAGTTCCGGGCACACGCAGTGCGTCCCTTCCTCAGCTCGCTCAGCTTTCTCGGTCCCGCACGAGGCTGACCTCGCCCCACACTCCTCGCCCGCGCAGCACGCGACCCAGCAGCACCACCTCGACCTCACGCGCCACTACGAGTCGCTCCTCCTCAACATGCCCGTCTCGATCCCTCCCCCAGCCGACATGCCTCAAGACCCGACCAACGCCGAGGCGCCGCCGATCGACCCGCTCCACCTCCAGCTGTCGCTGTCGCACCTCGCGTCGCTCGTGCGCAAGGCCCTGCGCGCCCTCCAGGGCGAGGACCCGGACGACTCGACAAGCCCGCTTCTCCTCCCTATGGGCATCGGCCAGGCCGCCGAGGCGCTCTCGAAGGCGTTCCCCGGGCCCGGCTCGGCGGGCGACCTCGACTCGGCGCAGCTCGGCGGCCCGCCTTCGCCCACCTCGTCGATCGCGTCCTTCTCGTCCCTCGCATCGTCGGCACTGCATGGCCCGCCATCGGCGTACGGCGGCGAGTCGGGCGCAGCAGCAGACCGCGGCGCCGCCTCGTCCTCCTCGGCCACCTCGGACCTCGACCGCCTCCTCGCGTCGCACCACCCGTCGACGGCGCGCTCGCGCACGCTCGAGTCCGAGGGCGGCTACATCTCGCGCACGGCGACGTCGAACCCGCACTACGTCCCGACGACGTCGACCTCGTCGCTCGTCGCCTCGCCGCCCCTCCCCGGTCAGCCCGCCGTCGCGCGCGACGAGATGGCGCTGCGCGGGCTCGGGCCCCTCGACGAGCCGCTGCAGCGCGAGATCGAGCTCGAGGCACTGCGCAAGGAGAACGACGAGCTCAAGCGCCTGCTCGGGATTGCGGACGAGGTCGAGCACGAGGCGCGGGCCAGGGAGGAGCGCGACCGGGCGGCCGACGCCGACCGGCGGCAGCGCAGGAGGGACAAAGACGCGGCCGACGCTGCGGCGGGCGGCGGCAGGGCGGCGGTCGACGAGGACGAGGCGCGGCTCAGGCGCGAGGAGCTCGAGCGCGAGCGGCAGCGCGAGGCGCTCGCCGAGGAGCTCCTGCGCGCTGCAGAGCGCGAGGACGAGGAGAAGGCGGCCAAGGAGCAGCGCGCTGCGGCTGCTGCCGAGGGCAAAGGAGGTGCCGCAGCGGCAGCAGCACCGGCGGTCGAGGTCGACGCGGCGACGGCGGCGAGCACGAGCGCAGTCGACGACGAGGAGCTTCAGATCTAGCCGTGCTACACCTCCATCATCCGCTCTCCCCCTGTCTCCCTCACGTTGTGTAGTCCTCGCTCCCTCCAGCCGTGCCGCCTTCCTTCCCGCTCGTTGATACCGCCGCCTTGCCAATACCCTCGCCCCTGCTCTTTCCTTTCTGCGTCCCGTCCGAACAGAGCGCTCTCGTCGACTCGAGGAGTGAGAAGAGAAAGCCAGCGTGTTCCAACTCGGCGAGCCTGCGCCGTGAGCTGCCGCGCCCGCTCGGACCTCCTACTGCGACCTCCTACTGCTGCGCCTCCTCGCGCGTCTCCTGCGTCGCCATGCCGTCGCTCGCTCCCTCCTCGTCGTCCTCACCGTACTCCTGCGAGTCGACGACCGTGTCCTGGCTCGGCGGCGGGTACCCGAGCCCCGCCGCCATGTCGTCCTGGTCCTCTTGCGCACCGCCGATGCCGGCATCGACGTCGCCCTCGCCCGCTCCCTCCCGCGCGTCGTCGTCCTCGGGCCCGGGCATGCGCTCGTCGTCCGAGCCCGACGGCGACACGAGCCCGTCCCCGCTCGCGCTCGGGCCCTGCCCTGCCCCTCGCCCTCGCCCGGCCTCGCCGTCTCCTTCTCCGGCTCGCCTCGTCGCCTCGAGCTCCTCCTCGCTCCCCGACGCATCCTCCTCGTCCTCGTCCTCCTCCTCGACGCCCGCCTCGTGCGCCTGGAACAGCGCATCCGCCGCCGCACGCACCTCCCTCGCGCGCGGCCCGCCCTTCGCGCCGCTCCAGCTCGGCACCGCCGGCGTCGGCGCCGGCGCTGGCCTCGGTGCCCGAGTGCGCGGCCGCGGCGGACCCAGGCCCGAAGGCGGCGCCCGAGCGGCGTAGGCGTGCGGCGAGGCGTGCGGCTGCGGCGCGCGCGCGGCGCTGCTGCTCCACGCGCTGCGCACGAGGTCCGGGTGCTGGTGGTCGTCGAAGGGGAGCGGCGGCGGCGGCGGGAGGGCGGAGAAGCTTGCTTGTGCGCCGAGGGTGGGCGCGAGGGCGGCGGGATGCGAGGAGGGGCGGGCGGGCGGGCGCGAGGAGGAGGAGGATAGGGCGGGCGGCGGGGCGGCGAACGACAGGGTGCTTGGCGGGCGGGAGGACGTCGAGGGCGACGAGTAGCCTGCCGGGGCGAGGGTGGCGTGCGGGAAGGCGGCGCTCGAGCGCGCCGAGTAGGGCGAGGGCGCCGGCGCCGGGGCGGGTGGACGAGCGCCGGTGCCCGACGACGCGTTGAGCGCGACGAGTGGCGGAGCGGCGTGCGACGACGACGACGAGCGCGCTCTGCTCGCGCTCGAGGCTGGACCGGGGAGGAAGGACGACGCCGAGGGTGCGCCGACGCTGTCGCGAGGTGCTCGAGTGCTCGAGCGCAACGAGGTGCGGCGTCCTCGCGCGACGGGCGGGGTGTCCGACACCAGCGAGCGCGCATCGTCGCCGTCTGCGCCGTTGCCGCGCGCTGACGGAGGGCGACGAGCGTCGTGCGGCTGCTCGTGCACGGCGGCGGCGTTCATGTCGAGCGACGAGGGGAGGCCCTGGAAGCGCACGAGGAACTGCTTGGCCTTGCCGCCGCCGACCTTGTCGCCCTTGCGCGCAGCTGGAGGAGCCATAGGTGCGGGTCGGGCGCGTGTCGAGCGAGAGGAACGTTCGAGAGCGGCGGGAGGGTCGTCCTGGTCGACGGCCTTGCGCTTGCCGAGCTTGACGGCGCTGATCTCGGCCGCCTGCGGCTCGACCACGAGCGGTCCCTCGCCCTCGTCGTCGTCGTCGTCCAGAGGCGGCGGAAGGTAGGCCGAGCCGTCGCGCTCGCGAGCCTCGTCGGCGCGGAGAGCGGCCTCTCGCCAACGCTGGCGCCGCTCGTCGGTGCGCTTGGCCTGGGCGCGGGCGACGGCTTGGGCGTGGAAGGGACGGAGGTAGAGGTTCTCGAGCTCGGAGAGCGAGTGGTGGATGCGGTCGTGGGCGAGCTTGAAGTGGGCGTCTGTGAGGAGGCAAGTGGGGAGGAGGAGGAGGCGTCAGCGGCGAGAAGGGCGGGCGGCGCGCGAGGGACGAGAAAGCAGACGCACATCTGAGCCGGGTACACAACGAGTCGTGCAGCTGCGCGCGCGAGGGGGCGAGGGGGCGAGGGCTCGGGTCAACATGCGGCGGACGACCGAGTGACGAGGAAGGACACGCACCTCGTCGACTGGAGCGAGCGCCGCGGTCCCGACAGTGCCGTAAGGGTGCGGTGCTCGCGGCATGCACCGAGCTGGCTGTGCAGCAGCCGGTGCCGAGCCGTGAGAGGAGAGGCCAAGGTGCTCGCGAGGTCAACCTCGCGCAGCAGCCGACGTCGTCGCGCTCTCCTCTCTTTGCTCGCCCGGTCCTGCTTCTGTCCGAGTGCTCTACGATAGGCTCGAGCTGGCCAGACCGATCCCTCGCCAAACGCGTCCTGGAAGCGAGCTGGCCTGTCTCATGAATCCCGCTCGGACAACTTCCGGCGTCGAGCTGCACCGAGGGGACCGCTGGGCTCGGCTTCACTAGCAGCGAGAAGTTGCAGATCCAGCCACGGAAAGCTGCTCGAACAAAGGGGAAGAGAGAGCGGTGGAGCGGTCGAGGCCGAGTCGCAAAGGAGCTCCGGCGGAGCGAGTGGTCCTGGCCCCCCCTTGCTTGACCTGTGCCGACCAGGACCGACTGCGAGCGACAGCTACAGCTCACCAGAACCCTCGCCCAGCCCCCCGTCGCCCCCCTCCCGCCCTCGTCGCGCGTCCAGCCCGCCGCTCCACCTCGCCGGCCCTCACCTCGTCAGCTCGCTGCCCCCGCCGCCGACCCGCCCTCGCGTCGCCCCCTCTGCCGCCCGCCTGCCTGCGCCCATGCTCAAGTTCTTCGGCGGGGTCAGCAGCGCGCCCGACCAGACGACCCCAAAGGCGTCGGACCAGCGCAACCCGTTCGACTTCTTCACCCCCTCGTCGCGCAAAGGCTCGGTCGCCAACCAGGGCAGCCTCGCGACGAGCGGAGGCAGCTCGGGCACGGCGACGGCCGTTCCAAGCGGACAGGCGACGCCGGCCCAGCGCACGAGCGTCTCGACGCCGGGAGTCGGCGCGCCTGCAGCCGCCTCGTCGTCGTCGTCGTCGTCGTCGTCGAACGGAGGCGGTGCGGCGCCGGCCGACCAGCTGCCTGCGACGCCGGGAGCAGTGCCGCCGACGCCAGGCGGCACGGTGCGCAGCCAGCCTACGACGGGTGCGTCTCACACTCTCTCTCTCTCTGTACAAGCTCTGCGCGAGACGTGAACCGGGAGCACCGGCCTCGGTTCCGAGCGGAAGCGCAGTCGTTGACGCGCCCTTTGCCTCGCTCCTCTTCTCCCTCTCGCTCTCGCTCCTCGCCGACGTTCCACCCTCCTGTCCGCCCGCACCAAAAAACCCCTGTCCGCCCGCCCCTCGTCCGTCCGTCCGACGCAATCCCCGCCTCGACCTCGCGCGCGCTCCCACCCCACCTTGGTCCCTCCTCGCCCTCCTCCCTCACTCGCTCCGACAACTATGGCCACCACGACCACCTCGACCACGCGCACTCGCCGCACTGCCTTCCACGGCTCGTCGTCCACCTCGGCCGACACCCCGCCCGCCGACGCCGGCACCGCCTCCTCCCCACCGTCACCCCTCATTGCTGCGGCCTCGGGTCCTGCCTCGCCCTCCTCCTGTTCGCGCTCGCCTCGCGCCTCGACCTCGTCCTCGACCCGCCCCGAACTCGAAACCGCCTACTCGTGGTCGTCCTTCACCTCGTTCGCCTGGTCGACCCCGCCCGGCACCGCCGCCTCGTCGCCCATGTCGACCCCGTCCACCTCGACCCACTCGGCCGTCGACCATCTCGCTCCTCCTCCCCTCGACCGACCCACTGCGTCCGACGTCGCACGCGCAGCCATCTCGCGCGCCGAGCCCGACTTCTCCTTCAAGACCCTCCCCGCCGCCCTCACTCGCCGCCAGACGTCGCCCAACGCGCCCAAGGGCCGCCTCGTCGTCAAGCTCATCTCGGCACGCCACCTGTCGCCCCCTTCGTCCGCCTCTCGCCCCTACGTCGTCGTCACCTTCGACCAGAACGAGTTCGTCTCGCGCGAGCCCGTCCACGAGGAGGGCGACGAGGCCGTCGGCATCGCCAAGCCCAAGCCGGCCCAGCTCTTTGCCCTCCAGGAGCAGGGCAAGCCCGAGGGGCTCAAGCCGGGCGCGCTCCCCGCCCTCCCCGCCGGCACGCCCAACCCGGGCGAGCGCGCGACCGAGCAGCTCGACCCGGCGACGCCCGCGCCGCCGTACGCCTCGAGCCTCATGAGTAAGTCGCCCTCGAGCGCTCTCGGCAGGTCCCTCGAGGGCTACCGCAACGGCGCAGCAGCAGCGGCGGCGGCGGCGGCGACCGCAGGCGGCGCCGACTCGTCGTCCTCGCTCGCGACGCCCGACCGGCCAGAGCGCCCCTCCCTCTCGCCCGTCAACACGGGCGTGTGGAACCCAAACGACGACCCGACGACGCCGACGGGCGCCGGACCCGAGCCGCAGGGCGGCATCCTCGGCGTCGGCGACGACTCGATGGCCTACAACCCGACGTGGAAGCACGAGGTCCAGTTGTGCGTCCCGCTTCTCCCTCTCGTCGCCATCTCTCCTGCATGCTCGAGACTGACTCGTGCTCCTCTCCCTCGCGCGCAGCGACGTCATGAACGAGAAGAGCGTCCTCCAGGTCCAGATCTACGACCGCTCGATCGAGGAGGAGTGCTTCCTCGGCCAGTGCGAGATCCGGCCCAAACTCGTCAACAACCACACGGTCGACCAGTGGTTCCCGCTCACGGCTCGACCGGGCGAGGACCACGAGGTGACGGGCGAGATCCGCGTCCAGATCCGCTACGAGAAGGCCGACGTGCGTCCTCCTCTCTCTCTCCTCTTCCTCGCCCGAAACTCATCGAGAAACCGGCACTGACTCGACCTTTCGACCTTGCACGCGCGCAGGCCAAGAAGGGCCTGCACCCGAACGACTTTGACTTCCTGCGCATGATCGGCAAGGGCACGTTCGGGCGCGTCTTCCAGGTGCGCAAGAAGGACACGCGGCGCATCTACGCCATGAAGGTCCTCTCGAAGCGCGAGATCGTCGCCAAGAAGGAGGTGGCGCACACGATCGGCGAGCGCAAGATCCTGCAGCGCTCGAGCGACTCGCCGTTCCTCCTCGGCCTCAAGTTCTCGTTCCAGACCGAGACGGACCTGTACCTCGTCATGGACTACAAGTCGGGCGGCGAGCTGTTCCACCACCTGCAGAAGGAGGGCCGCTTCACCGAGGATCGCGCGCGCTTCTACACGGCCGAGATCGTCCTCGCCTTCGAGCACCTCCACCGGTTCGACATTGTGTACCGGTGCGTCTCTCTCCCTTTCCCTCTCGACAACGCCTTCTCAGGCTCGGCGCTGACTCGTCGTTGCCGCCGCTCGCAGTGACCTCAAGCCCGAGAACATCCTCCTCGACGCGACGGGCCACATCGTCCTGTGCGACTTTGGCCTGTCCAAGCCCGACCTGCCCTCGGACGCCCTCACCAACACGTTCTGCGGCACGACCGAGTACCTCGCGCCCGAGGTCCTGCTCGACGACAACGGCTACTCCAAGATCGTCGACTTCTGGTGCGTCCCCCTCTCTCTCCCCCCTCTTCGTCTTCGTCGTCGCTCGAGCTCGACCTGACGTTCGCCTCGCTGCAGGTCTCTCGGCGTCCTCCTGTTCGAGATGTGCTGCGGCTGGTCCCCCTTCTACGCCGAGGACACCCAGCAGATGTACAAGCTCATGTGCGTCGTCGTCGTCCCTCTCTCCGCTTCACCCTCTCCCGCTTGACACTGACTTCCTCTCTCTCTCTCGCTCGCGCAGTTGCTTCGGCAAGGTCAAGTTCCCGCGAGGTGTCATCGGCGAGGACGGCAAGCAGTTCGTCAAGGGCGTGCGTCCCCTCTCCCTCGCGCCTCGACTCGGACCTTCCTCCCGACCGGCCCAGACTGACTCCTCGCCTCTCAATCGCAGCTCCTCAACCGCAACCCGAAGCACCGCCTCGGTGCGCAGCGCGACGCCGCCGAGCTCAAGGAGCACCCCTTCTTCAAGTCGATCGACTGGGACCTCCTCGCCAAGCGCCAGATCCCGCCGCCGTTCAAGCCCTACGTCGACTCGGACGAGTCGGTCGCCAACTTTGACCCCGAGTTCACCGAGGCCAACTTGTTCGACGAGGCGCCGCACGACGTCGAGTGGGACGACGACGACCCGTCGGCCGACTGGATCGATCGCGCGCGCATGCTCGGCGGGCGCTCGCACGACCATGGCGCTGCAGGGCAGAGGGAGGGAGGTGGAGCAGGTGCGGGTGCGCCGGCGCCGGCGCCGCTCGAGATCAAGCAGCAGCAGCGGGCGAGCCGGCCGGCGGCGCAGCCTCTCTCGAGCTCGATGCAGGAGAACTTCCGTGCGTCCTCTCTCCTCTCTCTCTTCCCCTCGTTCTCTGCATTCTGTCCTTCGAGACTGACTCGACGACGTGCTCGCAGGCGGCTTCACCTTCTCCGGCGAGACCGAGTCGATGATCCACCACGCGGCGGGCGGCTTCAGCCGGCTAGGCCTCGAGGCCGACGACGACCCTGCGGCGCCGGGCGAGATGGACGACGAGGACCGCCGGCGGTTGTCGGGCGAGTCGGCCCGGCGGCAGGGCAAGAATGGCGGAGGAGGACGCGGCGAGGACGAGTGGGAGGACGAGCGGTAGAGCACGACCTCTCGCTCGACGTCGTGCGCCGGGCCCTGACGATGATGGGCCCGACGACGACGACGCGCAGCAGCAACGGCGATAGCGATGGCGCCGAATACACCACGGACGCTCCTCCTTACTCTTTCCTCCTCCCCTCGTCCTCCCCTTTCCCCTCCTCGATTTCCTTGTGCATGCCTTCCCTCTCTCCTCTCGCAGCGACTCGTATTTCCTCCCTTCCTTGTCCAGCATGTTCTCCTCTCTCTCCCTCTGTTCATTCGTCTCCCTCCGCTCGAGCGCAAAGATGCTCGCTCCCCTTCCTCTCTCTGCCCTCCTCGCACCCCTCGTAGCATGATCCCTCTGCTCTCGCGGAAGCGGAATGTACTCTCTTGCGACGACGCACGGTCTCGCTCGCTCGTACACTGGCTCGCCGACGCTCGCGTAGAGAGCAAGTCGTCCTCGCCCGCTCGGACCCCTTCGCTCCTCCTCGGCGTTCAGCATGCCGCTCTCTGCAGCGCACGCCCTGTGAGCTCAAGCTGCTTGTGCGAACGCGTGCTCGAGCAACTCTACGAGTCTTGTGCAGGCAGCGAGAGGCAAGGTTGCAAGAGTGCGAGAGCCGAAAGAAGCTCGCGAGGGAAGAAGCTGAGGGGACAGGCACGCTCTCGCTGCTGTCGCTGCTCGTCAGGAATAGTAGTTACAGCGTCGCTCTAGTCGTCTACGCTCCCTCGTGCTCGTCTAGTACCCCCACAGCTTGCTCGCGACCTCCTCGACGCGCCGGATGCCCTCCTCCATCTCGACGCGGTCGTTGTACGAGAAGGCGAAGCGGAAGAAGCCGACGGCCGGCTCGGCGCCGCGCTGCGAGGTGGTCGACTTGGCCGCAGGGATGACGTAGTACGAGCCCGGCGTAAGCAGAACCTGTATGGAAGGAGAGCGGGAGTCAGGAAGGCGAGGTCGTGAGGAAGGGCGGGCTCGAGCGAGAACGCACAAGGTTGTCGGCGAGCGCCTTCCACATCTCGCCCATAAAGGCGTTCTCCGGGTCCTCGTGCTGCGAGGTCTGCAGCTCGCGGAACCGAGGCGCGCCCGAGAGGTAGAACTTGATCCAGAGGAACCTGCGCGAGGAGACGGGCTCGAAGTCAGCTCTGCGGCCTCGTCTCGACGACGACGACGCTCAACGACGCCGAGAGAGCACGAGGGACGCACATGCCACCTGCAGGAGGGACGAAAGAGGCGACCGGCGCCTGGTCGGGCTTGATCGTCGCCGGGTCGGTCCCCCTCGGGTACAGGGCGACGCCCTCGCAGCCCGGGACGGCGCTCGCGAACTTGTCGGCCGGCAGCGCGACGAAGCGCTTGGCGAGGGCGGCGCACATAATGTTGCGGCGCAGCTCGTACGAGTCGCGCAGGTTCGAGAGCCACTGGAGGTAGCCGTCCTGGCCCCATGTGTGGAGGAGCTGCGAGACGATGGCCATCGACCAGCCGCTGGGCGTCTGCGACTCGACCTCGGTCGCACGCAGGAGGCGCTCAATGAAGATCGGGTTGGCGACGAAGTACCCGAGGCGAGAACCGGGTGCGAGCGTCTGCGAGGGGCGAAAGGACGGGGTCAGGACTTGCCGCGCGGCGCTCCTCTCGCTCAGGACGATGTAGAGAGAAGCATGTGCGCACCTTGGAAAACGAGTCGAGGCGGATGACGCGGCCCTCGTAGTCGAACTTGAGGTACGACGGCGCGAGCGTCTTGCGGAACTCGTCGCCGCTCATGGGCGTCGGCTCGACCGGCTCGGGCGTGATCTCAAAGTCACGGAACGACAAAGTATGGTAGGGCGAGTCCTCGACGACGATGATGTCGTGCTTGCGGCACACCTCGTAGACGTCGCGCATGCGCTCGGCCGGCATCGACGTGCCGCACGGGTTCTGGCCGACGCTGATCGTGTACATGACGTGAGGACGACGCTCGCTCGGGTGCGTCGTGTCCCACTCGGACAGGACGCGCTCGAGGTCGTCGGCGCGCATGCCGTGCTCGTCCATCTTGATCGGGACGCCCTTGCAGCCCTCGGGCACCCACGGGCCGAACGACGACGGAAAGCTGAACTCCTCGACGATGACGTAGTCGCCCGGGTCGAGGAGGAGGCGGCAAAGCTTGGCCCACCCGGCAGTGTTGCCCTCGTGGAGGAGGACCTCGTAGTTGGCGTACGCCGGCGCGTAGACGTCGCGCGTGAACTTGTGGAGCCAGGCGCGCAGCTCGGGGAGGCCGAGCGAGTGGCCGTACTGCTGGACCGAGTCGAGGTCGAGCGCGCCCTTGACGGGCGCCGTCTTGGGGATCGTGAGCGTCAGCTGCTCGTCGACGGACGGCACGACGCCGTGCTTGAGGTCGACGTTGGACGGGTAGACCGAGACGTTGGCCTCGGCGAAGGGGAAGAGCGAAGGGTGGGGAAGACCTGCAGGGACGAGGAGTCAGCGAGGAGCTCACCGAGGAGGAGGACGAGGCTGCGATTGCGCGAGGGAGGGGGAGCAGCTCACCGCCGGCGAGCGAGATCATGCCCGGCTGGGCCATGTAGTTGAGGATGTCCTTGAGCGGGCTGGCGAAGCGGTTGCGCGCAATGCTGTTGAGGTGGTGCGACAGGTCGATCGCCTTGGGCAGCTCGAGAGGGACGGTCATCCTGTGGAGGTGAGCGAGGTGAGCAGGGCTGCGCGGGTCGCGATTCGAGCGGGAGGTGGCAGGACACACCTTGCGCAAGTCTGTCGAGGTGCAAGAGCAGCAAGCAAGCGGTGTAGGGAGCGAGGAGAAGAGCGAGAGATGGCGGCGAGGGCTGACCCAGCGGCGTGCCGAACTTGCCGCCGGCTTGACTCGCAGCCACCGGAGCCCGTTCGGCCGAGGTGCGGCCCTTGGCCTATCGCTTACGAGAGCCATCTGCGCGCCAGTCAAACCAGCACGAGGGCGAGAGGGAGAGGGCCGACGAGGAGCTGATGAGAGTCAGTCTCGCCGCAGCGCTCGTCCAGAGAAGCGCGCTTGCTCGTGTACTTTCTGAGTAGTACTACAGCCGCACGGCGGGCGCAAAGAGCTGTCAAGTGCTGGCTGCGCCGCTGCGGCAGATCGCAGCGCCCGATGAGAGAGCTCGCCCTCGTCCGCTCGCCCTCGTCCTGTCGCTGCAGGCCAGCCCACGAGGCCAGCACATACGCCGAGCTTGCACTCTCGAGCGCTGCACCACACCCAGCCCCTCGTCCTCGACACGCCCGCCTCGGCCGCCTCTCCTCGTCCCCGCCCTCGTCCCCCTCGCCGCCTACGCCCGCCTCCTCGCCAGCCGCAGCAGCTCGCTACGATGGACGCCTCGATGCAGCAGGTGCTGCCAGGCCTCTGGATCGGCGACTACACCGCCGCGAGCAACCACGCCCTCCTCGAGGAGCACGGCATCGCCTGCGTCGTCTCGTCCAGTGAGCTCTCTCCTCCTCTCGGTCTCGCCCCTGCACCCCCCGAGAGCTACCAAGCTGACTCGCACCCTCCCTGACAGTGCGCCAAGAGTACACGACCGCGCCCGGCGTCAGCCTCCACCACGTCGCCGTCGACGACACGGACAAGACCAACCTCCTCGAGCATGTCGTCCCGACCGCCGACTTTATCGACACGGCCCTCACCAAGGGCGACAGCGTCCTCGTCCACTGCCAGGCCGGCGTCTCGCGCTCCACCACGCTCGTCGCCGCCTACCTCATGCTCAAGCACGGCCTCAACGTCGAGCAGGCCCTCGACAAGATCCGCGCCGTCCGGCCCCAGGTCGAGCCGTCCGAGGCCTTCATGATGCAGCTCGAGATGCTCGAGCGATGCGACTGCGAGTGGGACCCGGTCAAGTGGCCCGAGCAGCGCCGCTTCCTCATGTCGTTCATGCAGTCGCAGATCATGGGTGCGTTCCTCTGTCTCTCCTCTCCTGCGCCTCGCTCCTGCCTCCTCCATGAACCTCGGCTGACTCAAATGGACATCGCAGAGGGAGCGTCGCCGTCCATCATCCTCGCCTACTACCCTTCGCCCGCCGCCACGCCCAAGGAGCGCCGCGAGAGCTTCAACATGTCCATGTCGACCCTCCCTCGCCCGCACATCTCGCCGCCCGCCTCGCCCTCCTCTCCTCGCACCGCCTCGGCACCCAACACGGCCGCCATCGTCTCGGCGCCGACCTCGCCCAACTCGCCGTCCGGCCAGATGCCGCCGCTGCCGATGCCGCTCCCCGAGCTGTCGGCCCCGCCGGCGCGCAAGCGGCTCACGCCTCGCAAGGTCGAGTCGCAGGAGCACGTCAACCAGCAGCAGCGCCGCATTGAGCGGCCCGAGATCGAGAAGATCGGCACGAGGGAGCAGGTCGTCGTGTCGGGACGCAGGGTCCGCTGCAAGATGTGCCGGTGCGTCCGCCTTTCCCTTCTCTGCGAGCTATCCTCTGCGTCTACCTGGACTCTGAGCTGACGGTGTCGATGTGCAGGCGAGAGCTGGCCGCCCGCGACAACATCGTCGCGCACGAGCCGGGCAAGGGGCAGCAGGCGTTCGCGCCCAACCGCCGCGACATGGCGGCCTACCGCGCCGAGGTCGAGAAGCGCCGCCTCGACGACGCGCGCGATGCAGCAGGGCTCGCCGCCGCGCAGACCGCTGCAACTACCGCCGCCGCACCTGCGGCTGCGCAGCCTGCGCCGGCAGCGACGACGACGCCGTCGGCGGACGGGCAGCCGCCGAGCAACCCGCTCGCTGCGCTGCGCATCTCGCAGCCGCTGCAGGGCATGCGCGTCGTCCAGCCGCGAGGCCCGCCCGTCCTGCGGCCGCAGCCGGTCGCTCGCCCGGCGCCTCGCAAGGTGGCTCCTCCCGCCGCCGAGGCCGACGCCGACGTCGCCGGAGCCGCATCCTCGAGCAGCGCCGACGCACCGCAACTCGCACCCGAGGCCGACGCCTCGCTCTTCCCCGCCGCGTCCGCCGCAGCCGTGGCCGCCTCCTCAACCACGACCTCGTCCAGCGCACGGACCTCTTCCGCTCAGCGCGTCGACCCGCCACTCCTTCCCTCGCACACGTGCTCGTCCTACTTTGTCGAGCCGCTGAGCTGGATGAGCCCGGTCCTCGAGACGGGCGTCCTCGCCGGCAAGATCGTCTGCCCAAACTCGAGGTGCGGCGCCAAGTTGGGCAGCTTTGACTGGGCCGGTAGCCGTGCGTCCCTCTCTCTTTCTCTCTCTCTCTTTCTCATCGTCCTCTTTCGCCTCGAGTGCACGAGCTGACGCCGAGCTCATCGTGCGCAGAGTGCTCGTGCGGCGCCTGGGTCTGTCCCGGCTTCGCGCTCAACGTCTCTCGGGTCGACGAAATTTCAGGATGAGCGCCAGGCGGAGCTGAAATCTGAGCGCGCATCTCTATCTCTTTCTCTGCTCAGTCTTGCTCGGAAAGCTCGCACGAGAGAAGCTTTGCGTCGTCGCGCTCTCGCTTTCTCGCGCTTTGACCCTCTCGAGAGCTCCTTCCTCGCTCCCGCGAACGAGCCGCGCACTAGCTCCTCGCGACGCACGGTATTACCTTTCTCTGCACCGCTACAGTATGAAGCAGGAGACGCTCGTCGAGCGTGCGCCTAGTCGTAGTTCTTGGCCGAGCCGCCGCAGCAGCTCGCGAAGAGGCCGGCCTTCTTCTTCGGCTTGGCCGCCTCGGTCTTGGGCGCCGACGCCGGCGCAGCGGCAGGTGCAGGTGCGGCCTCGCTCTTGGGCGCAGGAGCGGCGGCGGGCGTCGGCTCGGCGGCGGGTGCGGGCGCCGGGGTCGGCTCGGCGGCGGCGGGCGTCGGCTCCTTGACGGTCTCGGCGGGAGCGGCAGCGGCCGACTCGTCGACGTGGTACGGCTCGGCTGCGTGACGAAGAGAGAGGTAGAAGGAGTCAGTCAAAGCGCGAGGCGAGCGAGGAAGGAAGAGAGAGAGAGGGAGAAGGACGCACTGTGCGCAGGGACCGCCTTGGCGAGGACGGGCTCGCCCTCGGCGACGGTCGGAGCGGTCGTCGTCGCCGACTCCTTGGGCGCGACAGCGTGCTTGGCGAGCCTGCGAACGAAAGGGGAGAGCGAGTCAGCGCTCGAGCTCAACGAAGGCGTGCAGGAGTTGCGCGAGAGCCGGACGAGGAGTGGAGGCACGACCACGACCGAGCGAGGAACGACACAAGACGGGGTGCTCGACCGTTGCACGTGCTCACTACCCCGTCCTCGTCGTCCTCGCAGAGCCCGCAGCATCAGACAGCTCTTTGCCATTCCAGCCGTCCCTCCTCCTCGACTCAAACTGCTCGAGGGGGACGACATCTCGTAGCGAAGAGGCGCTTACGCGGTCTTGCCGGTGACAAATGCAGCGACCGTCTTGGTGAAAAACTTGGCCTGATACTTAGCGACGCTGAGCTCCTTGGCCGAGATGGCGCGCGAGCCGTCGCCGCCGGCGATGCCTGCCGCGCCGTACGCCGATCCGCCGACGATCTCGCCGTTGTCCGAGAGCTCAGGGGCCGCAAAGCCGATCGGGACGTAGATGCTGCGCGCAGGTACGAGGAGAGAGCCGTCAGCGAGACGTTCTGCGCCTGGGAGTCGAGAAGGTCGAAAAAAAAACGCACATTCCATGGTGCGCAAGGAATGGCAGAGTCGTGAGTGCCGTCGACTCTTGGCCTCCATGCTGCGAGGCCGTCGACGTGAAGATTCCACAGAACTTGCCGACGAGGGCGCCCGAGGCCCACAGGCCGCCGGTCGCGTCGAAGAAGGCCGAGACGGCGGCGGGCGCACGGCCGTAACGCGTGGGCATTCCGAGGAGGAAGCCGTCGTACTTGGTGAGGTCCTGCGGCGTGACCTCGGGGTGGTCGGCGCGAGGGGCGGCGTGCATCTTGCCGCGGATTTCGTCCTGCGGGCGTTGTCGGCCGTCAGCGGCCGCACTGGCGCACATCACCGGCGCACCGGCACATACAGAGAGAGGAGCTTGGAGACGCACGCTGAGGATCTCGGGGATCTGGAGGAGGTCGACCTCGGCGCCGTGAGTGCGAGCCTCCTCGGCGATCGTCTCGGCGAGGGTGCGAACGTGACCGTCTGCAGGGGGAGCGAAGAGTCAGCAGTCGAGGTCTGTACGGTTTGGGAGATGGGCGCAAGAGGACGAGCGGCGCACAGGTCGAGTACTGCTCGTTGTTGGACGAAGAGGGGGGGAGGAGGAGGAAAGGGCGAGTCAGCGCGTGGCGCATAGCGGCGTTAGACAGGCAGGACGACGCACGTAGATGACGGCGATCTTGGCAACCCTGCATGGCGCATCCAGAGCCGGGCGAGGCGAGGAGAGAGTAGCGAGGTGGGGACAGATGGCGCGAGAGGCGAGAAGGGAGCGGGGCGAGGTGAGGAGAGGGGGAGAAGTCAGCGCGAGTCGCTCACGCAGTCGAGCGGGCTCTGGAGGGGACGCACATGGTGTATCGAAGCGACTTGGTGTGGTAGGGAGAGGGAGAAGAAGATGAGCCCGCTTGGTCGACCGCCTTCCCTTCGGCCCCGGGTCCGCTTGCCCCTTTCGGCCGCACGCTTGGATGAGCAGCTCAATCCGCTTGCGTTGGTCAACTTTCCCGAACGGTCGTACCGCCCTCACGGTCCAAGAGCAAGAGGTCAAAACGCCGCACCACCGCTCGCTCGCTCTCTGGGCGTCGCACAGCTCAGCTTGCGGCTTAGCTTGATCATCGGTGCACGACGAACTCTACAGCTGCCAAACTCGGGCCCCTCGCCCGCTCACCTCGCCGCCGTCCGGCGCGACCGCCGCGACCCTCGTCCAGAAGACGCTCTCCTTGAGCCGCACCACCTCGCTCCAGCACCGGTCCTCCCACCCGGTCGCGCTCGCGACGATGTCGCCGCCGGGCACGACCTGCCCCTGAACGGCGGCGCCGGAACCTGCGCCAGCGAGGGAGGGGTGCCGAGGAGGCGGCGTCGGGTGCGCCGAGTCGGCGCCGGCGCCGGCTCGTCGAGGGGGAGGAGGCGGCGGCGGTGTGCGAGGAGCGGCGGGAGGGGACGACGGGCGAGAGACGGTGGGCGAATTGCGCGCCGACGAGCGCGACGGGCGCGGCGGTGCGGCGGCGCCCTTGCTCGTCCCGGCCGAGAGCGACGACGACGAGTCGTTCGAGTTGGCCGTGAGCGCCGGCGACACGCCTGCGCTGCCGTCGTCGCCCTCGGCACCGCTGCCGCCGATCATGCTGCTGCTGCTGCCGCCGCCGAGGTCGCCGCCCTCGGGCTCGACGATGCGCGGCGTGCCCTTCTCGCTCGCGTCGTGCGTGTCCTCGGCCTCGAAGTCGCGCGCCTGCACGCTCACGTCGCCCGCCTGCGCCTCGAGCCCGAGCTCGGGCTCGCGCTCGTGCTCGTGAACGCCGACCGGGCCGAGCCCGAGCCCGTCCTGCGCCGACGCCGTCGTCGGCTTGGGCGTCGCCGGTTTGGACGCCGACGCGCTGCGCACGGGCGTCTGCGGCTCGCTGCTCGCGCCGTCGCGCGCGCCTTGGCCGAAGCGGAAGCCCTCCTCGAGGAGGAGGCCGCGCTCGATGACGCGGATGTAGGTCCAGAACTCGCACACGGCGCGCAGGCGCGCGAGGCAGTACGAGGGGCACACCGGGTACCGCTGCGTCGCCGTGTCGGACGCGCGGAAGAGGTGGACGAGGAGGAGGGCGTCGTGCGGGTGGTGCGAGGCCGAGGCGGCCGGCGGCGGGAAGACGAACGAGTCGGTCGACGACGACGAGTGGTGGTTGTGGTACGACGACGAGGTCGACGTTGCCGACGAGAACGTCGGCGTGTTGCTCGACGACGTCGACCGCGAGAAGAGGGACGAGCCGAACTTGCGCATCGTCTGGTTGACGCTCGCGACGCTCGGCACGACCTGCTGCGGCTTGAAGCCGCGCACGACGCCCGAGTTGGGGAGCCACTTCTCGAGGCTGCAGCCGCACAGGGCGCACTTGTCGCTCTGCAGGTCGATGCCGGCGTGGAGCGGCTCGATGAGGAGCGTGCCGTCGACGATGGCCTGGCCGATGCCGCGCCGCGACAGGAAGCCGAGCCCGGGCGCGAGGTCGAGGCGCAGCGCCGGGTCCGAGTCCTCCTCGACGCAGCGCTTGAGGAACGGCTGCGAGAGGTGCGTCGAGAGGAGGAGGTGCGGCGACAGGAGCTGGGCGGGCGAGAGCTGGACTTGAGGGGGAGGGTCGGCGGCGAACGCGCGCGCGGCGAGGCCCGGGTGCGAGAAGCTCGCGTCGACAGGGCGGGTGAGGGCGGTGACGCGGGTCTGGCGCAGGTAGGTGATGAACGAGAGGAACTCGTGGTAGGGGAGGACCGAGGTGAGGAGGCGGGGCGCCGACAGGCCCGACGGCGACGGCTGGGCGGTCGACACGGCGAGCGCCTTGGTGTTGAGCGGCGACAGGTGCTCGCCGTCCGAGAACATGATGGCGCCGACGTCGCCCTCGCCCGACTCGAGGCCCTCGCTGACGTCCTCCTCGACGGCCTCGCCGTGGGCCGTGAGGCGCTGCTTGAGCTCGACGACCTCGGCGTCGCGCTTCTCGAGCTTGAGGACCGTCTCGCGCAGGCTGACCTGGACCTCGTCGAGGAGGGCCTGCATCGACGCGTCGGCCTCCTCGAACGAGCGCATCTTCTCCTCGGCGCGCGCGCGGGCGACTCGCTCGAACGCGACCATCTTGTTGGCCTCGGTGAACAGGTTGCTCGTGAGGCTCTCGATCTCGGTCTCGAGCGCCGTCTGGGCCTGGACGGCCGTCTCGCGATTCTTGGTCTCCTCCATGACCTTGGTCATGAGGCGCTGCATCTCGCCCTGGACGTGGTTCTGCGAGCGGGTCCGACGAAGAGCGTCAGCACGAGGCTCGTGTGAGGCTCGACGCAAGGTAACAGGGGCTCGGGGACGCACCTTTTCGACCCAGCCGCCGGCCTCGATCTCCTTGTCCCACTTGACCTTGTCCTGCTCGAGCTGGGCGACGCGCTGCCGCAAGCCGCGCACGGCCTCCTCGTTGTCGTGCAGGTCGTCCTCGAGCTCGCCGCGGGTCGTGTAGCTCTTGACGAGCTTCGAGTTGAGGCTCGTGACCTGGCCGGTGAGGTCGGTGATCTGGCCGCGGAGGAAGGCGACGAGCTCGTCCGGCGAGCTGGGGTCGGGCTCCTCGAGGTCGGCGTGCGAGTCGTCGCGAGGGAGGCGCAGGGACGAAGTGGATGCGGCGGGGCCGGGGCGAGCGGTCGACGAGGGTGGGGAGGTGGACAAGGAGGGGTCGGTGCCGACTGGGTGTGCAGGCGGGTCGTGTTGCGGCTCGGCGCTGTCGTGGTCGGTACCTGGTGGTGGTGCGTCGTCTCTTGGCGTACCAGGTGCGGCCTCGGTGTCGTGGAAGTCGTCGTTCGAGCCAGCCACGCTCGCGGCCGAGTCGCCGTGAGCGGGCGGGGACGAGGGCTCGTTGCCAGCGTCGCTGCCGGGCATGGTGACGGTGTGCTTGCTCGCTGGCCTGGTGGGACTGGCACAGAGCGAGAGCGGGCGGTGTGGTCGAGAGGCGAGGGTCGAGGGCGCAGGTGGGGGGACGACAACGACTGGTCTCGGCTCTGGACGCGCTTACTTGCAGGTTGGATCGAGCTACGACACTGTCAGAGGAAGGTGCCGCCCACTCGATCCTGCTAGCGAGAGCCGAGAGAAGCGCCAACACGACGGCTCGTCCTCGTCCGGAGACGACGACGGCCTTGCTCCCGCCTCGCCCCTCCACGCGCTCAGCTGCAGCTTGCCTTTGTCCGACTCGCTTGCTCTTGTTCCAGCCAGACCCGCGCCGACCTCTCCCAGGTGAGCCCGCCCTCTCCTCGTCTCTCTCCTCGTCGACCATTGGCGCCGCCCGCCTCACCTCGTCCAGGGCTTCTGGGTGGGGTGCAGAGGGCGGTCAGGCCCTGCTACAGCCCTCAGCCAGGCTCAAGAACCGCGGCGCTGACCCTCTTGCCCTCTCGCGCTCGCGCAGCTCCTCTCGTCCTCCGCCCTCTCATCAACCCCGCCTTCGCCGAGCACAACCCGGCACAGCACCGCCATGGGTCCCATCCTCACGCCTTCGATCCGCCGTGTCATCCAGAACATCCGCCAGGTCGGCCCCAAGCGTGCGTCCCCAGCTCTCCCTGCCGCTTGTCCTCTCCCTCTCCTGCGCTCGCCCGTTGACCCTCACTCACGCCCCTCGCAGAGGCATGGCGCGACCTGCAGTACATCGGTGACTTCAAGGCGGGCAAGTTCGTCGGTCAGGACGAGTGCGTCTCGGCTTTCCTCTGCGCGCCGCTCGTAGAGCAACCTGCGCGCTCGCTCCCGCTGACCCTTTCGGCCGCTGCGCAGGCACGGCAACCGCTTCTTCGAGAACCCCGACGAGACCCTCTGGAGGCACCGCTGGGTCGACTATGCCTCGGTGCGTCGTTTGCGCCTCTCCTCCTCCGTGCCGAACGAGCGGCGCTCGAGAAAGCCGAGGGCAACGTTGCGCTGACTCGCCTCGGCACCGTCCTCCTCCCCCTTCACCCCGCCCCTATCTCCGTCGCCCGAAACAGCACGACTACAACGCGTCGCAGATCACGCCCGAATGGCACGCCTGGGTCCAGCACGTCCGCCACCTCCCGCCGACCCAGGACCCGGTCATGATTGCGTCCAAGCAGCGGTGGATGACTGTGCGTCCTCCTCTTTCGCTCTCAGGGCTCCCTCACGTTGCCTGACTCGTCGCTGACTGCACGCGCTGCGCCTCTCGCGCTCGCTCGCTCGCCCGCAGCCCCACACGGAGAACTTGACCGGCACGCGCGGCGCGTTCAAGACGTACTCGACGACCAAGAACAAGGTCGACTCGTGGCAGCCCAAGGTGGCTGCGCGCCAGTAGCTCGTCTCTGTTCCCCCACCCAGCCTCTGTGCCCTCTCGCAATCGTCGTGTCGACCGCATGTCCGCCTCCGCCTCGGGACCCGCTCGCGAGCACGCTCTCGAGAGGCTCTGCTGCGACGAGCCAATGGCGCCTCGAGCCACTGTCGCGGGTCGGGCAGCGAGCCGTCCCAGCGACGTTCGGGCTCACGGCCACGTGCGCTCGTGCTCTCGGAAGCTCAGACGTCCCACGGTCGGCCTGATCGTCGGAACCGCCTTTTTTGCCCTTCTTCTCTGGCCGTCGCAGCGCGCAGGGCGCACGGCACGGCGGGGCAATACCGCTCGGCGTCGCTCGCACATGGTGATAGTGTGCCTCGAGCGCTTTGTGCTTGCTTCCGAGCAGGCGCCGCCGCCGAAAGCTGCGGCCGCGCGGCGCGAGGGCAACTCGGGTCCTCCTCGAGGACTCTCGCAGCGAGCGCTCTCCTCGCCTCTCCTTCTCTCCAGCAAGATCCTCGACCATGAGCTACTCCTCGAGCTCCTCCTCCGTCCTCGCGCGCAAGCCCAAAGGCCTGTCGAAGGGAGCCGCCTGCGTTACCTGTGCGTTCCCCTCCTTCCCGCTCTCTCGGCCGGGCCCACTTCCTCGGATCCTCGCTCACCCTCCTTCTGGTTCGCTTTGTCGCGCAGGCAAGCTGCGCAAGGTGCGCTGCGACGCCGTCAAGCCGGCGTGCTCGGCGTGTCGACGCTCGGCCCGCTGGCGCGGCGACGACGCCGTCGAGTGCTGCTACGTCGACGTGCCGCCGAGGCGCAAGTCGAGCAAGTCGCACCACGACGACCTGCTGCGGCACTGCCTGCGCTCGGCGAGCGGCGACAGCACGGCGTCGTCCTCGAGCGTGTCTACGCCGTCGTCGGAGCGGTTCGACAGTGCGTCCTTCCTCCTCCTGTTCTCTTTCTACGACGAGCGCGTGCTGAAGTCGATGCTCCTCCTTGCAGACCCGTTCTCGAGCCCTCCCTCGCCTGCGCTCCTCGACCTCGACTCGCTCCTCGCCTTCCCAATCCCGTCCTTCCCCGCCATCACGTCCTCGACGTTCGCCCTCCCCGAGCTGCCGCCTCTCGACGGCACCTACACATCGAGCTTGGGCGAGCCGAGCACGGGCAAGCCCTCGGACGTCGACACGATGGCGTCGGCCGACATGGACCTCGACTCGCTCCTCGCCGACTTGGCATCGTCCCTTCCCCTCCCTGCCTGGCAGTCCGAGCTCGACAGCTCGACCCTCTTCGACCGCCTACCGAGGCCCTGCATCGACGGCGCCGGCGACACGGCACCGCAGTTCGCCTCGGGCTTGGTCGCCTCGCCATCGTCGTACCTGGACCTCGACTTCGCGCTCGACCTCGGCCCATGCCCGCCTCTTTCGCCCTCCTTCACCGCCTCGTTCGACTCGTTCGTCGTCCCTCCCCTTCCCCTCGACCTCCCTCACGCTCAAGAGCTCGACTACGCGCTCGCCGCAGCAGACCATCCCTTCCCTCCCTCGTCGGCGGCACCGCAACCTCTAGTCCGCCGCGCAGCACGCCCCGAGCGGATCGCCATCCCCGTGTCGGACCCTGCGGATCCTTTCGCAGCCGCGTTCGGCCGAGCGCTTGCCGAGCGTCTGTGTAGGGGCGCAGAGCAGCTCGAGTAGCGATGCGTCTTTCCTCCTCTCTCCGCTCTTCCTCGCCGTAGACACTCTCCTTCCTTCATAGATCCGTAGTCAGTAGCTTCTGTATTCATCACGCGCTTGCGACCCCTCACAATCCAGCCATCGTTCGTAGAGAGAGCGCCTCGAGCTCGAGCAGGCCGGCCTCACTGCGCACGTTCCCCTCCCCGCCTTCGCAACCTCGTCGGCCTCGGCCGTTCCTCTCCTTGCGCGCCTCCGCTCTTGCTGGCACCTCTTCATCGACGGACGAAGCTAGTGCTCGCCGCTGCCGAGTGCTTGGATGCGCACGAGCCTGCCGCTCTGCCGATCCTGGCTTGAGGTTCGCGTCGGCGACCGGCGTCGAGCTCTTTGGCGTGAGCGCCGACGGCCCTTGTGCCCGGTCGAGGCCGAATCTCGTCAGCGTTCGTCGTCGACGGACGTCGGTGCTGCTCGACGGCCTGTGCTGCTTGCATCCGGTCGTCTGGCCGACGCGCTTTCCCTCCCGCTCTCCTTCTTTCACCTCTCGCCCGCCGCGCTCGCTCCTGCTCTCTGGTAGAGCAGCCCCTCTCGTCAGACTCCTCGTATCTACACGCCGTACAGCATGGTCTGGCGCAACCCGTCGCAGGCGACGGCCAACCGCGGTCCCGAGGCCAACGCTTCGCGGCCGGCGGATCTCGAGCGCAGCAACACCGGCACCTCGATCTCGACCTTCTTCTTCGGCAAGGCGCCTCGGCACACCCTCGCGAGGCGTCACGAGGCCGACAGCATCGTCCCCGCGCCCCTCCTCCCCTACCTCTCCCCGCGCTCGAAGGCACCGCGCACGCTCCCCCTGCGCGCTTCAAAGCTCATCCAGGTCGACAAGCTCCCGCGCGACGAGCGCATCGCTGCCTGGCAGGCCGGACGCGACGACGAGTTGGGCGGGCTCGAGCGCTGGCGCGCGCAGGTCGCGCGCGAGGTGCGTCGCGAGGACGACGAGGTCAGGGCGGCGGGCGGCGACGTGAGCGACGCTGTCCACGAGTTCCAGAGCATGCTACAGACGTCTCGTGCGCGCTTCTCTTTACTTACGAGCTCGCCCACAGGCAGCAAGCTGACGAAAAAACCTCGTTCGCAGCCTTCTCGACCTCGTTCGCCGTCGGCTCGCTCAAGCTCCCGCCGTCGCCGCTCCAGCCCGACTCGCCCATCGAGCACCTCGACCCGCTGCATCGCGACTCGATGACGATCCCGCCCGACCTCCACGTCGAGGACGCGGTCGCGACCGAGACGGACAACGTTCCCTTCCCTCCCTCTCGAGACGCCTCTCTCCCCGCCGACAAGCCCGTCACGACCGGCCGCAAGCAGATGCACCTCGCCCCGCCAACCGCCTACCGGTTTCCGACGAGCGCGGCCCCGCCGACGCCGCCGTTCCCCTCCCTCGTGCGCGTCGAGACCGCCCCTCCCTCGCCCCTCTCGCCGCACGAGCACGTCTCGCCTCCCCCCCGCTCGTCCTCCCTCCCCTTCCACGACCTCCTGCGCATCTCTCCCGCACCCTCGCCCTCTCCCTCGACCGCCTCGCCCTCCTCGCTCGCCCCCTCACCCTCGCGCACGCTCCCGCCGCAGTGCGGCCTCGTCCCGCCGATGGCCGCCGCCCTCCTCGGCCTCTTCGACCCTACGGCCGGGCTCCTGCGCACCGGTGCGCCGTCGCCGAGCCGCCCGAGGAACGGCAGCAGCGCCGCCGGGCGCGCCCGCGCCGAGTCGTACAGCGCCGGGTACCGCGACTCGCTCGACACGACCGAC
>Ga0308169_10001561_pt1 | contig 26291 bp, 21 predicted proteins | sample PhyBR1_2_FD_202139 | JGI IMG/M metagenome (GOLD analysis project Ga0308169, IMG submission 202139) | Phyllosphere microbial communities from UC Gill Tract Community Farm, Albany, California, United States - DLSLSB.R1 | ecosystem: Host-associated > Plants > Phyllosphere > Unclassified | place...
TAAAAATCTCATCAATCAATTCGCGATAGCGCGGACCAAAACAGACGGTGTGATGCGCGAGCTGTTCATGCGGCTGATTGAGGCCAAAATAGAGCACAAACAGCGAGTTGCTCATGCGCTTACGCTTCAGCGATGTCGCACGTTTCATTGCTAGAGGATGATGGCGCAGCAGTTTGTCGTAGGTATGCACCACGTCGGCATTGGAGGCTACGGCTGCGGCATCGAAGCGTCGTCCATCCTTTAACTGGACGCCGCTAATACGATTTTCATTGGTTTCCAGCTTGCTCACTTCGGCATTCAGTAACAGCTCGCCACCCAGATCCTCAAACAGTCGCGCCATGCCCTTCACCAGCGCGCCGGTGCCGCCGCGCGGAAACCATACGCCCCATTCACGTTCCAGCGCATGAATTAAGGTATAGATTGATGACGTTGCAAAAGGATTACCGCCCACCAGCAATGAGTGGAAGGAAAACGCCTGCCGCAGGTGGTCGTCCTGAATAAATTTCGCCACCATGCTGTAGACGCTGCGCCACGCCTGCAAACGTCCAAGCTGCGGTGCAACACGCAGCATGTCACGCACCTGCAGAAACGGCACCGTGCCGAGTTTCAGATAACCCTCTTTGAATACCTCGCGCGAATAGGCGAGGAACTGACGATAACCGGCGACATCCTGTGGATTGAAGGTAGCGATCTGCTGCTCCAGCAGCGGCTGATTGTTGTCGTAGTCGAGCTGTTTGCCATCTTCCCAACACAGGCGATAGAAGGGCGTGACCGGCATCAGCTCGACGTAATCGCTTAGCGATTTTCCCGCCAGCGTGAACAACTCTTCGATAGCGCTGGGATCGGTGATCACCGTGGGCCCGGCATCAAAGGTAAAGCCGCTATCTTCAAACACATAGGCGCGTCCGCCCGGTTTGTCGCGCTGCTCGAGTAAGGTGGTTGGTATGCCCGCCGCTTGCAGGCGAATCGCCAGCGCCAGGCCGCCAAAGCCTGCGCCAATCACATAAGTGCGTTTCATTTTTTCTTCCCTGGTTCGACAGAATTCAACAGCGCGTGCAGCGCTTCACCGATGGGCACCGGCGGCTTGCCGCACAGAATCCGCGCTTTATCATGCAGACGAAGTTGTCCGGCGTAAAAGCGGCTAATTAACCCGGCATTGAGCCGGTAAAAACGTTGCATTACACGCCAGCGCTGCTGCGGCTTACCGGCCAAAAACAGCATGCGGTTCAGCAGGCGGAAAAATCGCTGCTCGCGCCACTGCTGACGGGCAAAGCGTTCGATGTGTTGACTGAGCGTGCGGGCATCGGTGGGCAACAGCGTGGCTATCAACTCCGCCAGCGCCACGGCGGACGGTAAAGAATAACCGGTTGTCGCGTGAAACAGTCCGGCGCGCAGGCCGCTGCATGGCTGGCCGCGCTGCTGTTGCCAGAATCGATCAATATCGCCGCTCAGGGTAATCGGTAATATGCCATGCTCTTCACGCAGCAGCGTGCCAGGCCGCCAACCTTGCTGTTTGGCATAGTCAGCGATGTGCTGACGAGCGGAGTTCTCCGCCAGCGTAGGTTGATTAACGTAATGCGTATCTTCAATCAGTAACCGATCGGCGCTGAGCGGCAGCGTGTAAACAAAACGATAGCCCGCTTGCTGATCGACGGTGGCATCCATCAGGATCGGCTGCTGCAGGCCGTGCGGCTGCGCCAGCTGCCACTCTTGTCCAAGAAACACCTGATAACCCAGCTGCAGATGCGGCGTTGGCTGCAGGCCGCGGCCATCAATCACCACCTGCGCATCAAGTTCACGGCCATCCGCCAGCGTCACCTGTGTGGATTTTACCTGTTTAACGGCAGCATTTGTCCACAGATCGTCACCCATCGCCGCGAGTAGATGCCGGGCAAAATCGCCTGACGCGATGGAACAATAATCCCCGTCCAGGTTGCGGCGCAACGCGGGAAAACGCACCTGATAGCCAGGCCAACGCGCCGTGATCAGCGGCTGCAGCCAGCGCAGCTGATCGGCGCTAAGATCGCTCTGATGAAATGACCAGGTATGATTGCCTGCCGGATGTGCGTCGCTCTCCAGCAACAGGCATTTGAGCTGCGGCTGCAGTTGGCGCAGACGCAGCGCAATCAAACCGTTTGCCAGTCCGGCACCGACCAGAATCACATCGTAGTGCGCACGCATCAGGTGGCCTCCGCCAGCACAACTTGCTGCTGGCACAGCGCTTGTTCGACGATGTCGGCCGCACGCTGGCAACCGCCTGCGCGCTGCAACTGTGCCTGTATCGCTGACATCCGTAACGCGTAGCGATTGTCGGTAAGTAATTGTTGCAGATGCTGCTCCAGTTGATGAACGCGGTTAAAGCGCGATGCGCGCCGTCCAACGCCATGCCACTCAATGCGCGCTGCCACGCCGGGTTGATCAAAGGCAATTGGCAGCGCCAGCATTGGCGTACCGCATTCCAGTGCTTCCAGCGCGCTGTTTAATCCGGCATGAGTAATAAAAAGCTGCGCGTGTTGCAGGGCGGCACGTTGATCGACAAAATCCGTCACCCACGCTGCACCAGCCAGTTGCAACTTGTGCACCTGATCGGCGTTCAATCCCCCACAATGAGCGATCACCAGCGAAAGTTGCTGGCGGCGGCACGCCTGTGCCAGATGCAAAAACAGGCGGAAGCGATGGCCTTGCAGCGTACCCAGCGAGGCGTAAACCACCGGCTGGCGCAGCGCCGGCCAGGGCGCATTGAGCGGCGCTGCCGCAAGCGGCGCGCGCAGTTGTCCGACGGCGTGATAGCAGGCCGGCAGTTGCTGACGCGGAAAATCAAAGGCGGGCACCATCTGGCTGATTTGTGCCAGCGGCGAAAGGCACTGATGCAATCCGCGCCGCTCCGTCAAATTGAACGCCCGCGCGTGTTTGAGGATGACGTCGCCGTGACGACGCATGATGCGATCATAGATATCGCTGCTGGCCTGAAAACGTTTCAGCGCTTTTTCATCCTGAGCATAACGGAAGGGCATCACCGCCAGCGGAATGCCGGCTTCACGGTTGACCGGCAAGGCGCAGGCCACCGAAACAAACGGCAGATGCAGCGCTTCTGCGACCAATCCGCCTGCTGCTTCCATTTCATCAGCGATCACACCATCAATGTTCAACGATTTCAGTACCGCTGGCAGTTCTCGGCACAGCATATCGGTGCAGGAGGCGAGAACGTTGATCACGCGAAACAGCGACAGGCCGCCCGGCGAAGCCAGCCGATGCAGCACGGGCGCCAGCGAACCGGCCGGATGCGTCTGCTGGCCTACTGCGACGAAATCGATGCGTTCATCGCTGAGCAAGGTGCGGGCGTCGGCTTGCTGGATGAAGGTGATGCGATGGCCACGCGCCAGCAGCGTTTGTGCTAACGCCTGCAACGCGTGAAAGTGGCTGTAAAGCGGCGGTGCGATCACCGCAAAGTGGCCCACCGGCTGAGCCGCGCTCAGTTGAACATCGCTAGCTGTTGATTAAACAGCGCGTGCATATATTGGCGAGTGGCGATGCCGCGATGGCAGGCGCAGGCAAGGTGCGCATCGGCGCTGCGCAGGTGATCGCGTAAGCGACGTTCTGCGCCGTCAGCCCCGAGCATCTGTACCAGCGTGGATTTGCCCTGATCCTGATGCACATCTTTGCCGGTGTGTTTGCAGCCGTCGGCGAGGTCGTCGAGCAGCTGAAACGCCTGGCCCAGATCCTGAGCGAAGAAGCTAAGACGTTGCCGCACCTGCGGTGAAGCGTCAGCGGCAATCGCCGCCATTTGCAGCGTGGCGCGAAACAGCACGCTGGTTTTCAGTTCATTGGTCAAGGCGATCGCTTCCGGACTGCGGCTCTGGGTGCCGTCGTGCAGATCCTGAAACTGCCCTTGCACTAATCCCTGCAGGCCCACGGCGGCGGAGAGTTCGGCAATCGCTTCAGATTTGTGCACTGCAGGCAAATCGGGTGCGATGGCAATCACTTCAAATGCGCGGCTCAGTAGCGCGACGGCGGCGAGAATCGCCACGTTTTCACCAAACTCGCGATGCACGGTTGGGCGACCACGGCGCATCTGCGCGTTATCCATTGACGGGATGTCATCCAAAATCAGCGATGCCGCGTGCACCATTTCCACGGCACAGGCGAGATCGAGAATGCCATTTTGCGTCAGCTCGCAACCCATATCGCGCGCTGCCAGCATCAGTAATAAAGGACGGATGCGCTTGCCCTGCGCCAGCGTACCGGCACGCATCGCGGCACGCACGCGATCGCTTTGCTGTCCTGCAGGCAGTAAATGTTCGAGATGCGCCTGTAAAATTTGCTGCAGCTGAAGCAGTTCGCTTGTCTGATGCGCTGTGCTATCGACATGGGTGGTCATAATGGCTATCCATGGTTGATGAAATTATTATGCTTTTTGATTAACCGTAGACTGCGGAAGGTGAGTTTGCCAGCGAGGGCAGCGTGGTTAAACCATTCCAGACCCGATAATGGATGAGAATTACGTAGAGAAGTAATGCTCAAGCGTCGGCTAAAGAGAGATCATTTCGTTTATTTCGAATATTGATTGTTTCGTTTATTGCGATTATCATTCGGTGACTGCAATTTGAAACCACAAACTATCAATTGGAAAACGCATGAAACACTCAATTCTGGATAGCTTGAGCCTTCCGGCTCCGAAGGAGATTGAGGCCGCTTTGCGCGGGCAGAGGGAGCTCGCAACTTATCTATCCACCAAGCAGGAAACGCAAAAAATATCGATTCAGGATGCGCACAACGAAACGCATCAAATTGAGCTGCCAACGTCTGCCCTGACACTACTCATGGCTGTTTTGGGCGAGTTGGCGGTGGGAAATGCGGTTCAGGTTGTGCCTGTACACGCTGAATTAACTACGCAGGAAGCGGCAAATATTTTAAACGTTTCACGCCCACATTTGGTGAAACTGTTAGAGCAAGGTCAGCTTCCGTACCATAAAACAGGTCGCCATCGTCGCGTGCTTTTGGCGGATCTTATGCAGTTTAAAGACAAGCGTGCGCAAGAGAGCAATGATGCAATGCAGGAATTGGCAGACCAGGGACAGGATCTCAATTTCTACTGATGAACCATTCACCCTATGCCGTGGTACTGGATGCATGTGTGTTGTATCCATCCATACTGCGCGATGTACTGCTTCGCCTCGGTCTGACCGGGCTCTACCAGCCAAAATGGACGGCCACCATTCAGGATGAATGGAAGCGTAATTTACGCACTAACAGACCAGATATTGCTGAAGATCAGTTGGCGCGCACGCAGACATTGATGAATAAAGCGCTTCCAGATGCAATGGTATCGGGATTTGAACCGCTAATTTGTGGCATTACATTACCTGATTCCAATGACTGCCATGTTGTCGTTGCCGCTATACGGTGTAAAGCTGAAGTGATTGTCACAATGAATCTGAAGGATTTCCCGAGAAACCTCATGGCTGAATTCGAAATTGAAGCTCTTCATCCTGACGAATTCATCATGGATCTGTTCGACTTAAATCAGGCGCTGGTTTTGAAGGCAGTGAATGCGCAACGCGCGAGTTTTAGACAACCAGCAATGGGCGTTACGGTTTATCTGGATTCGTTATTACGCCAGGGTTTACCGATGACAGTAAGCGCATTAGATAAGTTTCGTTTTCTCATTTAGCAACGATTAAATCATTACGCTGCTGCACGGCATGCCATCTATTTCCGCGTGATCTTATCAGCGAAAAAAGTAACAGCAACGCCGTAACATAAATAACTCCGTTAGGCTGGTGGTCAATAAATACCGCTAATGGAACATAAAATGACGAAAACCAAACCTGCCGTGCTGATTATTCAGCCGCTAATGCCGCAGTTAGATGAAAAGCTCACGCAACATTTCCATTGCCATCGTTTATATGAGCAGCATGACGCAACGCTATTTATCCAGCAGCATGGCAAAGCGATCAACGCCATTGTTACGCGCGGCGATGTCGGGGTGGAAACGGCACTGCTGGAGCAACTGCCGGAGTGTAAAGTCATTGCTGTATTCGGTGTCGGCACCGATCGTATTGACCTGAAATACACTGCCGAAAACGATATTCAGGTCAGCATCACCCGCGACATTTTGACTGACGATGTTGCCGATTTGGCAATGATAATGACGCTGGCGTTCTCGCGTAATTTGGTCGCTTACCATCAGTTTGCGAAATCCGGGGCATGGGAAAATAACGGCGTCGAACTCTCCAGCCGCGCCAGCGGAAAAAGAATTGGCATCGCCGGGTTGGGCGCGATTGGCTTAGCCATCGCGCGCCGTGCCGAAGCCTTTGGTATGGAAGTGGCATATACCGCGCGTTCGGCGAAAGACGTCAGCTATAAGCGCTGCGATACGATCGAACAACTCGCCACCTTTAGCGATTTTCTGGTGCTGGCACTGCCGGGCAGCAAAGAGAATGTGCAACTGGTCAACGCGAAGGTGCTGGCGGCGCTCGGCCAAGAGGGCGTAGTGATCAATATTGCGCGTGGCACAGTAATCAATGAACCCGACTTGATCGCTGCACTGCAGCAGGGAATCATTAAAGGGGCTGCGCTGGATGTGTATCCGGATGAGCCAAAAATTAATCCCGCGCTGCGTGAACTAAATAATGTGCTGTTAACGCCGCATATTGCCAGCGCAACTCACGAAACGCGTGCGCAAATGACCAATAATGTGCTGGAGAATTTACGGGCCTATTTTGCCGATGGGAAGATTCTGACATCGGTATAATTTAAGCATCCGCATTAAGACGAAATTCTTATATCCTGCGTAATAATCCCTATTTAGCGATAGCAATTTTCGTTCAGCCAGGCTGTTATGATATCGGCACTTAATTCAGGAGCCCATTATGACAGCACAGAAAATTGCAATTATTGGCGGCGGCGTTATCGGATTGGCGGTGGCGCGCGCCTTAGCGTTGCAGGGCGTTGAAGTCACCGTTTTCGAACAACAGCACATTGGCGCGGGCACCAGCAGCACGACGTTTGCCTGGGTAAACTCCAATGGCAAACAGCCGCGCAGTTATCACCTGCTTAATGCGCTCTCGATGGAAGAGCACCTCAAACTGCAGCAAGCGCAGCCGAACGGATTGCGCTGGCTGGAAACTGGCGGTACATGGGAGTGGGCCGCCGTGGGCGATGCGCAGCAACGTTTGCTGCAGCGTGCCACGTCGCTGCAATCAGCAGGTTATGCGGCGCGTGAAGTGTCGCCAGCAGATGTGCTGCGCGATATTCCGGAGCTGCGGGCGCAGGCCATCAGCGGCAGCGTGTGGCATTTCCCGACAGAATCGGTGCTGCATCCGGCGCTCTATCTGGCGCGCTTATGGTCAGAAGCCAAAGCGCGCGGTGCGGTGCTGTACCAGCATCAGCGCATCAATAGCATCAGTGAAAGTGCCGATCGGGTTACGCTGCAGCTGGAAAATGGCGAGCAGTGGCAGGGCGATCGTATTGTGTTAGCCACCGGACGCTGGGCCAATCAGCTGCTAAATTCACTGGGACTTAATCTGGCGTTGCTGGATACCAGCAAACCGAACGCGGTGGCTTGTAGTTTCCTGGTGCGCACCGCGCCGCAGCCGTTATCGCTCAATGCCAATCTCATCTCTCCGCAACTTAACGTACGCCCGGACGGCGGCGGACGTTTGCTGCTGCAAGCCTTAGAGTTGGATCATCTGGCCGATTCTGCTGCGCCACCCTTAATCACCAGCGATATCGCCGCGCAATTCCGCGCGCGTTATCACGCGCTGTTTGCGGATGCGGGCGAGTTGCAGATTGAACAGATTGTGGTGGGGCAACGCGCACGACCTGCCGATGGTTTACCGGCGCTGGGCTATGTCACAGCGCATCAGCGCGTGTATGTGGCGGTGACACACAGCGGTATCACCCTTTCGCCATTGATTGGCAAGCTGGTGGCTGAAGAGCTGATCGGCGATGTGGCAAGTGAGCTGCTGAGCGATTTCCGTCCGCAGCGTCTGCTGGGGAAAAGCGTGGAAGCGTTTGCGCCCATCAAGCGTAATTTCCCGGCGGCGCAATAACGCGATGAGACTGTGTTTTTATAGGTCTCTTTCATAATCGATGGTCTCTTTCACCGCCGCCACGGCAAGCCGCAGTTTATCCTTGCTGACCGATCCCAACGCAAGACGAATGGCATGCGGCACATTGATTGAGGTACTGAACGGTTCAGCTGAAGATACCGAGATCTGCTGGTGGATTAAACGCTGTACCACCCGTTCAGCCCTGACTTCGCATGGCAACGGTAGCCAGAGAAAATAAGAGTTGGGATGGCTGATAAAATCCTCGGGCGCAAGAATCTGGCGGGCGATCGACTGGCGCTCACGAGCATCCCGTCTTTTCAGTGTTTCCAGACGTTTGATCGTCCCATCCTTAATCCAGCCACACACTAAGGAGACCATCAGAGAAGGGGTATTCCACGTAGTGGCACGAATAGCGCGCTCAAGCGCTGCACGCATGCCAGCAGGGCAGACGACGGCGCCGACGCGCAACCCGGTAGCGATATTTTTCGCAAAGCCGGTTACATAAAGGGTCCTTTCAGGGGCATAAAAAGCCATTGGCGGCGGCGGACGAGGCACCAGATAAGCATAGGCGGCATCCTCAATTACCAGAAGATCAAATGTTCGGGCAATCAGGGCGATCTCTCTGCGCTGAGCAGCACTCAGAACCCAGCCAAGCGGGTTGTGCAACGTAGGCATGGTAAAAATCGCACGGACGCGTCTGCGCTGACAAATCTGTTTTAATGCATTGAAATCAGGACCGTCTGGCCCAGCAGGTATGGCGGCAAGTTCAAGATGATAAAGCGCCGCCAGCGCCTTAAAGCCGGGATAAATCAACGCGTCTACTGCCACAACATCCCCTGGTTTCAGCAATCCCATCACCGCTATGGTAAGGCCGTGCTGTGCGCCATTGACAATCAAAATGTCATCAGCCGAAGGCGTGATCCCGGTTGAGCTAAGCCATGATGCAATGGTATGCCGGTCGCTCTCTTTCCCGGCATGCGGCTGATAGCGTAGCAGCGATTCAATATCGCCAGCATTGGAGAGATTGCGCAGGGCATTGCGCAGGCGATCGGCCTGATCGGGCAATGCGGGATAATTGAAATTGAGGTCCACCACATCGGTTGCGACCACATGTTGATCGACACCAAGGCCATGAGGCAAAGAAATTTCCCTGACAAAAGTCCCGCGTCCGGTTTCACCGCTGACCAGACCGATTGCTTCAAGTTCAGCGTAGACGCGTGTAGCGGTTGCTAATGAGATCCGTCTTTCCGTAGCCAACGCGCGATGCGTAGGCAGGCGCGTGCCTGCAGACAATCCTCCACTGCGTATAGCCGCAGCATATTCGTCAACCACATCCTTATAACGTGCTTTCATCTATTGTATCCATGACAATATTTTGATTGTTCTGGATCATGGCGTTTATCCTCCGCAGCGTCAATTCATGAAGGAAATAGTCACCTTCACTCAGCTACTGAAAGAGGTTTAACGTGGTGATACAAAAGACGCGTCCTGAGTCGATGTCAGGCTGGCTGAACGGTCTGGCGGGCGTGATTATTTTCAGCGGATCGCTGCCGGCAACGCGCATTGCCGTTCAGGACATCGACCCGTTTTTCCTGACTTTCATCCGTGCATCGATAGCGGGTGTGCTGGCGCTAATGTTGATCTGCTTGTTTAAGGTCAAAAGACCTGATCCCACCCAACTATACTCGCTCTTCATCGTCGCTATGGGCGTGGTGATCGGTTTTCCATTGCTGACCGCCATGGCTTTGCAGCACGTAACTTCGTCACATTCAATCGTTTTCCTCGGGTTGCTTCCGCTAGCAACCGCCATCTTTGGCGTCATTCGTGGTGGTGAACGTCCGCGGCGCGCTTTCTGGCTCTTTTCCCTCTGCGGCAGCTTGCTGGTTATGGGCTTTGCGCTTTCTCATCTCGCTGTTGTATCACTCAAAGGTGATCTGCTTATGCTCGCGTCAGTGATCGTCTGCGGCCTGGGCTATGCCGAGGGGGCAAAACTTTCGCGTGAGCTGGGAGGCTGGCAAGTGATTAGTTGGGCGCTGATTATTTCACTGCCTTTCATGTTGATCGCGTCATATTTGACCTTGCCTGAATCCCTAAACCACATCAGCACTTCAGCCTGGCTTGCGCTGGGCTATGTCTCGCTTTTTAGCATGCTGATAGGTTTTATCTTTTGGTACAAAGGGCTCGCTATCGGTGGAATTGCAGCTGTCGGGCAACTGCAGTTGCTTCAGCCATTTTTTGGGCTGGGCCTGTCGGCTTCGTTGCTGCAGGAGAGCGTCAACCCGCTGATGATAGCTGTCACGCTTGGCGTCATTCTCTGCGTCATTGGTTCGCGAAAATTTGCCCGTTAATGTTCATGCATATTGGATTAATAACGCAGCCGCCCGCTAGAACCATTGAAAATCATCGCACCCGACTTTAGCGTTAAATCGAAATCCTGTTCTCGCGGCTGTAGCGCGTTAATGAAGCTATCGGCCCATTTGTGGCAATCATGCAGATGCAGGTTTTTTAGCAGGCTGGCGTGACGTTCGCGACGCACCGAAAGCGGCATGATAAGCGCGGTATGAATGGCATCGGCGATGGCATCGGGATCGTAAGGATTGACCAACAGTGCGCCCTGCATCTGTTCGGCGGCGCCGGCAAACTGCGACAGAATCAGCACGCCGGGATTAGCATGATCTTGCACCGCCACATAGGTTTTCGCCATTAAACTCATTCCGGCTATCAGCGGTGTGACCAGCGCCACACGCGCTGCACGGTAAAATCCGCACAGTTCTTCATGTGAATAATGGTTGCTCAAATAACGCACCGGATACCAGTTCAGCTCGCCATGCACGCCGTTCATTTCGCCGCAGCGGGTTTCCAAATCGCGCGACAACGCCTTGATGCGATGGCTGTAACCTGACGCCGCTGAAGCCAGCTGCACCATGGAAAATTTATGGTGATACTCCTCGTGTTGACGCAGTAAAACTTCTATGGCGCTGATGCGGTAGGGCGTGCCGGTGCTGTTGTCAAAATGGCCGCCGCTGAGGATCAGATTCTCCGGTAATGTTGCGCGACATTGCTGCTCCATATACTGGCAGCTGTTGCTTTCAGCTAGCGCGCTGGTTTCCCCGGTATCAATGCCTACCGGGAATACGCCTACGCGAATCTGACGGCCGTGGATACGCAGCGTGTAAGGCGTTAGACGCTCGCAACGGAAGCGGGATTCAACCCAAGCGGTGAAATTGTTCATGTCTTGGGTGGTCTGAAAGCCAATTAAGTCGGCGCACAATAATGCATCGGCCAGATAGCGCCAGTTCGGCACCGATTCAAAAGATTGTCCTGCTGGGAAAGGCTGATGGAAAAAGAAGCCGATACGATTTATCAGGCCGGCATCGCGCAGCATTTTAATGCTGGGAATCAGGTGATAATCCTGCAACCAAATATCATCATCGGGCATGGCATATTCACTGATGGCACGCGTATAGGTTTCATTCAGTTTCATATAACCGATTTGGCTGCTGGTGGAAAAACGCGCCATGTCGGGGCGCTGATGAAATACCGGCCACAATCCCTGATGAATATATTGATGATAACCTTCTTCATATTCTGCTTTGGTTAAGCGAAATGTCAGCGTGTCGAATGCTTTGCCGCTAGTAAAATTCAGCTCACGATGAGGTTCAGTGGTAAATGATTCAAACTCGCCACTCCATTTCACCCACATGCCACCGCGACGCGTCAATATGCTTTCATAAATGTTAGAAAGCGTTGAGTGATTATTTTGATTGTGTGATACCAAAATCAAGCCTGACATAGTTTTGACCCGTTGCTTAATCTGCCCATGAATTGTTGGCAGAGAATTTAAAAAAGGTTGGCGCAGTAAAAATTACAGCATGCCGCTCATGATTTACGCTCACAGGCATTAATGGACCGGTGCGTGTTGACCGCTGACATTATGCGGATGAACCGCTATTAGTGAGTTCGATACTTTTCATCTCGCGCTACCTCTCCGAATCCTTCAGGGCTGTCGATGAAACTAATCTAGCCGACCAACCCGTAAAAATGTCGTAAAAAAGACGCTGAGATTTATAAAAATTTAATAGATTTTATTTAGAACCAGGATAAATGTTGGCGTTAATTTTTTTGATCACTTTAGATGGCGAATTTAATGGTTTGAGGGGGGTACTTATGCGCAAAGACACATTCGGCCTGTTAGAATGACCGCCGTTCATAGAGGAATCTAAGAGGTTTAATCGTGTCAACGTTAGTATTTAGAGAAGCCAGGCTGGCAGATGTGGATCGCTGTTACGCGATTGAAATTGAGGCTTACGAAGGTGATGAAGCCGCCACGCGTGAAAAAATTGCTACCCGCATTGCGCAGTATCCACAGGGATTTTTATGTCTGGAAACCAACGACAAGGTGATTGGTTTTATCAACGCCGGTTGTGCGTGGGATGTGGTGATGTCGGATGAAGCGTTCAAAGAGTTAATCGGCCACGATCCGGCAGCACCCAACGCCGTGATTATGTCGGTGGTGCTTGATCCCGCTTATCAGGGCAAAGGTTATGCGTCGCTGCTGATGCGCCAGTTTATCGAGCTGATGAAGAGAATGGATAAGCGAACCATTCATCTGATGTGCAAAACCCAGCACCTTGAGCTGTATAAAAAATGGGGCTATCAGTACGTCAAACCGTCTGAGTCAGACCACGGTGGCATGGCGTGGCATGAGATGCTGATGAAACTGTAATTCAACAGGTAAATATAACGCTAAGTATTCAATGATCGCACATTCCCTGGCGGCGCGATTTATCGCGCAATAAATTACGCCGCTACGATACCTGCGCACACTTCATGCAGCCACACCTTTCGGCTGAGCCGACAGATGTCCCGCCCATAAACTGGCCACCCATTTCACGCCTTTAGCGGTGAAACGCGCTTGGGAGAAAGCATGCTGATTCTCGCCACGTCCGGAGCGCAGGGTAAAATAACCTGCCTGCATATGGTGTTGCTGCGGTGCCAGCGTGCCTTTTTCGCGATACATGATGTTGCGTTCTAACAAAAACTCACGAAACTCAGTTTCTTTTACCTTCAACATCTTGCACAGCTGACGAAAGCCGAGCGAATCTTCGATCTCGACAAAGCGATCAAAAAATTCAGCCTTAGGGGCCGACAACGCAAGTTGCTGCTCAGCCGCACGGCGCTGCTCAAATTGCTCCGCCCAGGCGCGGGCCGCTTCCGCCGGATTGGTGAAATCAGGCAGATGAGTAAACTGTTCACGCTGCTGCCAGAGATCGAGTAATTCCGCAGTGAAGCCAGGCGAAAGCCGGGCAACGGCAAGTAGTGAATCGCGCTTGTTAAGATGAAACTCCTGACGCACTTCACCCTGATGCTCATAGAGATTCACCGTCAAAGGCTGGGAAAGACGCTGTGCGGTTTCCAGGCTTTTCACCAGGCGCTTCACTTCGCCGTGCGTAATGCCCGTGACATGGGCAATTTCGCGGCTGCTCATCATCATTGATGCATTCAAAGCAGACAGACTTTCCGTTGAGATCATCATCATTATCACCTCTTGCAGACTTACTCAGCCTTGTGGCTGTAGAATAAGTATACTTAATGCTGTTTATATATCCAGTATTATTTTTAACCGTTCACCTAAGATGTTCGGCTTTGCGTAACGTTTCACAAAGCCAGATCCCGCACACCCAGCGCTCTACGTATTCTCTTAAAGTGAGGTTTTAGCGGTTTATTAAATTGTCGCGCTGAATGCTGTTTGATAATTTTGAGCCAATTTTCCGGGCTTTTGTTGGCTTTCTGCAGCATTAGGTGCAGGGCTGATGTGTGCCTTTTTTAACAGCAATAAGTAGTTAACTGGCGGCTGTGCTGCTGGAGAAACGATGAAAAAGAATAAATTTAAAACCCATCTGGTTTCATTAGGTTTACTGGCGGAAAAAAAGCTGACCAAACGCAGAACGCTGCCCGATTACAATCCTGCCGCAGAGCAGGATATCAATTTAGTTGCACGCCAGACCGCGCCCGCTGCCATTCCGCGTCAGATTTGGATGTACTGGGAAAGTGAAACGTTACCGGAAGAGGTGCAGATTTTTGTCGATAAAATCGTGCGCGAAAACCCCGGCTATCAGGTAACCGTCATCAATAACCTGAATATTCAGCACTATCTGCCCGATCTGCACTTCGTGCATCAGGATATGCGCCCTTCACATAAAAGTGACGTAATTCGGCTGGAACTGCTGTATCGCTATGGCGGAATCTGGATGGATGCCACCATCATTCTCAACCGCACGATGGACGAATTGTTAGCGGTGAATGTTGACGATGGTTATGACTTGATCGCCTTTTATCGCGACAGTTCGACGCTGGATAAAGCCTATCCGGTGATTGAATCCTGGTTCCTGGCCGCGCCGAAAAATAACGCCTTTATTGCGCGCTGGCTGCACTTTTTCCGCCCGATTGTTGAAGTGGGCGCCGACGAGTTTTTCCGTCGTTTGCTCGCGCTGCCCAATTACGAAACTATTGTTCAGGGCATCACGCCACCGGATTATTTGGTGGTGTATATCGCGCAGCAGCAGGCGCTGCGTGAGAACAATCAGTACAACTTCTATCTGCGTAAATGCGAAGCCAGCGCGTTGCTATATCAAAGCCTGGTGGAGTGGCGTCCGGTGAAGCTGAGCCGCATGCTGATGGTCGATCGTCTGCCGGCCGTCTTGCCGCCGCTGACCAAACTGACGGGATTTGATCGTAAATATCTCGACACCAACCTGAAATATGGCGTGGTGAACAAAGACAGCTTGCTGGGTCAGATTCTGTTAAACAGCCAGAAGGGCGCCCGCCCGCAGACACCGGTTCCGGCAATGACGGGCAAGGCATAACGCATCACGGATTGATCAACTGCTGGAGTGCTGCGGCGCTGATTTCATCGTCCGGCACATATACCAGCAGGCGATCGCCGTTGCGTGATGCCGACCACCAGTTATTTTGCCGCAGCGTCATTTCACCCACTTCGTCGCGGTAAAAACGTTTTATGCGATTCTCCACCTGGCCCAATTCATAGCGCTGCCAGGTGTGAGCAAACTCATCTGAACTGTTCAGCAAGCGAGCAAGAAAGCTTTCCCAGTGCGGATCGCCAAGGTGCTCGCCCATCTGCCCGCGAAACATCGCCACCATCTGCGGCATCACTTCATCCCAGTCATTCAGCGCTTTGCGCCAGGTTGGGTGATTGAAGGCCAGCCAGATGCAGTTGCGATCTTCTGGCGCGATTTCGGCTAAATCCACGCCCATCAAGGCACACCACGCGGCGTTGTAACCGATAATATCAAAGCGCGGCGTCTCAATAATCGCCGGTAACTGGATCGCATCGAGCATCTGCTGATTGTGCGCGGCAATTTTGCAGCAGGCGGCCACCACGCGCACCGAGGGCAATGCGTGCCCGGCGAGCGAAAACAGGTGCTGCGTTTCCACATCGTTGCACTGCAACGCGCTAGCGATCGCCGTCAGGGTTTTCGGCGAGGCTTTGATATCGCGTCCCTGTTCCAGCCACGTATACCAGGTCACGCCAACATCCGCTAACTGCGCGACTTCTTCACGGCGTAAACCCGGCGTGCGGCGATGGCGCATACGTGGCAAACCGAGTCGATTAGGATCGAGGTTTTCCCGGCGCGTGCGCAGAAAGGTGCCGAGTAATTTGCGGTTGTTTTGTTCGGTGGTAACAGGCGCGGATGCCAGGCTCATAAGCAGATCCTTCGACAAGACGGGTAGTATTTATACCATGATAATTAAGAACTGGTACCCGTTTAATGGTTAGGTGATGCTATGCCGTACTGACAGCAAAAACAAGGTAAAACCGATGCAGACATCGCAACTTCAACGCACAGGATTGATGGTCCTGCTTGCCGGGCAACTGCTGCCCATGATTGATTTTTCTATCGTTAACGTAGCGTTAGACGCGATGGCCCACACGCTGCAGGCCACGGCGATTGAGTTGGCGCTGATCGTCGCGGTCTACGGCATCGCCTTTGCCATCTGCCTGGCGATGGGCGGACGGCTCGGGGATAACTACGGCCGCCGTCGCGTGTTCCTTGCCGGAGTAGGGATCTTCGGTATTGCATCTTTATTATGCGGCATCGCCAACAGCGTTGGCCTGTTGATGTTTGCCCGCGCGCTGCAAGGCGTGGGCGCGGCCTTTATCGTGCCGCAAATCCTCGCCACGCTGCACATCACGCTGAAGGGCAGAGCGCATGCGCGCGCCATCGGTTTGTACGGCGGCATTGGCGGGCTGGCCTTTATCATCGGTCAGGTGTTGGGCGGATTCCTCATCAAAGCGGATATCGGCGGCTACGGCTGGCGCAGCGTGTTCCTGATTAACCTGCCAATTTGCCTGTTTGTGCTGATCACCGCGCGCCGCTTTGTGCCGGAGACGCAGAACACACAGCGCGTACCGGTGGATGTTAGCGGAACCTTGCTGCTGGCGGGCGCGATTGGTTGCCTGATGCTGGCACTGGCGCTCGGTCCGCTGCTGCATTGGTCGTGGCCGTGCATCTTGCTGCTGGTGCTGTTCCCGCTGTTTCTGCATCGTCTGCGCCAGAGTTCGCTGCGTCTGGAAGCGGCCAACGGCGCGCCGCTGCTGCCGCCTTCACTGCTGCGTCTGCCGAGCGTGCGTTTTGGCCTGACGTTAGCGGTGCTGTTCTTCTCCTGCTGGAGCGGCTTTATGTTTTCCGTCGCGCTGACGCTGCAGGCCGGTTTAGGGCTGACGGCGTTTCAGTCCGGGAACGCGTTTATCGCGCTTGGCGTAGCCTATTTTATCGGGGCGATGCAATCCACGCGCATCGTCGAGCGTTTAGGTAAGCGCGGCGCCTTACTGATGGGCTGCGGCATTCAAATGGTTGGGTTGCTGGCCCTGATCGCCACGCTGCAACTCGCCTGGCCGCAGGTCGGTATTTTCACCCTGATTCCCGCAACGGTGCTGATTGGCTTTGGTCAGTCGTTTATCGTCAGCACCTTCTACCGCATTGGCATGAGCGGCGTGCCGCATCATCAGGCGGGCGCGGGCAGCGCGGTGCTGTCGACGGTGCAGCAATCGGCGTTAGGTTTAGGCCCGATGCTGCTGGGCGGTGTATTCACGCAGATCTATACGCACGGCAATCATCTGGCGGCAATCACCGGTACGCTCGGCGTTGAGTTGGTGATGATGGCATTGCTGGTGATCTTCACCAGCCTCAATCGCCGTACGTTTCAGCCGGTAACGGCAGAAGGGTAATTCTTATGCGGGGATTTTGGCAGGAGCGATGCAGCTTATTGTAAAACAACCGAAAATCCGCGGGTCGCGCTGAATTTACCTTTGGCTCAGCGGTCTTTTTTCCGGAACATATCGCCGCAGTTAACGGGCTGAACCGCGTGTTCAGCCCGTTTTTATGTGGTGCGGAAGCAAGGCGCTTGAATCAGGCACAGGAAAAACGGCAGGCTCACAACAGATGAAGAAGATGTTAACCGGGTTACTTTTAATGGTAACCACCACTGCCTTTGGTGCAGATGATTTCACCCTAAAGGATATTCACTTTGCTGGGCTTCAGCGCGTCGCACCCGGCGCGGCGTTGCTGCATATGCCGCTGCGTGTTGGCGATCGCGTCAATGATGATGATATTCGCAACAGCATCCGCGCGCTGTTCGCCACCGGCAATTTTGACGATGTGCAGGTGCTGCGTGACGGGGATGCGCTGCTTGTCAAAGTCAAAGAGCGCCCGGCGATTGCCAGCATCTCATTCTCTGGTAACAAAGCGATTAAAGAGGATCAGCTCAAGCAAAACCTTGATGCCTCGGGCGTGCGCGTGGGTGAAGCGCTGGACCGCACCACGCTATCGGATATGGAAAAAGGGCTGGAAGATTTCTATTACAGCGCCGGGAAATATACTGCCAGCGTCAAAGCGGTCGTCACGCCGTTGCCGCGCAACCGTGTCGATCTGAAGTTCATTTTCACCGAAGGCGTGTCGGCGAAAATTCAGCAGATCAACATTGTCGGCAACCACGCTTTTTCCGCTGATGAACTGATCTCGCATTTCCAATTGCGCGACGATGTGCCGTGGTGGAATTTGATCGCCGATCAGAAATACCAGAAACAGAAACTCTCGGGCGATTTAGAGACGCTGCGCAGTTATTATCTCGATCGCGGTTACGCACGCTTTAACCTCGATTCCACACAAGTCAGTTTAACGCCGGATAAAAAGCATATTTACGTCACGATAAATATTCATGAAGGCGATGTTTATCATGTTAGCGGCGTAACGCTGAGCGGAAATATGGCCGGCTATTCCGCCGAAATTGAAAAACTGGCGCACATGCCGGCGGGCAGCTTATACAGCGGGGCAAAAATCAGCCAAAACGAAGAGGCGATTAAAAGCCTGCTCGGTCGTTACGGCTATGCGTTCCCGCAGGTGAATACGCAATCGGAAATAGACGACAGCGCTAAGACCGTGCAGCTACACGTGAATGTCGATGCCGGGCGGCGCTTCTCAGTGCGACAGGTGCGTTTCTCGGGCAATGACACCTCGAAAGATGCGGTGCTGCGTCGTGAAATGCGCCAGATGGAAGGCGCATGGCTGGCGAGCAATCAGGTGGAGCAGGGCAAGGCGCGCCTTAATCGCACCGGTTATTTCGAAAGCGTAGATGTTGATACGCAGCGCGTGCCGGGTAGCCCGGATCAGGTGGACGTGGTGTACAAAGTGAAGGAGCGCAATACCGGCACCTTCAACGTTGGGCTGGGTTACGGCACCGACAGCGGCATCAGTTATCAGCTTGGCGTCAGCCAGGATAACTGGATGGGCACCGGTAATACCGTGAGTTTCAGCGGCACGAAAAATAGCTATCAAACCTATGTCGAAATCGCCGCTACCGATCCCTATTTCACCGTGGATGGCGTGAGTCTTGGCGGCAAACTGTTCTACAACGATTACAGCGCGGAAGATAACGATCTTTCCGAATACACACTGAAGAGCTTCGGCGCGAGTAGCACGTTAAGCTTCCCAATCGGCGAAAACAGCAGCGTGAACAGCGGGCTGGATTACGTCTATAACCGCGTCAGCAATATGGCGCCGCAGGTAGCAATGTGGCGCTATCTGGGTTCGCAGGGCATTCATCCAAAAGTCATCACCAGCGATGACGACGATGACGATGCCACCGTGGCGGACAAATTTACCGCCAACGATTTCTTCTGGAACATTGGCTGGAGCTACAATTCGCTGGATCGCGGCTTCTTTCCCACCTCGGGCGTGAGCGCCGGTTTCAACACCAAAGTGACTATTCCAGGTTCCACCAACAGTTATTACAAAAGCACGCTGACCGCCAACGGCTATTTGCCGCTGAGCAGCGATCATCGCTGGGTGCTGATGGGCCGTAGTAAAGCCGGTTACGCTGACGGTTTAGGCGGCAAAGAAGTGCCGTTCTACGATAACTTCTATGCCGGCGGCTCCAGTTCGGTACGCGGATTCTCCTCCAACACCATCGGGCCAAAAGCCGCCTATTACCGCTGCAGCGGCAGCGAAAGCAGTTACGGTGCTTGCCCGGTGGAGAAATCGGATGATGCGGTGGGCGGTAATGCGATGGCGGTGGTGAGCGCGGAGCTGATTGTCCCTACGCCGTTTATCAGCGAGCGCTATGCCGATGCGCTGCGCACTTCATTGTTTGTTGATGCCGGCACCGTGTGGGATACCGACTGGCAGAATACCGCTGCCACTAAAGCGGCGGGGATTCCCGATTATGGCGATCCCAGCCAGATTCGCGTGTCGAGCGGCGTGGCCTTGCAGTGGCAGTCACCGCTGGGTCCGCTGGTGTTTTCGTATGCGTTGCCGATTAAAAAATATGAGGGCGATAAGTCGGAGCAGTTCCAGTTTAATATTGGTAAAACCTGGTAGATGTATTTAATTCGTTAAAGGTTGAGAGGGGTTTTACATTATCTTTAAACGCTGAAGACAGAATAAATTAGCCAGCAGGGTAAAATAGCCGTCGTGAAATGCTTAAGGAATGAGTGTTCGCCAATATCGTTGTTATGCATGTGATTAACTATATTTCGCCACCCACTGTTGGGTGGTTTTTTTTCATGAGAGATGATGAAAGTGTTTACGAAAGCTTAAGCATACTTGCTGCCCGGATTGCAGTCTCAACTGCCGGAAAAATTGTGTTGATTGAACAATGACTAATGTAATCATTTTCAATCACTATCTGATTACCCTGAGGATAATTTGGTGCCCAGGTTTTATAGCCGATCAAGCCGGTATCCTTGAGCTTCCTCTCATTATAAAGTGCTACTAGTGGACGATTTAGCGCGTTAGCAATGTGGACGATGGAAGTATCCGTACTCACTACCGCGTCAGAGATGCGGACAATTTCAACTGCGGTATTTATGGTACTTTCTGACATAATTAAAGCACCATGCGCACTGAATGAACGTACTTTGTTGCTCTGCCCGATTACCACAACTTTTATCTCCGGATTAATCGAGTGAATAAAGTAGATGAGAGAGATGACCTGTTCTTCGGAGAAATCTTTATCCGTGGCGCCAGAGAAAGGATTCACAGAAACGACAATATCGCTATCTGTAATTCGAAGGGCATTCTTGACTCTGTTTTGTTCTTTAACACAGTGCCCAAGTTTATAATGAAATGAGGTTTCGTGGATATCGAACAGTGCCAGCACCCGCTTATGGCGTTCAGTGATATGCTTCTCGGCATCAAGATAACGGATGGATGCATTATAAATACCTGGAAGATTTTTATTAAAGCCTACATGGTGGCTGCGTCTCATCAGCCATGCCAACTTCAGACGTTCATAATCCTGAACATCGTCAAAATCGATGACAACATCAAATTTCTGAGCGTGTAACAGGTCAAGTGACATCCGATTTTTATATTGAATAACCTGATCAAAATAGTCGCAGTTATGAAGCAGTTGCCCGCATACCGGACCAGTGAGCACTGAGACTCTGTAACCTTTTTCTGCGAGTTTAAATGCAGTCCCAGTCGTCACGACCATGTCACCAATCTTGTCGTCGAGACGAAGAATCAATATATTACGCGCTTTAACAGGTTCAAAAGCATCTCGGGTGCGTATAGTCCGGATAAGACACAACAACACTGCTTTTTTTATTTTCCTAAACAGATTGTTTTTATTTCTATTAATCGTTTTCAGAAACCGCATAACAATACCCGTACATATGAAAAGGCCACATTGAAAAATTTAAAAGAGGAAACGATGCGGCAAGAATGGTCATAGGGAGCCTATGTTACCGGTTTCAGTGATTAAAAAAAATCTTTCTGACAGCTCACGAGAACATCCTATTCAGCGCAATGTACGCACTCCAATACGGAAACTAACGATTGGGCGAATAGGATGCTCATGCGCCCCCTAAACAGCAATGACAATCTTAAGGGCCTTTTCTGGCCTGATCACCCACTTAAAGCGACTCAACCAACCTTAATCCCGTCTCCGCATCAAACAGATGAATCTTCTCGGCGTTGAAGCCGAGCCTAATGCTCTCGCCGCTCACCGCCGTGTGGCGACCGGCAATCTGCATATGCAACGGCTGACCGTGCCATTCGAGATGCAACAATGTGGATTCGCCGGTGATCTCCACCACTTTCACCAACGCTGCGGCGTTGCTGCTGGCTTCAAGCAGATCGTGCGGGCGCACGCCTAGCGTCACGGCTGCGCCAGCACGTTCGCGCGCCGCCGCTTGCCAACGCGCGGGCAACGGCTGCCACAGATCCTGGCACTGCACGCCGGGCACGCCATCGCGGGCGATCAGCTGTGCCGGTAACAGGTTCATCGGCGGTGAGCCGATAAAGCGTGCGACAAAGGTATCCGCCGGACGGTCGTAAATCGCCAGCGGCGCGCCTTGCTGCACGATGCGGCCATCCTTCATCACCACAATTTGATCGGCCAGCGTCATCGCCTCAACCTGATCGTGCGTCACATAAACCATGGTGGTTTTGAAACGCTGATGCAGCGATTTGATCTCGGCGCGTAGCTCCATACGCAGCTGCGCATCGAGGTTCGACAGCGGCTCATCGAACAGGAACACTTTGGGATTTCGCACCATCGCGCGGCCCATCGCCACGCGTTGACGCTGTCCGCCTGACAGTGCACGCGGATAGCGTTGCAGCAGCTTATCGATGCCAAGAATTCCGGCGATGCGCGCAATTTTAGTGTGCTGCTCCTCGCGCTTCACCCTCTTCACCTGCATGTGGAACGCCAGATTCTCCGCCACGGTTAAGTGCGGATAGAGCGCATAGCTCTGAAAGACCATGGCGATATCGCGATCGGCTGGATCGCGGTCGTTGATTTGCACTTTATCCATCAGGATCGCGCCATCCGACAAGCTCTCCAACCCGGCCAGCAAGCGCAACAGCGTCGATTTTCCGCAGCCGGATGGGCCAACCAGCACGGTAAAACTGCCGTCAGGAATGGTGAGATCGAGCGGGTGCAGCACCGACTGTTTTGCGTAGCGTTTGGCCACTTTTACGAGTTCAACACTGGCCATAATTTAAAACTCCTGGGAAAGTTGCAGTTGATGCCAGTCGGGGTAACGACGCGGCAAGGTGCTGATAGCCAGTGACGCCACCGAAATCCCCCATTGCAAAGCCGTGGTGAGATCTTGCTGATGCAGCAGGGCGGTGAGAAATCCGGCGTTGAAACTGTCGCCCGCGCCGATGGTATCCACCACCGTGACCGGACGTGCAGGCTGACTTACTGAGTTATCTGCCTGCCAGCAGCGCGCGCCCTGCGGGCCGCATTTCACCACGCAGCCGCCGCGTCCGCTTAGCTGTTGCGCCAGCATTTGCGCGCTGGCGGGCAAGTCGTCTGACGCCGCCAATCCCAGCGTTTCCACTTCATTGAGCAACAGCCAGTCGCACAGCGGCAGCCAATGCGTGACCTGCTGACGCACTTCGTTTGTCCAGCCCTGCGGCGGCCAGCCGGTATCGACGGCGGTGACAAAGCCGCGCTGCTGTAACTCGGCGAGCAGCGCCGGATAATCGTCATACAGATGCAGACACAAAAAGGTGCCGCACAGCAGCACGATATCGCCGTCAGACGCGGTAGCCGGCAGTTGATCCAGCACATCCTGCGCGGTGAGTTGCACGATATGGCCGAGATTACTCAGGAAAGAGCGTTCGTGATCCGAATGCGTCACGCCAACGGTAAGCGAGGTTTCGCAGCTGTAGCGCGTCCAGTGCGCAGCGCTGTGCGGAAAATGACTCGCCAGCCAGGCGCTCAGGCCATCATTGCCCTGATTGGCGACCGCGCGATGGCGCACCTGCATCGCTTCCAGCGCCAGCGCGCAGTTGCCCGCCGAGCCGCCAGGACGCAGTTCGCTGTGATTCAGCATCACTTCAGTACCGCGCTGCGGCCAGTTATCCAGCGTTCCCATGATCAAATCGACATTAATGTTGCCTACCACATACAGCGTGGCGGTGAGTTTCTGCTCCATCATCCTTTGCTCCCGCCACTGGCAAGGCCGCTAACCAGCGTCTTCTGCAGCCAGATGGCAATAAACAGCGGTGGCACCGACGCCAGAATGCCAACGGCAGCGATTAAGCCATCATCGGTGGCGCGTCCGGCGGTAAATCCGGCAATGGTGACCGGTAAGGTTTGTGCGGCGATATTGCTGGTAAACAGCAGCGCATAGAAAAATTCGTCCCACGCCAGCAGCCAGCCAAACAGTGCGGCGGCCCCCAACACCGGCTTCGCCAGCGGCAGCGTAATGCGTAACAGCACTTGCCAGACGCGCAGGCCGTCGAGCCGCGCCGCCTGCTCAATATCCTGCGGCAGCGTATCGAACTGGTTTTTCAGCATCCAGGTAAGGAACGGCAGAATCAGCGAGCAGTAAACGATGATCAATCCGGGCCGCGTGTTGAGCAGATCGAACTGCTGCAACAGGAAGTAGAGCGGCAACACGAATGCCACCGGCGGCACCATATAGATGGCAAGTGAGGCGAATAGCCAGCCGTCGCGCCCGCGATAGCGCGAGAAGCTGAACGCCGCCGGAATCGCCAGCAGTAAGCAGATGATTGTCGCGCCGGTGGCGACTAAAAGGCTGTTGCCGAGTGCATGCAGAAACAGCACGCCCGGCTGGCCCGGCTCCAGCGACAGCAGCTTGCCGTAGCGGGTGAAATCCCACTGGCGCGGCAGCCACTCCAGCGGTACGCGGGTGAGATCGCTGGCGGCGCTGACGCTCATCAAAAACAGCCAGCCCATCGGCGCTAACACTGAGAACGCCACCAGCAGCGCGGCGGCGTATTTACCGACATGGCGCAATTTAACCTTCATGAGCGCTTCCTTTGCGGCGCTGGCGCCACAGTAACAACATGTAAAGCGTGATCAGCACCGCGCACAGCAAGGTCATCAACATCGCGTAGGCCGCGCCGCTGCCGGCACGCAGGTAGCTAAACGACTCCTGATACACGTAAAAACTCAGGGTTTTGGTGCTATCGACCGGACCGCCGCGCGTCATTACGTAGATGATGTCGAAAATTTTGAAGGCGTCGATGGTGCGCAGCACCAGCGCCACGCTGAGCGGGCCAACAATCGCCGGGAAGGTGATGGCACGAAAACGCCGCCACGCTGATGCGCCATCCAGCCGTGCGGCTTCGAACAGATCGTCGGGGATCGATTGCAACGCCGCCAGCACCAGTAAGGTCACCAGCGGATAGTTTTTCCAGATATCGGCGAACATCACCGCGTTGAGCGCCGAATCCGGCGAACCCAGCCAGCTGCGATAGCCATCAATGATCCCTAACTGCGTCAGCAGGGCGTTGATGCTGCCGTAATCCGGGTTGAAATTCAGACGCCACATCATGGCGTTAACGATGGTCGGCAGCGCCCACGGCAGAATCACCAGCACGCGCAGCACGTTGCGCCCGGCGAATTTCTGATTCAGCAACAGCGCTACCAGCACGCCGATCACGCCTTCAATTGCCACCGACACCACGGTGAAATAGAGCGTGCGCCACAGCGAACTGCGGAAATCCGCATCGGTGATGGCGAACAGGTAATTTTCAAAGCCAATCCAGCCCGGCGCTTCACCGCTGCCGATCAGGGCGGCATCGGTGAAACTCAGCCAGATGGTGCGTAACAGCGGCCATGCGGTGAGCAACAGCATCACCAACAACATGGGTGCCAGCAGCACCCATGCCTGCCGTTGTTCGCGTTGACGCAAACTCAGCATTGTTGCCCCTTAGCGCAGACGCGCCGCACTCTTATCTACCGCTTGCAGCGCGGCATCTGGCGTTGCACTGCCCACCAGCACCTGCTGCAACTGCTGCTGCAGCGTGTTGGAGAGACGCGAATAGTCAGCCGTTTCCGGACGCGACAGCATCACGTTAAGCGACTTATCCGCCGCCGCGATGAGGCTTTCCTGGTTTTTCAGCACCGCCGGATCCTGATACGAGCTTTTCCAGATCGGCAGACTCAGCGTGGCGTATTGGTTCTGTACCGGCTGTGAAGTCATGTAGCGGATGTATTGCCATGCCTGATCCGCATGCGTGCTGCCTTTAGTGATGCCAAGGCCCATCGAACCGTTTACCGCACCGAATTTGCCCGGCGCATCGCCTGGCGCGGGAACGATGCCCACCTGGCCGGCGACCTTACTTTGTTTAGGATCGTTGGCCATGTTGTACATGTAGGTCCAGTTGAGCGCGAAAGCTGCATCGCCATTGGAGAAGGCTTTACGCACATCCTCTTCCAGATATTCGCGTGAAGCCGGATTGCTCAAGCCTTCATCCAGCGAGCTTTTCATCAGCTTCACCGCTTGCAGCGAGGCCGGGGAGGAGAAATCGAGTTTGTCGTTGTTATAGAACTTGCCACCGAAACCTGATACCAGCGTGGTGTAATCGCACACCAGCGCTTCCGCCTGCGACCAGCTCCACACCAGCGGATATTTCACGATGTTTTTCTGCTTGATGATGCGCGCATCATCCATCACCTGCTGCCAGGTTTGCGGCGGGGTGGTGATACCGGCTTTTTCCAGCATCGCTTTGTTGTAATAGAGATATTTGGTATCGAGGATCCACGGCATGCCGAGGGTTTTGCCTTTGAACTCAACGGTGTTCATTGCGCCGGAGAAAATCTGGCCTTTTTCATCAGCGCTGATGCGGCTGCTGACGTCCTGCAACAGATCGAACTTAGTGAATTCTGCCGGCCAGATGGCATCGAACAGCACCACATCGTAGCCGTTACCGCCCGCGCCACGCGCCGCAA
>Ga0308169_10001564_pt1 | contig 26238 bp, 22 predicted proteins | sample PhyBR1_2_FD_202139 | JGI IMG/M metagenome (GOLD analysis project Ga0308169, IMG submission 202139) | Phyllosphere microbial communities from UC Gill Tract Community Farm, Albany, California, United States - DLSLSB.R1 | ecosystem: Host-associated > Plants > Phyllosphere > Unclassified | place...
GCGCTCGCCGGCTTCCTGGAAAAGCGCCTGAATGCCGTACGCGTGGCCCTGGTGGCGGCGCCGCTGCAGGCCGCGCTGGCGGTCGCGGTCACCCTGTCCACCGGCTACATGCAATACGCGCTGGCCGCCAGCGTCTACGCGGCGGTCCTGATCTTCATGCACACCTTCCTGTTCGGCCTGATCGCCCGGCTCGATCCGAGCAGCCGCGCGCTGGCTTCGACCCCGGCCATGATGATGACCGGCTCCGCCATCGGCCCGGCCCTGGCCGGCGCGGTGGCAATGCGCTTCGGCTTTGAAGGCCAGGCGCTGCTGGCGCTGCTGGTCGGCGCCGCCGCTACCGGCTGGTTCCTGCTGGTGGCGCACCGCACCCCGGCCGCGGCGTCGGTCGCCATGCGCGCGGCCGACTAAACACCTCCATATAGAGAGAATCCGATGAGCGAATCCATCCTGACCCTGGCGCAGGCCAGCCAGATCCTGTCCGCCGCGCTGGCGGCAGCCCGCAGCGCCAGCATGCCGCCGGTGGCGGTGGCCGTGCTCGATGCGAGCGGCCACCTTATCGCCCTGCAGCGCGAGGACGGCGCCAGCATGCTGCGCAACGATATCGCCATCGGCAAGGCCTGGGCGGCGGCCGGAATGGGGGTGTCGAGCCGCGTGCTGCATGCCCGCGCGCAGGACAACCCCGTGTTCTTCAACGCCTTGTCCGCCTCCAGCCAGGGGCGGTTCATCCCGCAGACCGGTGCGCTCGTCATCCGGAATGCGGCCGGCGCGGCTATCGGGGCCGTGGGCGCCAGCGGCGGCACCGGCGCCGAGGACGAGGCCATCTGCGCGGCAGGCGTCGCGGCGGCGGGACTGGACGCGGCATGAACGCGCCGCACCTGCATCGGCCCGGCTGCGCCTGCGGCATCGACGTCCACGCGCACGTGGTGCCCCACGACCTGCCCCAGTACCTCGGCAACGCGCTGCCGGCATCCTGGCCGTCGATGGCGCCGGCGCATGCCTGCCACCGCCACGTGATGGTGTCGGGGAAGGTGTACCGCACCGTGTCCGAGCGCGCCTGGAGCGCCAGCCGCCGCATCGAGGACATGGAACCAATGGGCCTGGCCCGGCAGGCCATCTCGCCGATGCCCGAACTGCTGTCCTACTGGATGGCGCCCGCGCCAGCCGCCCAGCTGCTGCGCTAGCTGAACGAGCAGATCGCGGAGATGGCGGGGCAGTCGAATGCGCGCCTGGTCGGCATGGGCGCGGTCCCGCTGCAGGACCTCGACCTGGCCCTGGCCGAACTCGACTACGTCACCGAAAAACTCGGCTTTCGCGCCATCGAGATCGGCAGCAACATCAACGGCAAGGCGCCCGGCGCGCCGGAATTCCTGCCGTTTTTCCAGGCCTGCGAAGAGAAGGGCGTGGCGGTGTTCGTGCACGCCCTGAAACCCGCCGGCACCGAGCGCCTGGTCGGCCCGGCCAAGCTGCTGCCGGCGCTGGCCTATCCGACCGACGTCGGCCTGGCCGCGGCCTCGGTGCTGAGCGCGAACCTGCTGGAGCGTTGTCCCGACCTGCGCATCGCCTTCAGCCACGGCGGCGGCACGCTGGCCTCGCTGCTGCCGCGCCTGGAGCAGGCGCGCAAGGTCTTCCCCGAGCTGCGCGAGGCGATGCCGGAGAGCCCCTCGAGCCAGGCCCGCAAGCTGTGGTTCGACACCCTGGTGTTCGATGCGGCCACGCTGAACCATCTGCTGGCCCGCTTCGGCGCCGAGCGCCTGATGATCGGCACCGATTATCCCTTCGCCTTCCACGACGCGCGCCCGCTCGAGAGCATCGCCGCCGCCGTGGCCGATCCCGACATCCGGCGCCGCCTCACCACGCTCAATGCCGCGCGCTTCCTCGGCATCGCACCCGAATTCAACGCATGAAGGAGTCAGCATGAACACATCCCCCGCCGGCCAGCTGCGCAGCATCGCGATCGGCGTCACCGATCTCGAGGCGGCCGAACGTTTTTATACCGGCACCTGGAACCTGGAAACCGTGGCGCGCAGCGAGGATGCCGTCTATCTGCGCGGATCCGGCAGCTTCCACCACGTCCTGTCCCTGCACCGCGCCACGCAGCCGGAAGTGCGCAACGTCAGCTTCAGCGTCGCCACCGCCGCCGACCTGGCGGCGATCGCCGCGCGTACTCCCGGCGCGGGCGGCTGCCTGCTGGCCGGGCCGCAGGCGCTCGAGGAACCGGGCGGCGGCACGGCGGTCGTCATCGCCGATCCGCAGGGCCGCATCCTGCGTTTCGTGCACGGCGACCAACGCCTGCCGGAACTGGTCCACAGCGACGCGCCGAGCCGCATCACCCACGTGGTCTTCAACAGTGCCGACGTGGCCGTGGCCCAGCGCTTTTACGAAGAGGCGCTCGGCTTTCGCCTGTCCGACCGCACCCGCATCATGGCCTTCATGCGCTGCAACAGCGACCACCACAGCATCGCGCTGGCCGATGCCGACGCCAACACCCTGAACCACATCGCCTTCGTGATGCCGGACCTGGACGCCGTCATGCGCGGCGCGGGCCGCATGAACGACGCCGGCTGGCCGATCGAGTGGGGAGTGGGCCGCCATGGTCCGGGCAACAACGTGTTTTCGTATTTCGTCGGCCCCGACGACTTCGTCATCGAATACACGGCCGACGTGCTGCAGGTCGACGACAGCTACCGTGCCGGCGGCCCGTCCGACTGGACCTGGCCGGCCGGCCGCTTCGACCAGTGGGGCGTGTCGAAGCCGCCGTCGGAGCGCATCAAGCAGGCCCAGAAAAAAATCCAGTTCATCCAACCCTGAGTTCTACCGAAGGAAAAGCACATGCAATTCATCAGCTACCGCAAGGGCGCGCAAGCCCGTCTCGCCGTCCTCGACAAGGAGTCCGTGATCGACCTGAACGAGGTGCTGCCCGAGGTGCCGTACGACGCGCGCCAGGCGCTGCTGGCGGGCGTCGACCTGCTCGCGGCCGGGCGCCGCGCGCTGGAGCTGGCGGGCCCCGCCGACCGCCGGCCGCTGGCCGGCCTGGCCCTGGCGCCGGTGGTGCCGGAACCGGGCAAGACCGTCTGCCTGGGCCTGAACTATTACGACCACGCCGCCGAAAGCGGCCGCGAGAAGCCGGTTTATCCCTGGTTCTTCCTGCGCAGCAGCACCTCGCTGCTGGCGCACGGCGAGACGGCGCCGCGTCCGCTCGTCTCGGAAAAATTCGACTTCGAGGCCGAGCTGGCCGTGGTGATCGGCAAGCGCGCGCGCCACGTCAAGCGCGAGGACGCGCTCGACTACGTGTTCGGCTACGCCTGCTTCAACGACATGTCGGTGCGCGACTACCAGAAACGCACGCCGCAGTGGACCATCGGGAAGAACTTCGACCGTACCGGCGCCCTCGGCCCGGTGCTGGTCAGCGCCGACGCCTTGCCGGCCGGCGGCGTGGGCCTGCGCATCCAGTCGCGCCTGAACGGCGAGGTGATGCAGGACGCGGACACGAAGGACATGATCTGGGACGTGGCCGAGACCATCGCGCTGCTGACCGAATGCCTGACCCTGGAGCCGGGCGACGTGATCGCCATGGGCACCCCGGCCGGCGTCGGCCAGGCGCGCACGCCGCCGGTGTGGATGAAGCACGGCGACACGATCGAAGTCGAGATCGAAGGCGTCGGGCTGCTGGTCAACACCATCGAAGACGAACCGCTGCCATGAGCGCCGGCGTGCAACAGCTCGACGGCGGCAACTGGGACGTGGTGATCGTCGGTTTCGGCCCGTCGGGCGCGGTGGCCGCGGCGCTGCTCGGCCAGGCCGGCATCCGCACGCTGGTGGTCGACCGCAGCGACCAGGTATATCCGAAGCCGCGCGCGATTTCGCTGGACCACGAGATCATGCGCGTGTTCCAGAACCTCGGCCTGGCCGAAGCGATCGCGCCGTTCTGCGAACCGTTCACGCCCTCCGAGTATTACGGCGTCGATGGCCAGCTGATCAAGCGCCTCGCCACCGTCGCGCCGCCGTATCCGCTTGGGCATACGCCATCGATGGTGTTCACCCAGCCGCCGGTGGAGGCGGCGCTGCGCGCCCACGTGCGCAGCCTGCCGGCGGTCGATGTGGTGCTGAACCAGCGCTTTACCGGCGTCGAACAGGACGCCGAGGGCGCCACCGTCCGGCTGGAGGACGGTGACGGCCGTACCGCGGCCGTGCGCGCACGCTGGGTGATCGGCTGCGACGGCGCCTCGAGCGCGGTGCGCGAGTCGGTCGGCATCGCGCTCGAGGACTTGCAGTTCGACGAGCCGTGGCTGGTGGTCGACGTACAGGTCAACGAGCGTGGCCTGGCGAAGCTGCCGGCGACCAGCGTCCAGTTCTGCGAACCGGCCCGTCCCTGCACCTATGTGATTGGACCGGGCAAGCACCGGCGCTGGGAAATCTCGCTGCTGCCGGGCGAGGACCCGGCATACATGGCCACCGAAGAGGGCGCCTGGAGCGTGCTGCGGCGCTGGATCGGTCCGGAAGACGCCACCCTGTGGCGCCAGGCCAGCTACCGCTTTCACGCACTGGTGGCAAGCGAGTGGCGCGTTGGCCGGGTGTTCATCGCCGGCGACGCCGCCCACCAGCAGCCGCCTTTCCTGGGGCAGGGCATGTGCCAGGGCGTGCGCGACGTGGCCAACCTCGCCTGGAAGCTGCGCGCCGTGCTGGCGGGCGAGGCGAACGAGGCGCTGCTCGACACCTATGCCGAGGAACGGCGTGAACACGTGCGCCGCCTGACCACCCGCATCAAGGAAATCGGGGCCGTGATCTGCGAGCGCGACGTCGATGCCGCCCGTGCGCGCGATGCCGGCCTGATCGCGGCGGCCGGCGGCGCGGTCAAGACGGTGGCGCGACAGGACATCATCCCGCCGCTGGCCGGCGGCCTGCTGGACATGGACGGGGCCAGCGGGACCGGCAGCCTGTTTCCGCAACCCCGGATCGAGGGTCCCGGCGGCCCGGTCCTGCTCGACGAACTGGCGGGAACCGGTTGGCGCATCGTGACCGACCTGGACCAGGCGGCGCTGCCGCCGGGCCTCGCGCCGCTGGCCGCGCAGCTGGGGACCCTGGTCGCCATTTCCACGCACACGCAGCCCTTCACCAGTACGTCCGGCTACGTGCAGGCCGGCGAACGCGATGGCGTCCTCGCAGGATGGTTCGCCCGCCACGGCTGCCGCGCGGCGATCGTCAGGCCGGACCACTACGTCTATGGCGTCGCGGCCGACGGCGCCGCGCTGCTCGCGCTGCTGGCGGGACTCGTGCGCCGGCTTGGCGGTAGCGCAAGGCCCGAAGTACGCGCCGCTTGACCACAACAATATCGATCACAGGAGACAGACATGAACGAACAACACGACCAACAAGCCAGCCTGGCGCACGCGCCGCAACCCACCGCCGGCCGCCGCCGCCTTCTCGGGCTGGGCACGCTGCTGGCCGGCGCGGCGCTGCTGCCCGCCGCCGCGCAGGCCGCGGCCAGCGCGTCCAAAACCGGGCGCGGTTTCCCGAAAGGCTTTCTCTGGGGCGCGGCGATCGCCGGCCACCAGGCCGAGGGAGACAACGTCGCCAGCGACGCCTGGTTCCTGGAAAACCTCCAGCCGACCGAGTTCAAGGAACCGTCCGGTTCAAGCGTCGACCATTACCGCCTCTACGACCAGGACATCGCGATGCTGGCCGGCGTCGGCCTGAACACCTTCCGCTGCTCGATCGAATGGGCGCGCGTGGAGCCGGTCGAGGGGATGTTCTCGGTCGCCGCGCTCGAACACTACCGCGACGTGCTGCAGGCCTGCCGCAAGCGCGGCGTGAAGACCATGGTCAGTTTCAACCACTTCGTCACCCCGGCCTGGTTCGCGGCCCGCGGCGGATGGGAAACGCCAGGCGCGGCGGCGCTGTATGCGCGCTATTGCGACAAGGCCGCGCGCCACCTGGGCCACCTGGTGGACTACGCCACCACCTTCAACGAGCCCAACCTGCCGCGCCTGCTGTTCGGGATTCCCGGTCCCTTGTCCGGCATGGCCAACAACCCGAACATGCGCGCGATGCTGGCCAAGGCCGGCCAGCTGAGCGGCACCGGCAAGTGGTCGTCCTGGATCTTCGGCGACTACGCGAAGATCGAAGCAGGCCTGCTGGAAGGCCATGCCGCCGCCTTCAAGGCGATCAAGGCCGTGCATCCGCAGCTGCCGGTCGGCCTGTCGATCGCGATCGCCGACGACCAGGCCGTGAACGGCGGCGAGGCGATGCGCGACCATAAACGCGCCATCGCCTACGAACCCTGGTTCAAGGCGCTCGCCCAGCACGGCGACTTCATCGGCGTGCAGACCTATACCCGCGAACTGATCGGACCCGAGGGCGTCGTCGCGCCGCCGAAGGATGCGGTATTCACGTCGGCGCACATGGAGTACTACCCGCAGGCGCTGGAAGCGACCATCCGCTACACCGCGCAGCAGGTGAAGCTGCCGATCTACGTGACCGAGAACGGCGTCTCGACCGACGACGACGCCCAGCGCGTGGCCTATATCGGCATCGCGGTGAAGGGCGTGACCAACTGCCTGAAGGACGGCATCGACCTGCGCGGCTACGTCCACTGGTCGCTGGTCGACAATTTCGAGTGGATCTTCGGCTACGGCCCCCGCTTCGGCCTGATCGGCGTCGACCGGGCAACGATGAAACGCACGATCAAACCGAGCGCGCGCGTGCTCGGCGGGATCGCGCGGGCCAACGGCATCTGATGAAGCGGGAACAGGACATGGATAAACATCCGAAGGCCTGCGCACGCCGCACGGTCATCAGCCTGGCCGTCTGCGGCGCCCTGGCCTGGACCACGGGCGCCGCGGCGCTCGACTTCCGCGACTTCCAGAATCCCCCGAACTCGGCGCGTCCGCGCGTGTGGTGGCATTGGCTGAACGGGAATATCACGAAGGAGGGCATCGAGAAGGACATCGAGTGGATGGCGCGCTCGGGCCTGGGCGGCCTGCAGAACTTCGATGCCGAAATGATGACGCCCCAGCTGGTCGACAAGCGCCTGCCCTACATGAGCCGCGAGTGGGGCGAAGCCTTCAAATTCGCCGCGCAGCTGGCCGAGCAGAAGAGGCTGGAGTTCGGCATCGCCGCCTCGGCCGGCTGGAGCGAGACCGGCGGCCCCTGGGTCGCGCCGCAAGACGGCATGAAAAAGCTGGTGTGGTCCGAGACGCTGGTCGAAGGCGGCAAGCCGCTCAGGCTGAAACTCCCGGCGCCGCCGCGCACCAGCGGGCCTTACCAGGACCTGTTCGTCCTGCCCGACATCATGGGCCAGCGCCCGGAGGCGGCCAGGCTGCCGCAATACGGCGCCGACATCGCGGTCTACGCCTGGCCGGTCACGGCGGCGCCGCTGCCGGCACCGACCGTACGCGTAGGCGGCACGGCCGTCGACGCGCAGCAGCTGGCAACGCTGGACGAAAGCGACATCGTCGAGCTCGCGCCTCCCGCAGCCGGCGAGGCGCTGGTGATCACCTTCGATTATCCGGCGCCGCAGACCCTGCGCTCGGCAACCCTGTTCTGTCCGGGCGCCGCCTCGATCTTCGAGGGCGCCGCCTACCGCGCCACGCTGGAAGCGAGCAGCGACGGGCACAGCTGGCGCAAGGTGACGGACCTGGCGATGTCGCTGGTGCCCGCCACTGCCGGCTTCGCGCCGGTCACGGCCATGCACTTCCGGGTGCGGATCGAGGCGACGCCGCCGGCCGTCAATCCGGGCTTCATGCCGGTGGCGGGCGCCGACCTGGGCCCGTTCGCGGCGATGGCGAAACCGAAGAACCTGCGCCTGAGCCAGTTGCTGCTCTCGGCTGAGTCGAGGGTTAACGGATTCGAGGCCAAGGCAGGCTTCGCCACGGTGCCCGACTACCACGCGCTCGATGCCGGCGTCGATGCGGGCGAGGACGGCCTGCCGCCGGCCTCCATCGTCGACCTCACCGGCAAGCTGGGGGCCGACGGCACCCTGGCGTGGACGCCGCCAAAAGGGACGTGGAAGATCCTGCGCCTCGGCTACTCGCTGACCGGCATCGAAAACCACCCGGCCACGCCCGAGGCCACCGGCCTCGAAGTCGACAAGTATGACGCCAAGGCGGTGCGCAACTACCTGGAAACTTACCTGTCGAAATATGAGGGCGCGGTCGGCAAGGACCTGGTCGGGAAGCGCGGTGTGCGTGCACTGGTCACCGACAGCACCGAAGTCGGCTCCTCGAACTGGACGCCGCGTTTGCTCGAACAGTTCAGGCGCCTGCGCGGCTACGATGCGCGGCCCATGCTGCCGGCCCTCACCGGTGTGGTGATCGGCAGCCGCGCCCGCACCGACGCCTTCCTCTACGACTACCGCCGTACCCTGGCCGAGCTGATGGCCAGCGAGCATTACGGCACCGTGGCGAAGGTTGCGCACGAGCGCGGGATGAAGGTGTATGGCGAAGCGCTGGAAACCGCGCGCGTCACGCTGGGCGACGACATGGCCATGCGGCGCCACGCTGACGTGCCGATGGCGGCGATGTGGACTTATCGCGCCGATCTCGGGCCCAACCCGACGGCGATTGCCGACATGCGCGGCGCCGCCTCGGTGTCGCATGTCTGGGGCCAGAACCTGGTGGCGGCGGAATCGCTGACCAGCGCGATGTCGCCCTGGGCCTTCGCCCCGGCCGACCTGCGGCCGATGATCGACATGGAATTTGCCAGCGGCGTCAACCTGCCCGTGATCCATACCTCCGTGCACCAGCCGCTGGGAGACGACAGGAAGCCCGGGCTGTCGCTGGCGATCTTCGGCCAGTACTTCAACCGCAACGAGACCTGGGCCGGCATGGCGCGGCCCTGGGTCGACTACATGGCGCGCAGCGCCTGGATGCTGCAGCAGGGGCGCTTCTACGCGGACGTGGCCTATTTCTACGGCGAGGAGGCGCCCCTGGTATCGCTGTACAAGGCCGGCCAGCCGGCCGATGCGCCGCGCCGCCATGCCTACGACTTCGTGAATGCCGACGCCCTCGCCACTGCGCTGTCGGTGCGGGACGGCGACCTGGTGGCGAAAAGCGGTGCGCGTTACCGGCTGCTGTTTCTGGGCGGCTCGAGCAGTCGCATGACGCTGGCCACGCTGCGCCGCCTGCATGCCCTGGCGGCGCAGGGCGCGACCATCGTCGGCCGCGCGCCGCTCGCTTCGCCCGGCCTGGCCGACGATCCGGCCGCGTACAAGGCGCTGCTCGCCCGCATGTGGAGCGGCGCGCCCACGACCCGCGTGGGCAAGGGGCGGGTGGTGAACGGCGCGGACGTGGAGGCGGTGCTGGCCACGCTGGGACAGGCACCGGATGTCGAGCACGACGCGGCGGGCGACACGCCCCTGCTATTCGTGCACCGGCGCCTGGACGATGGCGACGCCTATTTCATTGTCAACCGCACGGATAAGGCGCTGGCGACCGAGGCGCGCTTCAACGTGCGCGGCAAGGCGCCGGAATTCTGGCATGCCGACAGCGGGCGCAGCGAACCGGCAAGCTACCGCGCCGACGGCAAGCGCACCGCGGTGCCGCTCGCGCTGGGGCCGAACGAGTCCGTGTTTGTCGTGTTCCGGCGGCCGGCTGCCGCGCCATCCTTGACCGTCCCGGCAGCGGCGTGGTCGCAGGCCGCGACACTCGAGGGCGGCTGGCAGCTCGCTTTCGACGGCCTCGGGGCTGCCGCGCCGATTCGAGGGGGCGCGCTCGGTTCCCTGGCGGCCAGCGCCGACCCGCGAGTCAAGTATTTTTCGGGAACGACGGTCTACCGCAACCGCTTCGCGCTGCCTGATGGGGTGAAGCCGGGCATGCCGCTAAAGCTGGACCTGGGCCAGGTCGGCGATGTCGCGGAAGTGTTCGTCAACGGCAGGCCGGCCGGCATCGCCTGGAAGCCGCCCTACGCAGTGGAGATCGGCGCGCTGGCGGTCGAGGGCACGAACACGGTGGAAGTGCGGGTCGCCAACCTGTGGGTCAACCGCCTGGTCGGCGATGCGCAAGCGGGCGCGAAAAAGCTCAGCTTCACGGCCGCGCCCACCTATACCGCGAGTGCGCCCCTGCGGCCGGCGGGGCTGATCGGACCGGTCACGCTGCAGGTGCGCAGCGATGGCCAGGGACGATAGCAGGTATCACCAAAATAGGCTTTGGTCGCGCCAGCCGCGCGCTTAAGCTCCATCACATCTGACGTGAACAAGAGGAGAGACAACGTGGGCGGAATCATTTTTAATAACGTACGCATTTTCGACGGCGCCCAGCTGCGCGAGGGCGTCGGCGCGGTGCGCGTGGACGGCAACCGGATCGCGGAAGTGAGCGACGCCGGCCGCGCCATCGTGCCGCAGCCGGGCGACCGCGTGATCGACGGCCAGGGCCAGACCCTGATGCCCGGCCTGGTCGAGGCGCATGCCCACCTGTCCTGGCCCAGCTCGGTAGAGCGCTTCGTGCCGGGGATGGCCTTGCCGCCGGAAGACCTGGTGCTGACCACGGCGCGCAATGCCCGCATCCTGCTCGACCATGGCTTCACCAGCGCCTACTCGGCCGGGGCGCTGAGCAAGTCGGTCGAGGTCGTGCTGAACAACTTTATTACCAGCGGCGGCATGCCGGGCCCGCGCCTGGTGGCCTCGTCGATCGAGCGCGAACCGCCGACCAGCGGGGGCGAGCTCGATCCGGGCCAGGTGGCGGAGCACGGCCAGGGACCGGACGCGGTGCGCGCCTTCGTGAAGGAATGCGCGGCGCTCGGCGCCAAGTCGGTCAAGTTCCTGCTGTCCGGGGAAGACGCCCTGAAACCGGGCGCCTCGCAGCAGCTGATGTACACCCAGGAGGAGGCCGACGCCGCCGGCGAACAGGCACGCGAGTCGGGCGTCTGGCTGGCCTGCCACGCGCAGGCCTCGGAAGCGGTCAAGATGGGCTTGCGCGCCGGCTTCCGGGTCCTGTACCACTGCACCTATGCGGACCGCGAGGCGCTCGACATGCTGGAAGCGAAGCGCGACGAAGTGTTCATCGCGCCCGCCATCGGCATCATCCAGGCTACGCTCGACGCGGCACCGCCGCCGCACTTCGACATGACCCACATGAAGAAGAGCGCCGCCGAGGTGCTGGCGCTGCAGAAGGAACTGGTGCCCGAGCTGCGCCGGCGTGGCCTGAAGGTGCTGCCGGGGGGCGACTACGGCTTCCCGTTCAACCCGAACGGCCGCAATGCACGCGACCTCGAGCTCTTCGTCCAGCACTTCGGCTACACCCCTGCGGAAGCGCTGTCGGCGGCGACGCTGCTGGGCGGTGAGCTGATGGGCATGGGCGGGGAACTCGGCCAGGTCAAGCCCGGCTTCCTGGCCGACCTGCTGCTGGTCGACGGCGATCCGACCCGCGACGTGACCGTGCTGCAGGACCGCCAGCGCCTGCGCGCCATCATGAAGGATGGGCGCTTCCACAAGGATCCGGCGCTGGCCGCATTGGAAGGAGACCGGCGTGACTAGTCATTCTTCCATCCTCGACACCATCCGTGCGGCCGGGCCGGTCATCGATCAACCTGCAGCCAAAGCCCTGTACGCGCCGCTGCTGGCCGGCGCCCCGCACAGTGGCGCCGTGCAGCGCGACATCGCCTACGGCGACGACGAGCGGCATCGGCTGGATGTCTACCTGCCCGTCGATGCGGGCGCGCGCGGCCCGGCGCCGGTCGTGATCTTCCTGCACGGCGGCGGCTTCATCCGCGGCGACAAGGCCGACCGCGCGCCGGTCGGGCATTATTTTTCGCGCCACGGCGTGCTCGCCATCGTGCCCAACTACCGCCTGGGACCGCGCCACCGCTGGCCGGCCGGGGCCGAGGACGTGGCGTCGGCACTGAGCTGGGCGCGGGCCCATGTCGCCGGCTACGGCGGCGACCCGGAGCACATCGTGCTCGCCGGCGAATCGGCCGGCGCCGCCCACATCGCGGCAGCTACCCTGGTGCGGCGCTTCCACCCGGCCGAGGGCCTCAGGATCGCCGGCGCCTGGCTGGCCTCGGGCGTCTACAACGCCGAGCTGGAGCTGCTGGCGCGGCGCCAGCTGAACATCGCGACGCCGGACCCGCGCAACGAGCCGTATTTCGGCACCGACTTCGCCGCGTATCGGGCGATGTCCACCGTCGAACTGATCGACGCCGCGCCGTTCCCGCTCGCGATCAGCTACGCCGAACTGGATCCGATCCAGATGCAGGCGCAGGCCGGCGAACTGTTTGCGCGCCTGGTCACGCGCCACGGCTTCACGCCGCGCATCTGCGTGGTGGCGAACCATAACCACCTGTCGCAGGTGTATGCGATCAACACGGGCGACGAGGCGCTGTCCCGCCCCATGCTGGATTTCGTGCGGAATCCGGCCGGTTAGCTTTTTGTGCTGTCTCCCTGCTGCAGTTTCCGGTCCGCCCACGCTTGCAACGTGGCGCGGCCTTTTTTTCGGCTGGCGGGCAGGGGAGGCGTACTTACAGTAAGATAAATTGCTGATAGACCATAAAAAAGATGAGGAGACAACCGGATGCGTTTCAACCGCCTGGACCTGAACCTGTTGCTGGCGCTTGATGCGCTGCTGGAGGAGCGCAACATCACGCGGGCAGCGAGCAGGGTCAACGTCAGCCAGTCCGCGATGAGCGGAATGCTGGCGCGCTTGCGCGAGTTTTTCGAGGACGACCTGCTGGCTGCGGTCGGGCGCAACATGGAGCTGACGGTGCTGGGGCGCCACCTGGTCGGACCGGTGCGCGACCTGATCCTGCACATCCACGCCACGGTCGGCATGCGGGTGTCCTTCGACCCGGCGCGCGAGACGCGCTGCATGAAAATCATGGTGTCCGACTACGCCACCGAAGTCTTCCTGAACAAGGTGATTGCGCGCGTGCTGCGCGATGCGCCCAACCTGACCCTGGACCTGGTGCCGCTGGCCGACGACGCCGCCGAGAAGCTGCGCCGCGGCGAGAACGACTTCCTGATCATCCCGCGCCACTTCATCGACGCCGAGCATCCGCAACGCCTGCTCTTCGAGGACCATTACTGCGCCGTGATCTGGGAGGGCAATCCCCACGTCGGCGACACCCTCGACGCCGCGACCTACGAGCGCCTGCCGCACATCGCGCCCATGCTTGGCCGCCCGCGCTCGCCGACGGTGGAAGAACTGATGCTGCAGGCGCAGGGCGTCAAGCGCCGCATTAGGGTGAATACCTGCGATTTCAGCAGCATGGCCACGGCCCTGGTCGGCACCGACCTGGTGGCGACCATGCACACGCGCCTCGCCCTGGCCTGCGCGCGGCGCCTGCCGATCCGCGTGCTGCCGCTGCCGTATGCCTTGCCGCCGATGGCCGAATGCATCCAGTGGCACCGCTTCCAGGAAGACGATCCCTGCCATATCTGGCTGCGCGGGATCATGCTCGAGGTGGCGCGCGAGATGCCGGCGAACCAGGAGCTGAGCATGGCGCCGCTCAGCATGAATGCACTGGAGCTGGGGGTGACGCATCGCTCCGGCGCGCTGTTTGCCTGAGTTGGCGCGGGGGGGCGGCCCTACGCCAGTCACCTAAGCGAAGCCGTCGCCACGTCCACTCGTTTTTTTGCTGACTGCCGCGTACCGTAGGGTGGGCATGCCCACGCCTTACGTTCGTCTCTTGCATACGTGACGCCGATCGTTCGATCACACAAAATCCGGTGGCAAGGAAGGTTTGTTACTTGGCTGTCGGACACAGTACAAGCTCGTTGCCACGGCCGTCGGGCGGAGCATGTGTACGTAACGCGTGGGCATGCCCACCCTACGAGCGTGTGAAAAAATCGCCATGGCTGCGTTGCATCGTCTCGCCGTACCCGCGTACTGTCTTCGACGATGCGTCGGGCGGCCGCATCCCTTGCCCTGACAATTTTTTCACACGCTCTACGTTACGCGACAGCCGACGGTGACGTAATGGCGGTGGAGCACAGAGAGAAGGTGCATTTCGGGCCTGACTCCGGCGGTGGTGCTTCCTGCCGGCCCAAACACGCCATTTTTCACCCGGTCGAATCCCATTTCACATCGTGAACTGCAGCGGCGATTATCGCGGCCTCGATATCTCATCGCACAAAATATCGTTCCGTATCGTGAAACTACGTTCGTAAACAATTGATTTTTATAGGAATAAATATATTCCAAGTCTTATATAAGACATAAAACATACGGACATGATGCGCTTATGATGAACTCATGCGATTGCAGTTCGCGCCCCACGGTGCACACAGCGGTCAAGGCAACAGTTTCGATTCATCTTTCATGGAGTGTCATCATGTCCCAGTACCAGAACGATATCCAGTCCATCGCCACCCTCAAGCAGCAGCAGGGCAGCGCGTGGGATGCCATCAACCCCGAGTCCGCCGCACGCATGCGTGCGCAGAACCGCTTCCAGACCGGCCTCGATATCGCCCGCTACACGGCCGGCATCATGCGCCGCGACATGGCCAATTACGACGCCGATCCGTCGCAGTACACGCAGTCGCTGGGATGCTGGCACGGCTTCATCGGCCAGCAAAAAATGATCTCCATTAAAAAGCACTTCAACAATACCGACCGCCGCTACCTCTACCTGTCGGGCTGGATGATTGCCGCGCTGCGCTCGGAATTCGGCCCGCTGCCGGACCAGTCGATGCACGAGAAAACCGCGGTCGCTGCATTGATCAAGGAGCTCTACACCTTCCTGCGCCAGGCCGATGCGCGCGAACTGGGCGGCCTGTTCCGCCAGCTCGACAGCGCCGAAGGCGAAGCACGGGCGGCGATCCAGGACAAGATCGACAATTTCGTCACCCACGTGGTGCCGATCATTGCCGACATCGACGCCGGCTTCGGCAATGCCGAGGCAACCTATTTGATGGCCAAGCAGATGATCGAGGCGGGCGCCTGCTGCATCCAGATCGAAAACCAGGTGTCGGACGAGAAGCAGTGCGGCCACCAGGACGGCAAGGTCACCGTGCCGCACGAAGACTTCCTGGCCAAGATCCGCGCCGTGCGTTACGCCTTCCTCGAACTCGGCGTCGACGACGGCCTCATCGTGGCGCGCACCGATTCGCTCGGCGCCGGCCTGACGAAGCAGATCGCCTACACCCGCGAACCCGGCGACCTGGGCGACCAGTACAACAGCTTCCTCGACGTGGAAGAGGTCTCGCTCGATGCGATGGGCAATGGCGACGTGGTCATCAAGCAGGGCGGCAAGCTGCTGCGTCCTAAACGTTTAGCCAGCAATTTGTTCCAGTTCCGCGAGGGCACCGGCGAAGCGCGTTGCGTGCTCGACTGCGTCACCGCGCTGCAGAACGGCGCCGACCTGCTGTGGATCGAAACCGAGAAGCCGCATATCGCGCAGATCGGCGGCATGGTGAACGAGATCCGCAAGGTCATCCCGAACGCCAAGCTGGTCTACAACAACAGCCCGTCCTTCAACTGGACCCTGAACTTCCGCCAGCAGGTGTTCGATAGCATGAAGGCCGAGGGCCTCGACGTCTCCGCCTACGAGCGTTCGCAGCTGATGAGCGTGGAATACGACGACTCGGAACTGGCGCGCCAGGCCGACGAGCGTATCCGCACCTTCCAGGCGGACGCCGCGCGCGAAGCGGGCATCTTCCATCACCTGATCACGCTGCCGACCTACCACACCGCCGCGCTGTCGACCGACAACCTGGCCAAGGAATACTTCGGCGACCAGGGCATGCTGGGCTACGTGGCCGGCGTGCAGCGCAAGGAGATCCGCCAGGGCATCGCCTGCGTCAAGCACCAGAACATGTCCGGCTCGGACCTGGGCGACGACCACAAGGAATACTTCAGCGGCGAAGCGGCACTCAAGGCATCGGGCAAACACAACACGATGAACCAGTTCTGACAGGCCGCGCGGCGGGCCCGCAGCCGCGGGCCTGCTGCGTCGTCTATCCGGTCAACTATTTCAAGGAACAGCCATGAGTGAAATGAATTGCCTGGCGGGCGACGGTGGCCAGCAGGTCCGGACACTGGTCGCAAGCCTCGAGCGTACAACGGAGCCCCTCACGGGCCTCTCGCCGGAGCCAGTCCCGCGGCAGGTCGGCAGGGTCGGCATCATCGGCGCCGGCTCCATCGGTGTCGGCATCGCGGTGCGCCTGCTCGATGCCGGCATCCCGGTCACCCTGCTGGACCGCGAGCGGGCGGCGCTCGACAAGGCGCTGGCGACCGCGCGCTCGCATTGCCAGGATGCCGTCAGCAAGGGCGAGCTTGCAGCGGACGCGCGCGACAGGCGCCTGGCGCTGCTGGCCGGCACCCTCTACTTCCATCACCTGAAAGACTGCGACCTGGTGATCGATACCGTGGCCACGGAGATGGGCATCAAGGAGAAGCTGTTCCGCCTGCTCGATGAAGTTGCGAGGCCAGGCGCCATCCTCGTGACCTGCGGCGCCAGCGGCGACGTCAACCACCTGGCGCGCTTCACCAGGCGTTCGGGCGAGGTGCTGGGCTTGCAGATCCTGAACCCCGCAAACGAGCGCGCGACGTGGGAATTCGTGCCTGCCAAAGGCACGTCCGAAGAGACCCTTGCCACGCTCATGTCGCTTTCCGGGAAACTGCGCAAGCTGACGACGGTATCGAGCTTGCGGGAGAGCTCCGTAACGAGCGACAGCGCCCCCGCGCAGCACCTGCAGTAATCCCGCCATGCACTGCGCCGGTGCTTGCCGGCGCAGTGCTTCCATCCGCTTCACGCGCTTTTCCCGTCTCCGATTGCACGGCCGGCACCGCCACCGGGCGGCAGCACGCTACAGCGTGTGCTTCACGTGCGCAATCCCCAGTTCGTCGTAGATCTCGTAGATCACTTCCAGCATGTTGATCAGCTCCGGCGAGCGGTCCATGTGACGGGTGCTGAAGATAATCGGCGACACCGCCTGGACGTCGTCCAGCGGCCGGTAGACGACGTCGGTGCGAATCATTCCCTGCAGGCTTTGCGGCACGATGGCGATGCCCTGGCCGGCGCCCACCAGGCCGATGGCGATCTGCAGTTCGCGCACCTCCAGCACCGATTGCGGGACCAGGTTGCGTTCCTTGAAGGTGTTCAGCACCTGGTCGGCGAAACTCGGGCGCGGGCTTTTCGGATACACCAGCAGCGTCTCCTGCGCCAGGTCCGACAGCGCCAGCGGCGTCTCGGTGGCGCTCAGGCGGTGCCCGACCGGCAGGGCGGCGATCAGCGCCTCCTCGCGCAGCACGATGCGGCGAATCGCCGGATCCTGGCTTTTCAGCCGTCCGAAACCGACGTCGATCCGGCCTTCCTTCAAGGCCGTCAGCTGCTCCATCGTCGTCATCTCATGAAAGCTGATCTCGACCGTTTGAAACCGGTTGCGAAAGCGGCGCACGATTTCCGGCAGCAGGCCATACAGGGTCGAGGCGACGAAGCCGATCGCGAACTTGCGGTCGATCTTGCCGACGCGCTGGGTCATGGCCTTCAGGTCCGAGGCCTTGCCCAGCAGTTCCGCGGCGTGCGCATGAAAGAACTTCCCCGCCTCGGTCAGGCGCAGCGGACGTGATCCCTTCTCGATCAGTACCACGCCCAGTTCTTCCTCGAGCTGCTGGATCTGCCGGCTCAGCGGCGGCTGCGCAATGTGCAGGCGCTCGGCCGCGCGCGTGAAATTTTTCTCGTCTGCCACGGCGACGAAATAGCGCAGGTGGCGCAACTCCATGTTCATACCTCCAAGGTATAGAAGTGATACTAAATCGGTGTTGGACGGTCATCATGTTCGGGAATATCGTGTATTCACTTACCACATTATACGAACAGAATATGATTCGCGAAATCGAAACCACGCTCGTCGACGTGCCGACCATCCGGCCCCACAAGCTGTCCGTCGCGACCATGAACACGCAAACGCTGGTCCTGGTCCGCGTCCGCTGCGACGACGGCATCGAAGGCTGGGGCGAGGCGACCACCATCGGCGGCCTCAACTACGGCGAAGAAAGCCCGGAAAGCATCAAGGCGAATATCGATGCCCACATCGCGCCCTTGATCATGGGGATGGACGCCGCCGGCGTCGCCCCCCTGATGAAGAAGCTGCGCAAGACCATCCAGGGCAACCGCTTCGCGAAATGCGCCATCGAGACCGCGCTGCTGGATGCACAAGGCCAGCGCCTCGGCGTGCCGCTCTCCGAACTGCTCGGCGGCCGGGTGCGCGATGCGCTGCCGGTGGCCTGGACCCTGGCCAGCGGCGACACGGCGAAAGACATCGCCGAAGCCGAAGTCATGCTGGAAAAGCGCCGCCATCGCATTTTCAAATTGAAGATCGGCGCGCGCAGCCTGCAGGAAGACGTGGATCACGTGCTGGCCATCAAGCGCGCCCTCGGCGACCGTGCCAGCGTGCGGGTCGACGTCAACCAGGCCTGGAGCGAACTCGAAGCCGTGCGCGGCATCGCCCAACTGGAAGCCGGCGGCATCGACCTGATCGAGCAGCCGGTACGCGCCGAGAACCGCGACGCCATGCGCCGCCTGGCGGCCCGCTTCGACGTGGCCGTGATGGCCGACGAGGCGCTGCACGGCCCGCTCGACGCTTTCGATATCGCCCGTACCAATGGCGCCGATGTCTTCGCGGTCAAGATCGCCCAGTCCGGCGGCCTGGTCCCCGCGCAGCAGGTGGCCACCGTCGCCCAGCTGGCCGGCATCGGCCTGTACGGCGGGACCATGCTGGAAGGCGGCGTCGGTACGGCCGCCACGGCCCACCTGTGCGCCACCTTCACCGACCTGTCCTGGGACACGGAGCTCTTCGGCCCGCTGCTGCTGACCGAGGAAGTGCTCGAAGAACCGCTGGTCTACGCCGACTTCGCGCTGCAGGTGCCGACCGGGCCGGGCCTGGGCGTGCGGGTCGACGCCGAGAAGCTGCGCCGTATGCGCCGTGCCTGACCCCCGCCGCCGACAACACACAAGGAGACCACCATGCTGTTTCACGTAACGATGGAAGTCCAACTGCCGCAGTCGATGCCGAAGGAGCAGGCCGAGGCACTGAAGGCGGAAGAAAAGGCGCTTGCGCAGCGCCTGCAGGAAGAGGGCAGCTGGCGCCACCTGTGGCGCGTCGCCGGCCGCTACGCCAACGTCAGCATCTTCGACGTGCCGGGCAACGAAGAGCTGCACGCGTTGTTGATGTCGCTGCCGCTGTTCCCCTACATGCGCATCGACGTCACCCCAATGTGCCGGCACCCGTCTTCGGTGCGCGCCGGCGACCTCTGATTTTTAATCTTCGTCCAAACTGAAACCACGCAGGAGACAAACATGAACCATCAAGAAATCGACCAACTGGCCAAACAATGGATCGTCGACGCCGCCGAGCGTCCAGCCAACCCGCGCGTGCAGGCCATCGTCCTGCGCCTGGTCGCCGACCTGTGCAAGGCCATGGAAGACCTCGACATCCAGCCAAGCGAATTCTGGAAGGGCGTCGAGTTCCTGACCAACGCCGGCAAGAACAATGAACTCGGCCTGCTGACCCCGGGCCTGGGCCTGGAGCGCTTCATGGACATCCGCGCCGACGAAGCCGAAGCCCGCGCCGGCCTCGAAGGCGGCACGCCGCGCACCATCGAAGGCCCGCTGTACGTGGCCGGCGCACCGGAATTCCAGGGCTTTGCCCGCCTCGACGACGGCACTGAGTCCGACCAGGCCGAAGTCCTCTTCATGCAGGGCACCGTCTACGGCGCCGACGGCAAGCCGCTGCCTGGCGCCAAGGTCGAAGTCTGGCACGCCAACCTGATGGGGAATTACTCCTTCTTCGATGCGACCCAGTCGCACTTCAACCTGCGCCGCACGATCATCACGGACGCGCAGGGCCGCTACGGCTTCCAGTCGATCATGCCGAAGGGTTACGGCTGTCCTCCGGGCGGCAGCACCGCGACGCTGCTCGACCAGCTGGGCCGTCATGGCCAGCGCCCGGCGCACATCCACTTTTTTGTGAGCGCCCCGGGCCAGCGCAAGCTGACCACGCAGATCAACATCGACGGCGACGAATACTTGTGGGACGACTTCGCCTTTGCCAGCCGCGAAGGCCTGGTGCCGCCGGTCAGCCGCGTCGAGGACGCTGCAAGCATCGCTGCACGCGGGCAGGACACGCCCTTCGCCAGCATCGACTTCGACTTCCGCCTGCACCGCGACATCGATACGGCGCCGAGCGCGCAAGTCGAGCGCCAGCGCGCCGCAGCCTGAGCCTGCACTCCCAGGAGAACACCATGATTCCGATTCATCCCGTGTCCGCCCCAAAGGCGGCAGTGGCGGAGCTCGACCTCGATTCCCTGCTGATCGAAGACCACGCGACCGGCGACTTCCGCCTGCACCGCAGCGCCTTCACCGACCCCGAGTTGTTCGAACTCGAAATGAAGCACATCTTCGAGGGTAACTGGATCTACCTGGCCCATGAAAGCCAGATCCCGAACAACAACGACTATTACACGCTCCAGATGGGGCGCCAGCCGGTCTTCATCGCGCGCAACCGCCAGGGCGAGCTGAATGCCTTCGTCAACGCCTGCAGCCACCGCGGCGCCCAGCTGTGCCGCCTCAAACGCGGCAACAAGGCGACCTATACCTGCCCCTTCCACGGCTGGACCTTCAATAACAGCGGCAAGCTGCTGAAGGTGAAGGACCCGGAAGACGCGGGCTATCCGGAGGGCTTCAACAAGGAAGGCTCGCACGACCTGAAAAAGGTGGCGCGCTTCGCCAACTACAAGGGCTTCCTGTTCGGCAGCCTGAACCCGGACGTGCCGCCGATCGAGGAATTCCTCGGCGAAGCGGCGAAGATCATCGACATGATCGTCAACCAGTCGCCCGACGGCCTGGAAGTGCTGCGCGGCGCCTCGACTTACACCTTCGAGGGCAACTGGAAGCTGCAGGCGGAAAACGGCGCGGACGGCTACCACGTCTCGGCCGTGCACTGGAACTACGCCGCCACCACCAACCGCAGGAAGGAAGAGGCCGCGCGCGAAGACAAGATCCGCGCCATGGACGCCGGCAAATGGGGACGCCAGGGCGGCGGCTTCTACGCCTTCGACCATGGCCACATGCTGCTCTGGACGAAGTGGGCCAATCCCGAAGACCGGCCGAACTACCCGCGCCACGCCGAGTACGCGGCGCAGTACGGCAAGCCGACCGCCGACTGGATGGTCGAGCGCTCGCGCAACCTGTGCCTGTACCCGAACGTCTACCTGATGGACCAGTTCGGATCGCAGATCCGCGTGCTGCGCCCGATCGCGGTCGACAAGACCGAAGTGACGATCTACTGCATCGCGCCGAAAGGCGAGTCCAATGAGGCCCGTGCGCGCCGCATCCGCCAGTACGAGGACTTCTTCAACGTCAGCGGCATGGCGACCCCGGACGACCTGGAAGAATTCCGGGCCTGCCAGGCGGGCTACGCCGGCAGCGCCATGCCCTGGAATGACATGTGCCGCGGTTCGACGCAGTGGATCCAGGGCCCGGACGAAGCGGCGCAGGAAATCGGCCTGGCGCCGGTGATGAGCGGCGTGCGCACCGAGGACGAAGGCCTGTACACGGTGCAGCACCGCTACTGGCTCGACGTCATGCAGCGGGCGAAAGCATCGGCCGACGTCCCATCCAGCCAACCTGCCGCATGCAGCCATGGAGAGCAATCATGAGCATCGCCATCAATGAGGTTGCCGCCTTCCTGTACCGCGAGGCGCGCCTGCTCGACGACGAGCAGTGGGACGCGTGGCTCGAATGCTACCACCCGGACGCGCAGTTCTGGATGCCTGCCTGGGACGACGACGGCAAACTGGTGAGCGACCCGCAGCGCGAGATCTCGCTGATCTACTACCCGACCCGCCAGGGCCTCGAAGACCGGGTGTTCCGCATCAAGACCGAGCGTTCGAGCGCCACCATGCCCGACACGCGCACCAGCCACAACATCGCCAACGTCGAAGTCGAGAAGCAGGGAGGGACCGTGGTCACGGTGCGCTTCAACTGGCACACGCTGAGCCACCGCTACAAGACCGATTTTTCCTACTTCGGCATGTCGCGCTACACCATCGATTTCGGCCCCGAGCAGCCGCGCATCCTGGACAAGTATGTCGTCCTGAAAAACGACTACATCCACCAGGTCATCGACGTGTACCACATTTAACAGAGCCAGATCCAGGTAAGGAGACCGACGATGAGCCATCACATCGCCCTGCAATTCGAAGACGGGATCACCCGCTTCATCGCGTGCAACGACAAGGAAACGCTGTCGGACGCCGCCTATCGCCAGCGCGTCAACATTCCGCTCGACTGCCGCGACGGCGCCTGCGGCACCTGCCGCGCGCATTGCGAGTCGGGCAGCTACGACATGCCGGAGTCGAGCTATATCGACGACGCGCTCGAACCGGCCGATGCGGCGAAGGGCTTTGTGCTGGCCTGCCAGATGCGGCCGAAAAGCGATTGCGTCGTCAAGATCCTGGCGACTTCGCAGGCCTGCAAGTCCGGCGCCCACAGCTACCAGGGCAAGATCGCCGCGGTCGAGCAGTTCTCGCCATCGACCATCCGTTTCGCCATCGACCTCGGCGAGGGCGCGGCGCCCGGCTTCCTGCCCGGCCAGTATGTGAACGTGAAGGTCCCGGGCACCGAGCTGACCCGCTCGTATTCCTTCAGTTCCGCGCCGGGTGCGGGCCGCGTCGAATTCGTCGTGCGCAACGTGCCCAACGGACGCATGAGCGCCTACCTGGCGGACGGTGCGAAGGAGGGCGACGCCATTTCCTTCCTCGGGCCTTTCGGCAGCTTCTACCTGCGTCCGGTGGAGCGGCCGGTGCTGTTCCTGGCCGGCGGCACCGGCATCGCGCCCTTCCTGTCGATGCTGCGGAGCCTGGACAAGAGCGGCTTCGCGCAGCCGGTGCGGATGGTCTACGCGGTCACGAACGACCATGACCTGATCGGCCTCGATGAACTCGAGCGCATCGCACAGGCGCACCCGAACTTCAGCTACGTCACCTGCGTGGCCGCGCCGGAGAGCACGCATCCGCGCAAGGGCTATGCCACGGCCCATGTCGAACCGGGCTGGATGAACCACGGCGAGGTCGACGTCTACCTCTGCGGCCCGCCGCCGATGGTGGACGCCGTGCGCGGCTGGCTGACGGAAACCGGCGTCGATCCGGCCAGTTTCCACTACGAGAAATTTTCGCCGAATGCAGGCGCATGAGCAGGAGCATGACCATGAGTGGCAATAAGCGTTTTGAAGGGAAGGTCGTCGTCGTCACCGGTGCGGCCCAGGGAATCGGGCGCGGCGTGGCGCTGGCGGCCGCGCGCGAGGGTGCGCAGCTGGTGCTGGCGGACCGCGCCCCCGTACTCGAAGAAGTGGGCGCCGAAGCGCAGGCGCTGGGCGCCCTGGTGACGCTGGCGAATGTCGACCTGGAGACCTGGGCCGGCGCCAGCGCGCTGATGGAAACCGCGCTGCGCGAATTCGGCCGCATCGACGTGCTGGTGAATAACGTCGGCGGCACGATCTGGGCCAAGCCCTACCAGGAGTACGAGGTCGACCAGATCGAGCGCGAGATCCGGCGCTCGCTGTTCCCGACGCTGTGGTGCTGCCGCGCCGTCCTGCCGAGCATGATCGCGCAGAAGGGCGGGTCTATCGTCAACGTCTCGTCGGTGGCCACGCGCGGCATCCACCGGGTTCCGTATTCGGCGGCCAAGGGCGGCGTGAACGCCCTGACCGCCAGCCTCGCTTTCGAGCATGCGCAGGACGGCATCCGCGTCAATGCGGTGGCCACCGGCGGCACCGAGGCGCCGCCGCGCATCGTGCCGCGCAACCCGAACCCGCTGAGCGCCCAGGAGCAGGTCTGGTACCAGGGCATCGTCGACCAGACGACCAGCTCGAGCCTGATGCACCGCTACGGCACCATCGACGAACAGGTGCGCGCCATTCTGTTCCTGGCCTCCGATGAAGCGTCCTACATCACCGGCAGCGTGCTGCCGGTTGCCGGCGGCGACCAGGGGTGAAGATGACGACCATTTCCCTCAACGGCGCCAGATTCCACGTCCGTTGCGACGGCGAGCGCTCGCGGCCAACCGTCGTGCTGTCGAATTCCCTCGGCACCGATCTGTCGATGTGGGATGCGCAGGCTGCCGTGCTGGCCACGCGCTTCCACGTGGTGCGCTACGACACCCGCGGCCATGGCGCCTCCAGCGCCACGCCCGGACCCTACACCATCGAACTGCTCGGACGTGACGTGCTGGCTCTGCTCGACCACCTCGACATCGAACGCGCGCATTTCGTCGGCCTGTCGATGGGCGGCGTCATCGGCCAGTGGCTGGGCGCCCACGCGCCGGACCGCCTGGACAGGCTGGTGCTGGCCAATACGGCGTCGAAGATCGGCACCCCCGAAGGCTGGCAGGCACGCGCCGCCGCCGTGCGCGCCGAGGGCATGAACGAGATCGCCGCCGGGTCCCCCGGGCGCTGGTTCACGCCGGAATTCGTCGCGCGGCAACCGGTGGTCGTCGGTTCGATGCAGAAGACCCTGCGCACGCTCGTCCCCGAAGGCTATGCCGCCTGTTGCGAGGCCCTGGCCGCGGCCGACCTGACGCAGGATGCGCGCAGCGTCGCGGCCCCGACCCTGGTCATCGCGGGCAGTGCCGACCCGGTGACGACGGTGGCCGATGCGCAGCTGCTGGCCGCTGCCATCGCCGGCGCGGCGGTGGTCACGCTGCCGGCGTCGCACCTGTCGAACATCGAAGCGCCGGACCGCTTCAGCGACGCCGTCCTGCCTTTCCTGCTCGCCCAGGCTGACTAATAACTTACTGGAGACACGCATGCTACAGACTGGTCATCGAAGGCCGGCGGATGCTGCACCGGTGGTACAAGCGCCTGCCGCCGTCGCCAGGCGATCCTGGTCCGACTGGTCGGCTTCCAGCGTCACCGCGGGCTTCCTCGCGGTGCTGGTCTCGTTCACCGGGCCGCTGGCCATTTTCTACCAGGCCGCGCAGGCGGCCCAGGTCGACAGCGCCGCCTTCGCCTCCTGGGTCTGGGGCATCTCGATCGGCGCCGCCGTCTCGGGCATCGTCCTGAGCTGGGTGCTGCGCGCGCCCATCATCACCGCATGGTCGGCGCCGGGCACGGCGCTCCTCATCACGCTGTTCCCCGGTTTGTCGTTGAACGAGGCGATCGGCGCCTACCTGACGGCCGCCGCGATCCTGCTCGCCATCGGCTTGTCCGGCAGCTTCGAGCGCCTCATGGCCCATGTCCCGAAGGGCATCGCCAGCGGCATGATGGCCGGGATCCTGCTGCCTTTCGGGCTGAACGCCTTCCGCTCGACGGGCACGCTGCCGCTGCTGGCCTGCGGCATGATCCTCGCTTATCTGGTGTTCCGGCGCTGGGCGCCGCGCTACAGCGTGATGCTGCTGCTGGTCGCCGGCGTCCTGCTCGCGCTCCTGACGGACGCCACGCATTTCTCGGGCGTGCGCCTGCAACTGGTCGCGCCGCAATTCATCGTCCCACACTGGTCCTGGTCGAGCACCTTCAGCCTGGCCTTGCCGCTGGTGCTGGTGACCCTGGCGGGGCAGTACCTCCCGGGTATGGCGGTGCTGAAGACCTCGGGATACGAAACGAACGTCCGCCAGATCATGACCGTCAACAGCCTGGCCTCGCTGGCGGTGGCCTGCAGCGGCGGGATCACGATCGCGATCGCCGCGATCACGGCCGCCATGTGCACCGGGCCGGACGCCCATGAAGACCCGCGCAAGCGCTATGTCGCGGGCCTCGCCAACGGCATCTTCTACTTGCTGGCGGGTCTGTGCGGCGGCTCGATCGTGATGCTGTTCGCGGCGCTGCCGAAGGAACTGGTCGTCACGCTGGCGGGCCTGGCGCTGCTCGGGCCGATCACGGCCAACCTGGCCGGCATCGTCGTCGCCGACGACCACCGCGAAGCCGCGGTCATCACCTTCCTCGCCACCGCATCCGGCATGACTTTCCTCGGGCTGGGCTCGGCCTTCTGGGGCATCGTGATCGGCATGGTCGCCTGGTGGATCCTGCACGCACCAACAACGAAAGGGCAGGGCAACAAGAAGTAAAGCAGGTTCGCAAGCAAACCATACAACGATAACGGAGACACGGATTATGCGACACATCGACATCCACAAAACCGCCGACGCGGCGAAATTCAACGGCTTCCACGCTTCACTCCTATTGTGGTGCGCCCTCATCATCATCTGCGACGGCTACGACCTGGCCGTGGCCGGCATCGCCGTCCCCTCGATCATGAAGGACATGGGCGTGACCGCCCAGAACGCCGGCTTCATGGTCAGCTCCGCGCTGTTCGG
>Ga0308169_10001565_pt1 | contig 26236 bp, 27 predicted proteins | sample PhyBR1_2_FD_202139 | JGI IMG/M metagenome (GOLD analysis project Ga0308169, IMG submission 202139) | Phyllosphere microbial communities from UC Gill Tract Community Farm, Albany, California, United States - DLSLSB.R1 | ecosystem: Host-associated > Plants > Phyllosphere > Unclassified | place...
CTGGTCCACCTTTTCCATATATGAGTCGCATTTCTTCCCCAAGTTAAGAAGTGAGCTGGCACTTTGAGCCGTCAGCACAGTGCCGAGTTTTGCCCAAGACTTCCGCCCATGAGGCCTGTCAACGCAAGGAACAGGTGCGACAGCGCCGCATGCGGGCAGCGCCGTATTTACCAGGAAAGATAAATTGATTAATAGTTACACGGTACTGTCGAGCTAATTTACAAACCAGCTCGGCAATATTTGCGCTCAAGGAAAATCTTGTTTGATTTCAATTAGTTAAGTTTTTGGCACACTTCCTGCCAACTCGACTTTCCGTAACACGAAAAAACTTAATGTCAATTAAATCAAGGGAAGATTTACAATGAATGTCTGGAAAGTTCTGCCTGCCCTGTTCTGCCTGGCCGCTGCGACCTCCGCACAAGCCGGTCCTCTGATCAATGGCGGTTTCGAGGATGGCTCGACGAATGGCTGGACAACCGGTCAGGGCTACCGCGGCTTTACGCCGAACAGTGCCTTGACGGCCGCGTCCGTGCTTCCGGGCGGAAGCCTGTATGAAGGTCCCGGCACCCATTCCGCGATCATCAGTGCCGGCGCCATCGATCCGGTCGTCGGCGCGGCGCTCGGCTCGACCGTCTACTCGGGGAATTATTCCTATCGTGTCGAGGACACGACCTACGGCGGTTAGGCATCGGTCGTCAGCCAGAGCGTGCAGAACTATACCGACGCAAATATCTTCTTCGCCTGGAAAGCCGTGCTCGAAGGCGCCCATGACGCCGACACATCCGCAGTCATGATTGTCCAGTTGCGCGACGATACGACGGGGCAGCTGATCATCAACCGCACCTACACCGCCACCACCGGCGGTGTGGACAACCGTTTCTCCTTGCAGGACGATTATTTCTATACCCCTAATTGGCAGATCGAACAACTCGCCATCGATGCCGCGCTGTCGGGCCACGACTTCACGGTCTCCCTGCTGGCGGCGGATTGCGAGCCGACCGGTCACCTCGGCTATGCTTACATCGATGGCTTCGGCGGCCAGATCCCGGGGAACGATGTTCCGGAGCCTGCCAGCCTGGCCCTGTTGACGCTCGGCGCGGGTGGCCTGCTGGCAGCGCGTCGCCGCCGGAAAGGCTGATCGGCCAGCTTCCCTCGCCGGGATAGGAAAACGCCAACCTCATCGGGTTGGCGTTTTTTAGCTGATCAATGGAAGAACAGATAGATCAGCACCAGAACGATGGCCGGCACGCCCAGAATCCACGCCAGGAAGTATTTGCCCATGATCGTGCTCCTTTACGAAGTTATGCAATGAGTACGGGTCCATGCTGCCTTGAGGGGATGCCATTGTCCGTACGCTAATACACAAAGTGCGCGGCGGGCTTCGGCACAGGACTACAATGGCCCGGCAGTTCACAATCGATTCGCGGTCTGTAGCATTCACCGGAGACTTCCATGAACATGAAATCAGTCAGCCTTGGTTCTGCAATCCTGCTCGCCCTGTTCTCGCTGTCCGCGCACGCGGCCGACCTGCCGGTCAAGAAGGTCAACGGCATGCTGGTCGATTCGAAAGGGATGACCGTCTACACCTTCGACAAGGACAGCGCCGGCAGCGGCAAGAGCGCCTGCACCGGCGCCTGCGCGCAAAACTGGATGCCGGTGATGGCGGCCGACGCCACGCTGTCCGCGCCCTACTCCGCCGTCACGCGCGACGACGGCAGCAAGCAGCTCGCCTATCACGGCAAGCCGCTGTACACCTTCGTCAAGGACAAGAAGCCGGGCGACAAGGCCGGTGACAAGATGAAGGACATGTGGCATACCGTCACCGACTGAGAAGCTGTAAGCGGGTGGCGGCGTCATACGCCGGTAACGATCGCGCTTGTATGATGAGTCAACTGCAGCAAGGGAAACCGGGCGCAAGACACTCATGTACAAAAGCGACAAACGGCTGTTGATCCTCGACGCGGACGGCACGACCATCGACGCGTTTTCCGCCATCGAAGCGGCGTTCGCGCGGCATGGACTGGCGATCGGCGACGAGACCAGTTTCCGCAAGCGCCGCCACCTGCTGAAATACCTGGGAGGATTGAAGGAGTTCCCTTCGATCATCAAGAACAATCTGCGCAAGGGCAGCCGCGCGCGGCTGGTCGACAGCCTCACCGAGGTCTACCGGCAGGAAGCCCGGCTCTACGAGGGCATTCCCGAACTGGTCCGGACCCTGATCGCGGCGCCCGACATCGCCGTCGGCATGGTCACGCGCAATATCACCAACGAGCCGCTGGAGACCCTGCGCCAGCTGTTCGCACGCTACGGGATCGACATCAGCGAGCTCGATTTCTTCGTCCACATCCCGCTCAGCGAAAAGAAGACCAGCCAGTTCCGCGCGATCCGCGAGCAGTTCGGCATCAACCCGGCGCGCGCCTATGTGTGCGGGGACGAGCACAAGGATTTCGCGGCGGCGATCGGCACCGGCATGCATCCCTTCATGGTCTCCTACGGCTTCGAGGACCACGGCCGGCTGACGGAAAAATTCGACATCCCGCACGAGCTGATTTCGCGCACCTCGGCCGAGCTGTGCCTGCGGGTGCGGCACGCCCTCGACCTCGGTCCCGGGTCCGCTCAGTAGGTGAGCGCGAACAGCAGCATGCAGGCGGCGCCGAAGATCCAGTAATCGACCGGCGCGCCCCAGAGCCAGTGCTTGTGCCAGGGCACGTGCCGGCGCCGGAAACGGCGCCAGCCGAAGGCGGGATTGACGACGAACCAGAGAAAATCCTCGGCCACCCAGAACAGCATGATGCAGGCCAGTACCCGGCCTTCCAGGCGCAGCGACCATTCGCCCATGAAGCACAGCGGGAAGTGGAAGATGATCCCGATGAAGGAAAACATCCAGGCATGGTAGCCCGTCATCGGGCGGCCGCCCCAGAACAGGTCGAGCAGGCGATGGTTCTCGATCCGCCAGGTGGGCAGGTTGGCGGCCCATCCCCCGTCGCCTTCGATCTCGACTTCGACGCGCGCAAAGAAATAGGCGGCGACCAGGACGCCGGCCAAGGTGAACTCAATGGTGTGCATCGTGGCTTTCGGCTTGCCGCAGGACCGCCTCCAGCACCTGCATGGCGGCGCGCGGACGCCCCAGTTCCCTGGCGCGGGCGCGCATCGCCTTCAGCCGGATCGGACAGGCCAGCAGCGAACGGACGCGGTATTCCAGGGCCGGCAGGTCGGCCGCCTTGAGCGCCGCGCCCTGCTCGAGCAGGAAGTTGGCATTGCATTCCTCCTGCCCCGGAATCGCGGAATTGACGATCATGGGCAGGCCCATCGCCAGGCACTCGGCCGTGGTCGAGCCGCCCGGCTTGGTGATCGCCAGGTCGGCGCAGGCCATCAGGCGCTCGACCTTGTCGGTGTAGCCCTGCGGCGCCAGCCGGCCGGGAAAGTCGGCCGCCAGTTGCCGCAGCGCGGCCAGCTGCGCCGCATTCCTCCCCGCCAGCACGATCATCTGCAGGCCGCCGTCCGCCTCCAGCAGGCGCCGCGCCACGCCGCTCAGGTCACCGAGACCGGCCCCGCCGCCCATCAGCAGCACGGTGCTCAACCAGGGATCGAGGCCGAGCGCATGCGCGCATTCGATGCGGCCGGGACGCGCCGCGAAGCCCGGCATGACGGGGATGCCGGTGACGTGGATCGCCTGTTCGGGCACGCCGTGGCGGCGCAGCTGGAAAGCCACTTCCTCGCTGGCGGCAAAGTAGCCGGCGACGTGGGGATGGACCCACATGCGGTGCAGGTCGAAGTCCGTGACCTGTACCCACACCCGGCAGCGCAGGCGCCCGCTGCCGGCCTGGCGCGCCAGGATCTCGGCCGGCAGGAAGTGGGTGCAGACGACGATGTCCGGATCGCGCCTGGCGACTTCCTCGACCAGGAGCCGGCTGTCGCGCGCTTCGACGCGGCGGCGCAGGCGGTCGATCCAGCCGTCCGCGCGCTCGCGGTTGGTCCGGCGGTAGATGGCGCTCCACAGCCACGGCATGCGCTTCACCAGGAACAGATAGAGGTCGGTATAGACCCGGCGCAGGCGCCGCGTGGCGAAGGCGGTTGCGTCCAGGTGGCTGACGTCGGCCTGCACGCCGGACGCGCCGGCCCAGGCCTGGATGGCCTCGGCCACCCGCGTGTGCCCGGCGCCGGCGGGAACGCTGAGCAGCAGGATCTTCTTGCCGGCCATGGGCGCTTCGAAGCCGGTATCCCTCACGATGTGCATTCCCCTGGCATGCGGCCCCCGAAAGATGGTTGCCGCCTACTCTAGACCGGGATCGTGACAGGAACGTGACGCGCTAGCCGTTGTGTTCGTGGTCACCGGGGGCATGGCCGGGACCGAGGCCCATGCCCAGTCCCATGCCACCACCGCCGCCGCCTTCTCCTCCGCCACCACCGCCACCCTTACCGCCGCCGGCGCCGCCTTCTCCCTTGCCGCGCGCACCGCCGCTGCCCTGGGTCCGGGTCGGTCCCTGCAGCGGGACCGCGACGTCCTTCGGCATCGGCCCCAGGTCCAGCGCCTCGCGGATGAAGTCGCGCAGCGAGACCACCAGCTCCGCCGTGTGGATCGGGCGTCCGGCCGCCATGTCGCTGGCGGCCTGGCCGGCCAGCCGGCAGTGTTCCTCGGTGCCGAGCAGCAGGATGTCGGCCAGCGCCGCCTCGACGGCATCGCGGATGCGCCGCGCGCGCTCGGAATTCATGCGCGCCATCGAAGCCGCCGAGGGCGCGCTGCCATCGGCCGCCGGCGGCGCCGCGCGCAGCTCGCGCAGGTGGGTGGGATCGACGGTCAGCTCGCCGGTGAAGGAACCGCCCAGCGTCCGGTAGGCGGCGATCAGGGTCCGCAGGCGCTCGTTGATCTGGCGGTTCATGCGTTCGCGGCGCTGCTGGATGGTCTGCATCGTCAGCACCCGGATGCCGACGCCGATCAGGGTGACGATGGCAAGGCTCATCAGCGTGGTGAACACGCCCTGCCAGGAACTGAAATCCATATAGCGCACAGGCACCCCGCGCAGCGATTAACGCACCACCTGCAGCTTCACCTGCTTGCCGTCGCGGTAGGTGTAGAGCGTCAGCGCGGCATTGTGCAGGTCGCCGTTGGGGTCGAAGGCGATGTCGCCGGTGACGCCGTGGTACCTGATCTTCGCCAGCGCCGGCAGGAACTTCGCCGGGTCGGTCGAACCGGCCTGCCGCATCGCCTGGGCGAACACCATGGTGGCGTCGTAGGCATAGGGGGCATAGGTCTGCAGCGGGATCTTGTAGCGCTGGCGGTAGCGTTCTGCGAACGCAGCGGCGGCCTTTTCCTCTTCGGCGCTGCCGACGCCGCCGGCCACCACGCAGATCACCTTGCCGTTGCCGAGCGCGTCGCCGGCCAGCTGCGGCAGCTTTTCCGAACACACCCCGTCGCCGGAGACGAGGGTCGCGCCGATGCCGAGCGCCTTCATCTGCTTGAGCATGGGACCGGCCACCGCATCCATGCCGCCGTAGAAGATCACGTCCGGCTTGTGCGCGCGGATCTGGGTCAGGATGGCGTTGAAGTCGGTCGCCTTGTCGTTGGTGAACTGGCGGCTGACCAGCTGGGCGCCGCCCACCGCCTTCACGCCCTTGGTGAATTCGTCGGCCAGGCCCTGGCCGAAGGCGGTGCGGTCGTCGATCACCGCGATCTTTTGCGCCTTCAGGGTCTTGATCGAATACGCCGCCAGCGTATGGCCCACCAGGCTGTCGCTGGCCACCACGCGGAAGGCGGTCCTGTAGCCTTGCCGGGTGTAGAGCGGCGTGGTCGCCGCCGGCGAAATCTGCGGGATGCCGGCGCTGTTGTAGATCTTCGAGGCCGGCACCGTGGTGCCCGAATTCAGGTGGCCGACCACCGCCACCACGCCGTTGTCGACCAGCTTCTGCGCCGCCGCCGTGCCCATCTTCGGATCGGCGCCGTCGTCCTCGGCCTGCAGCACGAAGCGGACCTTCCTGCCGCCGATGACCGGGGCTGTCGCGTTCAGGTCGTCGATCGCCATGCGCGCGCCGTTCTCGATGTCCTTGCCCTGGTGGGCGCCGGTGCCGGACAGCGGCGACGCGCTGCCGATCCTGACGTCCAGCGGGGCCTGGGCCCGGGCGGACGATGCGGAAAGAAGCAGCAGGACGGGCAGGATGACGGCTGGACGCATGGGCTTTCCTTTCGATGGGATGTCCGATTGTACAATCCTGCGGAAGATAACCGGATCCCGGAGACGACATGCCCATCCCCCGCGCCCTGCCCTACGCCCTCCTTGCCCTCCTGGGCGCCGCGTCCCTGCCGGCCGCGGCCGCGCCGGCCACCACCATCCTCTTCGTCGGCAACAGCTTCACCTTCGGCGCGCCGGCGGGTGCGGCGCCGCTGGTGCAGAGCTACCGCCCCGACAGCGTCACCGACCTGAACGGCACCCACATCGGCGGCGTACCAGCCCTGTTCAAGGCCTTCACGGTGCAGGCCGGCCTAAGCTACGAGGTGAGCCTGGAAACCTCGCCCGGCAAGGGCCTCGACTGGCATTACGAGCACAAGCTCGCCACCATCGCCAGGCCCTTCGACAAGGTCGTGCTGCAGAGCTACAGCACCCTGGATGCCGCCAGGCCCGGCGATCCGACTACCCTGATCAAGTATTCCGGCCTGCTGGCACAAGCCTTCCACGACAAGAATCCGCAGGTCGACGTGCGCCTGGCCGCGACCTGGTCGCGCGCCGACCAGACCTACAAGCCGGGCGGCGCCTGGTACGGCCAGCCGGTGACCCGGATGGCGCTCGACGTGCGCGCCGGCTACGACAAGGCCGCCCGGGCGTCGAAGCTGATCGGCGGCGTGATCCCGGTCGGCCAGGCCTGGAACCGCGCGATCGCGAGCGGACTGGCGGACCCCGATCCCTACGACGGCAAGGACACCGGAATCAATCTGTGGGCGCCGGACGATTACCACGCCAGCGTCTACGGCTACTACCTGGAGGCGCTGACCATCTTCGGCAACGTCACCGGCCGCGATCCGCGCTCGCTGGGCGCCAACGAATACGTGGCGAAGGAACTCGGCATCGACGCCGGCACCGCGGCTGCGTTGCAGAAGGTGGCGGCGGAGTCACTGATGGCCGAAATAGGCCATGTCGCGCCCGATGGCCGGCGGTAGTTCGCGCTTGAGCAGGTCGATCCAGGCGCGCGTCTTGGCATCCACGAAGCGGCCGGAAGGCAGCAGCGCGAAGATCGCGATCTCGGGCGAGCGCCAGCCGGGCAGGACCTGTACCAGCCGGCCGCTGCGCAGGTCGTCGACCACGCTGTAGGCCGGCAGCAGGGCGATGCCCAGGCCGCGCAGCGCGCCGTCGAGCAGCACCTCGGCGGTATTGCCGATCAGGGGACCTTCGGGATCCAGGGTCACGTGCTCGTTGCCGCGGTCGAGCTGCCAGCAGGAGCTGAACGAGGAAGTCACCAGCCGCAGGCAGGTATGCCGGGCCAGGTCCTGGGGATGCTGGGGCGTGCCGCGCCGGGCGAGGTAGTCCGGCGCCGCGCACAGCACCGAGAACATGCGGCCCAGCTTCAGCGCCACCAGGGCCGAATCGGGCAGGTAGGGCGCCAGGTAGATGCTGACGTCGATGCCTTCGGCCAGCAGGTCGGGCGGGCTCTGCGAGGAGCTGTACTCGAGCGTCACGCGCGGATTCGCCGCGCAATAGGTGGAGACCAGCGGCGTCACGTAGCGGTTGCCGAAGGCCGTCATGCTCATCACGCGCAGGCGGCCGGAGGGCGCGTGGGCGCTGCCGCCGACCTCGCCTTCGGCCTGGGCGACCATGTCGAGGATGGCCTTGCAGTGCTCGGCATAGCGCTCACCGGCTTCGGTGGCGGCGATGCGCCGGGTGCTACGGTGCAGCAGCTTGGCTTGCAGGCGGTTTTCCAGCAGGGTCACCAGGCGCGAGACCTGCGCCTTGGACATGCCCAGGTGTTCGGCGGCGGCGGTGAAACTGCCGCCATCCATGACGTGCACGAAGGCGTTCATCGCGTGCAGCAGTCCGTAATCGAGATCCTTGCGCATAGCCCGCCATCTTACCAGCGCGCGGCGTTCGGCATGGTTGCCCGCGGGCTTAGTTGTTCTGGTACAGCGGGTTGTCCGACACGTAGGCCATGACGCGGTGGTTCAGCAGGCCCTGCGGTGCGATCAGCGCCAGGTCGAAGGGGACGACGTGGGCGCTGCCGTTCTGGAAGGTCCAGCTGAAGGAACGGTCGCCGACCACGAAGCGCACGGTCGAACCGCCGGTGACGTTGACGTGGCGGGTGGCGTCGGTGACGACGATGACCTGGTCGATTGCAGCTTGCGCCGGCGCGGCATTGCCGCGGAGGTCGGCCTGTTGCACGCCGGCGAAGGCGGCGGTACTGGCGGCGGCCAGGGTCATGGCGGTGAGGACGGGGAGGATCAGCTTGGTTTTCATGTTCGTTTCCGTTTCTGTGTGCGCGGCGCCGCCACGGCGCCGCGCGTTGTTCTGGTGTGCCACCTGGCGTCGGTGGCACGTCAGTCGCTTGTTGTAGCGTTTTTCTGACAGGCAAATGGTAATGGCCGGGAACGAAGCGAAAAATAGCGATGGAGGGGATTGTTCGTTACGTAAGACGTAACAATCGAGGCGCAGCTTTCGGGCAATGCTTAATCTCGCGCAAACGCAAACCGGCAAAGGCCTTGACCTCTCTCAACGGAAACCTTTCGGCATTACGCGACCATGACGTCGCTGTAAGTTATTGCCATTTAGAAACATAAGCCGCTGAACCGGCGGCCTCGGCAAGGCCCGCAGCTCCACGTTTTTTACTGAAGTAGCAACCAACTGGAGTGGGAAATGTTACGCAAACTAAGATTATCCAGAGGGGCCTCGACGATGTGGCTGCCCTTCCTGTTCGGCGTCCTTGCCGCGTCGAACGTGAGCAGCGTTGCCGCCGGGCAGCCGGCCGCCGTGCCGGCCAGCTATCGGGTCATCGAGCTCGGCAACGGGGCCGTGGCCGAGAAGCCGGCCATCAATGCGAAGGGACAGGTCGCGCTCTCCATGGGCTTTGGGACTATCACAAAAGCCATGTTCTATGACGGAAAAAAGGTCCAGGACCTTGGCAACCTTGGCGGTACGTTCAACTTTGCCGTTGCGCTGAACGATAACGGGCAGGTGGTCGGCTATTCGACGACCGACGCGACGAACGACGTCGCCCACGCTTTTGCATGGGACAAAGGCACGGGCATGATCGACCTGGGCGCTTTGCCGGGAACGAACCGTTCACTTGCGTTTGCGAACAACAACCGTGGTGAGGTGGTCGGCGCCGTGGACTCGGCGGTCCGATGGACCCTGGCCCGCGGACTGGAAAGCCTTGGCACGCTCGGTGGCAGGTTTGGGAGCGCCACGGCGATCAACGACGCCGGGATGATAGCGGGCTGGAGCGAACCAGCCGGGAACACGAATACGGTGCATGCCTTTGTATGGACAAAAGATACAGGCATGACCGATATCCACCCACCCGGCGTCGGCGGCTTTTCCTTCCCTTTCGCGGTGAGCGGCGCAGGACAAGTGACCGGCTGGTCGGCGTTCCCCGGCACCGAGCAGCACGCGTTCTTGTGGACGCGCGAGGGTGGCATGCTGGATATTGGTGCGTCCAGCCCCCCTGGGGCAGTGTCGCTGGGGCTTGCGATGAGCAGGAACGGCCGGCATGTGGCCGGCATCGTCGGCGTGCACGCGATGGCATGGTCGCGGGACACCGGCATGGTCGACCTGGGTACCTTCGGCGGGCGCACTTCGCGCTCGTTTGATGTCAACAACAGGGGTCAGGTAGTCGGTTCCGCCGACATCGGCGCCACCCGCGCACATGCCTTTGTGTGGACCGCCGCCGACGGCCTGGTCGACCTGAACGATCGCCTGCGCGATGCGCCCCCTGGACTCGAACTCGGATCGGCCGTTGCCGTGTCGGACAACGGATCGATCGTCGCCTACTCGAACCAGGGGCTGATACTGTTGAAGCCGCATGACGGCGATGAGGAGGAAGGCGCCGAAGCCACGAATGAGAGCCCATCGGAGGCCGTGCCTTCGCGGGACGCGTGCGCCCGGCTGCGGCAGGGTGCCAGCATGTTCGGGCGTGTCAGCAGTCTTGAATGCGCCCTCGATCGCATACAGGCTCAAGCCCCTGGACCTGTCACCCTCGATGTCCTGCTCACACCGGCGCCTGGCGGCGATCCCGAATAGCGCTCTCAGCGGCCGGGTGCCCACCCGCTGGCCTCTGCCGACGTTTCACTGAACGGCATTGGCCTGCGGGCTGGTTGGCCGGATTATTTACCGGCCAAACGCTTACCAGAAAATCACGCGATCTTCCGGCGCCAGGTACATCTTGTCGCCCGGCTTGACGTCGAAGGTCTCGTAGAAGCCCGGGTGGTTGCGCAGGCTGCCGTTGACGCGGAATTCCGCCGGCGAGTGCGGGTCCGACTTGACCTGGGCGATCAGGGCGGCGTCGCGCGCCTTGCCGCGGCGGGCCTGGGCCATGCCCATGAAGATGCGCTGCTCGGCGGTATAGCCGTCGATTACCGGCGCCGGCTTGCCCTTCAGCGAGATCCGGTAGGCGCGGCTGGCCATGATGGCGCCGGCGTTGTCGGCGATGTTCTCGCCCAGGGTCAGCTCGCCGTTCAGGTGGTAGCCGTCGACCGGGCTGTAGCCGGCGTACTGGTTCACCAGCACCTTGGCCTTGGCGCGGAATTTCTCGCCGTCTTCCTTGGTCCACCAGTTGCGCAGGTTGCCGTCGCCGTCGTACTGCGAGCCCGAGTCGTCGAAGGCGTGGCTCATCTCGTGGCCGATCGAGATGCCGACCGCGCCGTAGTTGATGGCCGGTTCGGCGTCCGCATCGTACAGCGGGGCCTGCAGGCGCGCCGCCGGGAACACGATCTCGTTCATGGTCGGGCTGTAGTAGGCATTTACGGTCTGCGGCGTCATGCCCCATTCGCTGCGGTCGACCGGCTTGCCCAGCTTGCTGACGTTGCGCTGGTGCTCGAACTCGCGGGTGCGCATCACGTTGCCGACCAGGTCGTCGCGCTTGATGGTGAGCGAGGAGTAATCGCGCCACTTGTCCGGATAGCCCACCTTCACGGAAACCTTCGCCAGCTTGGCCTGGGCGGCCTTCTTGGTCTCGTCGCTCATCCAGTCCAGGGTCTCGATGCGTTCCTTGTAGGCCAGCATGAAGTTGTGGACCATCTCTTCGACCTGCTTCTTGCGCTCGGCCGGGAAGTAGTGCTCGACATAGACCTTGCCGACCACTTCGCCGAGGTCGCGGTTGACCTGGGCGATCGCGCGCTTCTCCAGCGGGCGGTTGACCTTGGTGCCGCTCAGCACCGCGCCGCGGAAGGCGAAGCTCTCGTCTTCGAAGTCCTGCGACAGGTAGTTCGCGTAGGCGCTGATCAGGCGGAAGCTGAAGTAGGACTGCCAGGTCTCGACCGGGGTCGCGGCGATGATTTTATCCAGGCCCTGCAGGTAGGACGGCTGGCTGACCACGACCTCGGTCGCCTTGCCGACGCCGGTATCCTTCAGGTAGGTGGCCCAGTCGAAGCCCGGCGCCAGGGTCTTCAGTTCGGCGACCTTCATCTTGTTGTAGCGCTTGACCGGGTCACGGTTCTCGACGGCGCTCCACTGCACCTTGGCGATCTCGGTTTCCAGCGCCACGATGGCCTTCGCCTCGGCGGCGGCATCCTTGTGGCCGGCCAGGCTCAGCATCTTCTCGACGTGCGCAAGGTACTTGGCGCGGGTATCAAGCAGGCGGGCTTCGTCCTGCAGATAGAAATCGCGGTTCGGCATGCCCAGGCCCGACTGCGAGATGCCGACGATGTAGCGGGTCGAATCGCGGCTGTCCTGGCGCACGCCCATGTTCACCGGCGAACCGGCGCCGATGCGCTCGAAGTGGGCGGCCAGCTTGGCCAGCGCCTTCTTGTCCTTCAGCGCGGCGACGCGCGCCAGTTCTCCCTTCAGCGGGGCCAGGCCGAGTTCGTCGCGGCGCTGCTGGTTCACGTAGCTGGTGTAGAAGTCGCCCATCTTCTGGGTGTCGGAACCGGCTTTCGCGTTCTTGTCCTGGGCGGCCTGTTCGATCAGGGTGCGGATCTGCTGCTCGACCTTGTCGGCGGCGATGTTGAAGGCGCCCCAGCTGGAACGGTCGTTGGGGATGTCGACGTCCTTCAGCCACTTGCCTTGCGAGTAGCGGAAGAAATCGTCCTGCGGGCGTACCGCGGCGTCCAGCGCGCCGGCGTCGACGCCGGAACGGGAGCCGGCTGCCGCGCTCGAGGCTGCCGATGGTTCAGCTGCCGCGACGTTGGCGGGTGTGCCGGCGTGGGCAAGGCTGGCGAACAGGCCCGCGATCAGGGCACTGCACAGGGTACGCTTCATTGTGATGTCTCCATAAGAATCAAGTGTTTGATCGTAATTTAAACTTTGCCTCGTGCCAAGGTTCATTGCATGCATATGTCGGCCCATACAGTGGCCGGCGCCGCTTGATTTGGCGGCCGCCGGCCCCATCTCGGAATTTCTTCCCATCGCTTTCCATGCCTGCATTGCCCAGCCTGTCCAGCACCGGGGCCGCGCCCGCTGCGCGCCTGCTCGCCGCCGTCCTCTCTTGCGCGGCGCTCCTGTCCACGCCCCACGCCGGCGCGCGCGAGGGCGAGGAACTCGCCGGCCTGATCAACGCCTACCGCGCCGCGCCCGGCACCTGCGCGGGCCGCGCCGCCGCCGCCGCCGCGCCCTTGACGCCCGAGGCGGCGCTGTCTTCGCTGCGCATCGGCGTCGGCACCTTTCTCGAATCCGCGCTCAGGAAGGCGGGCTATGCCGCCGCCCAGGCCGAGGCGATTTCGGTGACGGGGCCGGAAGACGCCGAGGCGGCCATGACGGTGTTGCGCGAGCGCTACTGCGGCAAGCTGCTGAGCGGCGAGTTCTCGGCCGTCGGCACGGCGCGCCACGGCAAGGAGTGGCAGGTGGTGCTGGCGCGGCCCCTGGTCTTCCCCGCCCTGCCCGATCCGGCCCGCTTGAGCGAAGAGCTGCTGAGCCTGGTGAACCAGGCGCGCGCCCGGCCGCGTACCTGCGGCGCGCAGGGCTTCGGCGCGGCCCCGCCCTTGGCCTGGAGCGACACCCTGGCCACCGCCGCCCTCGGCCACAGCAAGGACATGGCCGAGAAACACTACTTCAACCACAAGGAGCCGGGCGGCAGCGACCCGGCCACGCGCGCCACGCGGGCCGGCTACCGCTGGACCAGGATCAGCGAAAACATCGCCTCCGGACAGCGCACGGTGGAGGAAGCGGTGGCCGCCTGGCTGGACAGCCCCGGCCACTGCGCCAACATCATGAATCCGGCGATGACGGAGATGGGCGCGGCCTATGCGGTCAATCCGGCCAGCGAGAATCACACGACCTACTGGACCCAGATGTTTGGCAAACCAGCAGGCCAATAAGGGACCTGCCATGTTTTCCGCTATCGTTTTGATAGGAATAACTAAATAGCGTGCTATTTAATTTTGCGCTATGATTCATCCCATCGAAGCACACGACACACGACACATCAACCACGAAAGGGTAAAGCGATGACCACCAAGCTCGACAAAGTCCTGTACACCGCAAAAGCACACACCACCGGCGGCCGCGAAGGCCGTTCCGTCTCCAGCGACAATCTGCTGGACGTGCGCCTGGCGCCGCCGAAGGAAATGGGCGGCAAGGGTGACGCGACCAATCCGGAACAGCTGTTCGCCGCCGGCTACTCGGCCTGCTTCATGGGCGCGATGAAATTTGTCGCCGGCCAGAAGAAGATCGTGGTGCCGGCCGACGCGGCCATCGACGCCAGCGTCTCGATCGGCCCGATCCCGGCCGGTTTCGGCCTGGCCGTGGAACTGGCGGTAAGCCTGCCGGGCATGGACCGCGCGCAGGCACAGGAACTGGTCGAAGCCGCCCACGGCGTCTGCCCCTACTCGAACGCGACCCGCGGCAACATCGACGTCACCCTGACTCTGGTATAAGCCTCGTCTCCGCTGGCCAGAAAAGCGCCGCCCTTCGGGGCCGGCGCTTTTTTTTCGCTCATGCACATTGAATTTATTTTTCCTATCAGATCCATATAAATAGATAGATTGCGCATATGAAATGAACGCTCTACCATGGGATCATCAATAAACGCTATCGAATCACATAAATCGATAGAAAATTATCCTCACAGGAGCTGACATGACCGATCTCACCACCGCCTCCGGCATTCCCGTCACCGACAACCAGAACTCGATCACCGCCGGGCCGCGCGGTCCGGTCCTGCTGCAGGATTTCCACCTGATCGAAAAGCTCCAGCACTTCAACCGCGAGCGCATCCCCGAGCGCGTGGTCCACGCCAAGGGCTCGGGTGCCTACGGCAGCTTCACCGTCACCCATGACGTCAGCAAGTACACGAAAGCGAAGCTGTTCAGCGGGATCGGCAAGCAGACCGAGACCTTCCTGCGCTTCTCGACGGTCGGCGGCGAAAAGGGCTCGGCCGACACCGAGCGCGATCCGCGCGGTTTCGCCCTGCGCTTCTATACCGAGGAAGGCAACTGGGACCTGGTCGGCAACAACACCCCGACCTTCTTCCTGAAGGACGGCATCAAGTTCCCGGACTTCATCCACACCCAGAAGCGCGATCCGCAGACCAACCTGAAATCGGCCCAGCAGGTCTGGGACTTCTGGAGCCGCGCGCCGGAAAGCCTGCACCAGGTGACGATCCTGTTTTCAAGCCGCGGCACCCCGGACGGCTACCGCCACATGGACGGCTTCGGCAGCCACACCTACAGCCTGATCAACGAAGAAGGCCGGCGCGTGTGGGTCAAGTGGCACTTCAAGACCCTGCAGGGCATCAAGAACCTGTCGGCGGCCGAGGCGGTGCGCCTGGCCGGCCTTGACCCGGACTACGCCCAGCGCGACCTGTTCAACGCGATTGCGACGGGCGACTATCCGCGCTGGAGCGTCGAGATCCAGGTGATGGACGACGAACAGCGCGCCGGCTGGGAAGCGAAAACCGGCTGGGATGCGTTCGACTTGACGAAAGTGTGGCCGCAGGGCGACTTCCCGCGCCTCCCGGTCGGCATCCTGGAGCTGAACCGCAATCCGGACAACTATCATGCCGACGTCGAGCAGGCCGCGCTGTCGCCGTCGAATATCGTGCCGGGCCTGGGCTACAGCCCGGACAAGATGCTGCAGGCGCGCCTGTTCGCCTACCACGACGCCCAGCTCTACCGCGTCGGCACCAACCACCAGCACCTGCCGGTGAACCGTCCGCGCTGCCCCTTCCACAACCAGCAGCGCGACGGCGCGATGGCGATCGCCAACGGCGGCGCAGCGCCCAATTACGATCCCGTGCGTGCGGACGTCCCGGCGGCCGGCGGCTTCGGCCACGGCGACGCCGGCTGGCAGCTCGAGGGTACGGCGGGCCGCTACGACACCCGCGCCCTTGATGATCACTTCACCCAGGCCGGCAATCTGTTCCGCCTGCTGGGCGAAGAAGCAAAGCGCAACCTGGTCGAGAACATCGCCGGCTCCCTCGCCCAGGCCGATGCCGCGACCCAGGACCGCCAGATCGGGCACTTCCTGAAGGCCGATCCGGCCTATGGCCAGGGCGTGGCGGAGGCGATCCGGGCGCGCGCGAACAAGGCCTGAACACGGGCTGCGGTCAGCCGCGGTGGCGCTCCAGCCAGGGTACGATGACCGCGGCGAGGCGCTCGGGCGCCTCGATCGGGACCATGTGTCCGGTATCCTCGATCACCTCGAGCGTGGCGCCCGGGATCCCGGCCTGCAGCTCGCGCGCCTCCTCCAGGCTGCGCAACTGGTCCTGGGCGGCGGCCACCACCAGGGTCGGGCAGCGGATGTCGACCAGGCGGTCGAGGTCGCAGGGGCGTTCCAGCATCGACTGGCGCCGGAACACCTCGCCTCCCAGCCGCGTTCCCATCGCCCGCACCCGTTCGATCAGCGCCTCGTTGTCGCGTTCCCTGGGATGCAGCGACGACGCCACCGCGGTGCGGCTCAGGCCACTGAAGGCGACCGACGGCGCCGCCTTGCCGATCGCGCCCTTGCGCTGCCTGAGGGCCGGGCTGTCGGGACGGGTCGAGGTGGCGATCAGCACCAGCGCCTGCACGCGCTCCGGCGCCAGGCGGGCGATGTCGCGCGCGACGTAGCCGCCCATCGAAAAGCCGACCAGCAGGAAGGAAGGCGGCGCCGTCTCGAGCGCCCGGCGCGCCATCGCCTCGATCGAGCTGTCGTGGCGCAGGTCGGCGTAGTGGATCGGCGCGAAGCGCGCCAGCGGCGCCTCGAGGTCGCGCCACAGGGTGTCGTCGGCCATGAAGCCGGGGACGAGCAGAAGAGACATCGGATGATCCTTTTTGGGTAAGGTAGCAAATTTTAGTGTGCTGAGCCCGCGGTTGCCTCACCGGGGTTTCCATGTCAGCATGTGGTGTCAGGTATCAAGTACCAGGAAATACGCAAGGAGCAAGAATGAGTCTTCCCAACCATCAGCTGAGCATGACGGTGCTGATGACCCCGGATACCGCCAATTTTTCCGGCAACGTCCACGGCGGCCACATCCTCAAGCTGCTCGACCAGGTGGCCTACGCCTGCGCCAGCCGCTATGCCGGCGCCTATGTGGTGACGATGAGCGTCGATCAGGTCACCTTCCGCCAGCCCATCCACGTGGGCGAGCTGGTGACCTTCCTGGCGGCCGTCAACTATACCGGCCGCAGTTCGATGGAAATCGGCATCAAGGTGCTGGCCGAAAGCATCCGTACCCAGGAAGTACGCCACGTGAACAGCTGTTTCTTCACCATGGTGGCCGTCGGCGACGACAAGAAACCGGTAACAGTGCCGCCGTTGCAGCCGTCCACGCCGGACGAAGCCCGCCGTTTCGAAGAAGCGAAAGGCCGCAAGGAATTACGCCTGGCGCTCGACCGGCAGCACGCCGAGCGCACCAGATCGCGCGCCTGATCATCCCATCCTCCTGACCGCGAACAGGCGCCGCCCGGCGCCTGTTCTCGCTTCCCGCCTCCCCGCCGCTCCCCGATGTCACAGTTGTCGGGAATCTTTACACCTGCGCTGACGCGGCGCAGCATCGCTTCGGCCAGTCGTTTTGTTAAGTTTCAGTGAAGTCCCACTGCATATGCACAGGCAGAAAATTGCATTTTATTTAATAAGATGACAATGAAAATTTGTTAAAAAGTACTTTTCCGTCGAGAAATCTTACATTTTGATGACATTTTTTCCTCATTTAAAATTTTCCTAAACGAAATCAATTGCTTACAGTCCTGGCATGTATCGTGCAATGCATATGCCGTTGGCTACCGCCAATCCGGGGGCGAGGCAGGCCCACCATCGTTCATATACAGGAGCGCATTACAAATGATAAAGAAAGCGTTAGCCGCAATGGCACTTGCAGGAACGGCGATGTCGGCACAGGCCGGTGTTCTGCTCAGCGAGGGATTCGAGAACGTGGCAGGCCTGGCCGCCAAGGGGTGGGTATTCGCCGACAAAAGCACGCCGGGCGGCATGACTCCAGGCTGGTACCAGGGCGACCAGAACATCTTCGGCGCCCAGTCCGGCAGCCCCTACTCGTACGCGGCAGCGAATTTCAACGGCGCTCCCGCCGGCGGCAACCTCGACGCCTGGATGCTGACCCCGGTCTTCGACGCCAGCCATGGCGCCACCGTCAGCTTCTACCTGCGTGCCGACCACGCAGACGGCTATTTCGACCAGGTCAACTTCGGCTTCGTGAACGCCGACGGCACCCTCACCGGCGTGCCCCTGACCGCGATCAGCGTCGTGCCCGACGGCGACTGGGTCAAGTACACCACCTCGGTCACCTGGAACACGCTGGGCTCGGTCCGCTTCGGCTTCCAGTACACCGGTTCCGCCGACACCGCCAACTATGCCGCCGTGGACAGCCTGTCGATTTCCGAAGTGCCGGAACCGGCAACCATGGCGCTGATCGCCGGTGGCCTGCTGGGCCTGGGCGCCGCACGCCGCCGTTCGCGCGCCTGATCATCCCCGTCAAGAATCCTGGAGACTCTCATGTCCAAAACGAATTCCATCCAGCGCCTGCTGGGCGCAGGCGCCGCCGGCCTGGCCCTGTGCGCCTTCGCCCTGCCCGCCGCCGCCCAGCAGGCGCAGCAGGAAGCCGTGCAATCCGCCGATTCGCAAACCGTCACCCGTGACGCCGACACCGGCAAGCTGCGCCCGGCCACCGCCGCCGAGCAGGCCACCCTGCAGTCGCTCAAGGCCAATATGGCGCGCGAAGCGCCCAAGCCGACCCTGCAGAAATTCCACCGCAACGGCGCCACCGGCGTACGCCTGACCGACGAGTTCCTGACCGCCTCGACGGTCGTGCGCACCGCCGACGGCAAGCTCGAAATGGTCTGCACCGACGCGCATGGCAGCCAACCGGCCGCTGCCCATGTCCATTCCGCCGCCAACACCCCAGTTACGGAGTAATCCATGCTCACCCCCGTCATTTCGCGTTCGCTGATCGCCGCCGCCTGCGCCCTGACCTGCCTGGCCACCCAGGCCGCCACGATCAACATCACCAGCCGCGACCCGGCCGGCAAGGGCTTCAACGACCCGACCCCGGTGGCACCGGTGGGCGGCAACCTGGGCACCACCCTGGGCGAGCAGCGCTGGAACGTCTACCGCTACGTGGCCGGCATCTGGGAAAAGAACCTGCAGAGCAACGTCACCATCAACGTCAGCGCCGGCTGGGAAGCCCTGACCTGCACCTCCAGCTCGGCCGTCCTCGGCAGCGCCGGCGCGTGGAACATCTGGCGCGACTTCCCGAACGCCAAGCCCGGCACCTGGTATCCGCAAGCCCTGGCCAACAAGCTGGTCGGCAGCGACCTGAGCGCCGGCCAGCCGGACGACGGCAGCGGCTACGGCAACGTCGACATCAAGACCCAGTTCAACATCAACCTGGGCAACCCGGGCTGCCTGGACAACTCGCCGTTCTACCTGGGCCTGGACGGCAATGCCGGCTCCAAGGTCAACTTCGTCGAGACCCTGCTGCACGAACTGGGCCACGGCCTGGGCTTCTCGGTGCTGACCGTGTCGACCGGGACCGGCTACCGCCTGAACGCTGCGGGCAACGCCTATGTCGCGACCGGCGGCACGCCCAGCATCTGGGAACAGTACATGTATGACAACACGGCCAAGAAGACCTGGCTGAACATGACGTCCGCGGAGCGCCGCGCCTCGGCCATCAACCCGCTGCAACTGGCCTGGATCGGACCGAACGTGAAGGCAGGCGCCGGCATGCTCAAGCGTATCCCGATCATCCAGACCGCTTCGCCGGCGCCCGGCGGCAGCATGAACATCGACTTCAACACGGCCAGCTTCGGCCCGCTGCCCCCGAGCAGCGGCAACCTGGGCACCCTGGCCAACATCGCCACCCAGGCCGGCGAGCTGGGCCCGGCCTGCAGCGCCTTCAACGCCGCCAATACGGCAGCGGTGAAGGGCAAGGTCCCGGTCATCAGCCGCGGCGGCTGCACCTTCGCCGAGAAGGTCAAGAACGCGCAGAACGCAGGCGCGGTCGGCGCGATCCTGGCGAACAACACGACGGGCGCCCTGATCCCGGGCGGTAGCGATGGCACCATCGTCATTCCGGCGGTCGGCATCACCCAGGCCGACGGCGATGCGCTGAAGGCCGCCGTCAACGCGGCCGTCGCCTACGGCAGCCGCAGCAAGCCGGGCACCGTCACCGCCGCCCTGACCGTCGACCCGGTGCGCATCGCCGGTGCGGACGCCAACGGCAACCCGCTGCTGTACACGCCGAACCCGCTGGTGTCGGGCTCGTCGGTATCGCACTGGGACGTGACCGCCTTCCCGAACCTGCTGATGGAACCGAACATCAACCCCGACCTGACCACCGTCGTGGTGCCGCCGTACGACCTGACGCTGCCGCTGCTGAAGGACCTGGGCTGGTAATCGTCCGACGTTCGCGGAGCGTGGCGCCTTGTGCACGAAATTATGGATTTATCGTAACTTCGTGCTACAATGCGCCGCCTTGGCCTGGTAGCTCAGTTGGTAGAGCAGAGGATTGAAAATCCTTGTGTCGGTGGTTCGATTCCGCCCCGGGCCACCAAGAATTCAGCAGCAAACAAAACGCCAACCTTCGCAGGTTGGCGTTTTTGTTTATGGCGCCAGGAATCTTCCTGTATGCCTGGTAGCACAGGCAAAGCGCTTGCGACAATGGTAGCTGTGAACGCCTTCTCAACCGAAGCGACCAGTGCCCAAATCTTTTTCGAAAACGGAGACCCATGAGGTGCCGTCACCGGTCGCATATTCCCTGACCACATCGTTGGATTTCCGTCGTATTTCGACGTATCCCTTCAGCGGAGTCGCTGTTCTCCTCCGGCCTGAAGCCCGAAGTGCCCATGCTCGATCGTCGCTGGATACCACCGCTCCGGCTGGCGCTCGGGTGAATGTGCATCACGGTCGGACTCATGACCGCGATCGGGTACGTGCCTTGGGCTTGCCGCTTGGCGTCGCTATCTTGCTTGGAGCAATGCTGGCGCCTACCGATCCGGTGCTGGCATCGGCCATCCGGTCCGAACCCGGGCCCAGTCCGGATCCGATCCGCTTCAGCCTGGCCGGCGAAGGCGCCCTGAACGACGGCACGGCCTTTCCCTTCGTCCTGCTCGGCCTCGGCCTGATGGGGCTGCACGATCTCGGCGCAAACGGCTGGCACTGGTGGGCGGTCGACCTGCTGTGGTCCACGGTGGGCAGCAGCTTTATCGGTGCGGCGGTGGGTGCACTGATCGGCAAGCTCGTGATTTTCCTGCGTACCGGCATCACAGCGCGATAGGACTCGATGAGTTTCTTTCGCTTGGGGTGATCGCGATCTCCTTCGGCCTGGCGCTGAGCTGCCTGACGTCCGGGTTCCTGTCCGTCTTCTTTGCCGGCCTTGCATTAAGAAGGGTCCGCGATCACCCGATCGCGGGCACGATTTCGCTTGCCGGCGGCCCGGCAGCCGCGGACGGGAGCAATGTGCGGCAACGCACTCTCACCACGCCAGCGGCGCGATGACACGCGCAGGGCAAGGTTTAACGATCAGCTCGAGCGATTGGCAGAGCTTGGTATCGTCTTGGTAACCGGTGCCATCTGCATACCGTAGTCCTGTCCGTAGCAGTGCTATCGGTCACCATATCGCTGTTCTTGATCGTACGGCCGATATCGGTCTTTCCCGGAATGGCGCGGTCCATGATGCCGTCATCCCAGCGCCTGCTCGTCAGCTGGCTGGCATCCGTGGCATCGGATCGGTGTACTACCTGATGTTGGCCCTGCATCATGGGGTATCCGGCAGTCTCGCACGAGAGATGGTGAGCTTCGTGTTAGTGACTGTCACAACATCCATCCTGGCGCATGGCATGTCGATGCGCCCCTCGATGAGAGCTTATGCGCGACGGATTGCGGACCGCCGTTGACCATCTCGGCGCGCCAAATAGAGCACACGGGACGCCGATTAGGCGTATGCTTTTGTGATTCAAGCGCCGTACTGCATGAAGTGACCCACACTGCTTGGTCGCGGTAATTCAACGGCAATGCACGGAACACGGCCGTTAGTGACGGCCACTCCCGGCACGACGCAAGTAGTTCAGGGGAGCGTGCGAGGTCTCTACCGGTCGTCGTCATACTCGACGGCATGACACATCCCTGCCCCGCCCGCGCCCCTGCTTGCAACGGTCCCATCGGGAGTACGTCATGCGCCACACATTGAAAGCCGTCTTCGCTCACCGAAGCGATGCCCAGCACGTCCTGGACGAATTGCTGGCCTCTGGATATTCGCCCGCCGATACGGCCCTGTCGAACGAGCTCCCAACTACGCAAGACGACGACGCCGGATTGGACGGCGAGGATGCAAAAGCCGGCAGCCCGGTCAAGCGACTCGCCGCGAGGCTGTTCCACACCGGGCAGCGCGAGCATAGCGCCGCATATTCCGATGCATTCCTGCGCGGACACTACGTCGTGGCGCTCACGGCCGATTCCGAACCGGATATCGCGCGCGCAGTCGCCATCATCGAGCGCTTCGGCCCGCTCGGCATCGAAACGCATGATGAGGTGTGGGACCATGGCAGCGTCGGCGCTGGACGAGGTGCCGGCCGGATGGCTCGCGCCTACCCGCCCGGTACCGAGCCAGGCGCCCTGCAGGCCCGCGCCCATGAAGACAGTCGCTACTTCGGCACCCAGCGTGCCGATGCGCCGCCGACCGGCAACACCTTCCAGGAAATAATGGGCGCGGACTCCCAATGGGTCCATCCCGACGACGGCAGGCTGCACGTCCATACCCCGGCCGCCTTCGCGGATTCGCACGGCGCCGTACACGACGATGACATGGCGGCCTACCGCTATGGCAAGGAGATGCGTTCCAGTGACAAGTACCGCAACCGTTCCTGGGACGAGGTCGAGACCAGCTTGAAGACCGGCTGGGAAGCAGGCGCGAGCGGCGCTGCGACCTGGGTCGAAAGCAGGCATGCCGTACGCCGCGGCTGGAACAGCACCTCACCCGACATCGACGACGACAGTTATTACCGTACCCACTGGAACGCAATATACGCGGACGGTGCCGGCGGCAGCGAGTACCAGGACCACGTCCCGGCCTCCCTGTCCGACAGCGAAGCACAGCGCAGCGAGAATTATCGCAGCCGGGATTGGCGGAGCTCCCCCTCTGATGTCGAGGACGCCTGGAACGCGCGCCACGCGGGGCAACTATCGTCATGGGGGAATTTCAAGAATGCCATAACCCATGGCTGGAACAGGATCCAGCTGGGCACGGATACAAAGGAGCCTGCCGGCCATTCGTACGAAACAAGGCCCGGCACTGAAACGACGCACATGGCCACGCCTGAAGTGCCTGGGGAAACCGAACACGCCGGCAGCGCTGCGCCAGCCTGGGCCAAAGTGAAGGCGGCGGTACGCCATGGCTGGGAGCGCGTAAGGTCTTGATGGGTGCATTCGCGCGATGCGCACTCCCGAAAAGGGAGCGCCGCCACTGGATGCCATTATCTGTAAAGGAAATCGTCATGAACCCGGTCACATCGTTCCTGGTCCTCGTCAGCCTCGGCGTTGGCGCGGCCCTCGTTTACTGGATCAATCCGCTTCTGGGACTCCCATTCATCGCCCTTGCGCTGATCATTGCGCTATCGCTGAAAATGGCAAATACGTGGGAAAAATTCGTCATACTAAGGATGGGGAAACTGCAGAGCGTGAAAGGCGCCGGATTGTTCGCCATCGTTCCCGTCATCGATCATGTCGTTGCCATCATCGACGGGCGCATCCAGACCACCGCTTTCAACGCCGAGCAGGCGTTGACGAAGGATACCGTCCCGGTCAATGTTGATGCCATCATTTTCTGGCACGTGCACGATGCCGAAAAAGCTGCATTAGCGATCACGAATTATCGCGAGGCGATCGATCGCGTTGCTCAGACATCTTTGCGGGAAATGATCGGCACCTCGATGCTGGCAGCTCTTTTATCCGATCGTAAAGTAGCGGACGAGCAGCTCAAGGAATCGATTGGCAAGAAGACGGCGCCATGGGGCGTGTCGGTGGGTTCCGTGGAAATTCGCGATGTTGCCATCCCGGTCGTGCTGCAGGATGCCATGTCCCGCCAGGCACAGGCCGAACGCGAAAAGCAGGCGCGGGTCATCCTTGGTTCCGCCGAAGCCGCCATTGCCGGGAAGTTCGTCGAAGCGGCCGACATGTACGCGGGCCATCCGGCTGCACTGCAGCTTCGGGCCATGAACATCATCTATGAGACCACGAAGGAGCGCGGAGCGACGATCCTGATTCCAAGTTCAATGGTCGATAGCCTGAACCCGTCAGCTGTTTCACTGACACCAAGCGCATCGGCACCTGTCGCTCCGGAAGTCGTCTGGAACAAGGCTGCCGCCTGATTGAACGAGCAAGCGAAAAGAGGCAGGTCATGCGCCACGATCTCACAGCAGTCTTCAACAACCCGGTCGACGCCCGGCATGTACTGGACGAATTGCTCCGCTCCGGGTTTCCGCGCTCCGGAACCTCACTCGTCAGCCCTCCCGAGGTTGACGATACCAAGCGCGTATCCGACGCGGGCCACCGGGGAACGCTCAAGCAGATACTCGCGCGGCTATTCGGGCCCTGGCACCATGCACCTGAGAGAATAGACGAATCGGCCTTCCTGCCCGGACGCCACGTCATCACCCTTACCGGAGCGCTTGAACTCGATTCCGTTCGGGCCATTGGCATCATGGAGCGCTCCAACCCCGTCTATATCGAAGACAGGCATAAGCAAGCCGGGCATGCCCCTGTTGGCGCGGTGCCGAAGCCGCCCGCCAAACGAAGCTTCCGCGTGCATAAGAGGTCATCGCGTTGACGAGTGCCTTGCCGTGACACGGTCAGTTCGGCATCCCGCACCACGAGGGGAAGCCGCAAACGGCGCTCGACTCAGGGCTTCGCCGCCGCCAGCGCCTGCGCGATCCAGCCGTCGAACAGCTGCTGGTGGTATGTGATCCAGCCTGCCGTATGGCGCGCGATATCGGCCTGGGTGTTTTCGCCGGTCCGCATGCGCTCGTTTTGCGCATTGATGTCGGCAATCGGCAGGCGCATGACTTCGAACAGCTTCACGGCCGCCGGATTCCTGTCGGCCCAGGCGCGATTCACGACGATGCGCGTGGTGTTGACGGCAAATCCATAATCGCTGCCATCGTCGAGACGGGTATTCGCGTTCTGCGGATTCGACGAGAACGGCACCTGCAGCCAGACCACATCCTTGCCCGGCACCAGCACCCCGCTCACCCAGTAGGGCGTCCAGGTGTAGTACAGGATGGGTTCGCCACGCTGGTAGCGGCCGATGGTATCGGCAATCAGGGCGGAATAACTGCCCTGCACATGCTTGACCGTCGCGCGCAGCTTGTAGGCGTCCATGTGGTTTTCGATCATCGCCTCGCAGCCCCAGCCGGGATTGCAGCCGGTCAGGTCGGCCTTGCCGTCGCCGTCATGGTCGAACAGTTTCGCCAGCGCCGGGTCGCGCAGCTGGCCGATATTCGTGATGTGGTACTTCTCGGCCGTCGCCTTGTCGATCAGGTAGCCTTGCGCGGCCGGACCGGCATATTGGCCCACGCGCAGCAGCTTGGCGTCGCCGCCGGCATTGTTGTAGTAGTCCTGGTGCAAAGGGTCCCAATGCACGGCGAGGAAGGTCGCGTCGCCGTTGGCAATCGCGACGTGCGCGGTCGGATAGTCGACTTCCTTGACCGGCTGCGTCTCGTAGCCCAGCTTTTCCAGGGCGCGATCGACCAGCATGGTCTGGAAGGTTTCTTCGGCGATCGGGCTTTGCAGCGCCTGCACCTTGATGCCCTTGCCGGGCAGCCCGGCATCCGGCGTTTGCGCCATGGCCAGGGAGGTGGTCAGGGCAAGCGCGGCAAGCGCCAGGGCCGACAGCCATTGGAACCTGCGCTGCGCTTTATGCGTGATTTTGAAGTGTTCGATACGATCCATGCGTTTCCTTTCTTTTTATTGTGCGCTCAGGGACCTGGCTGGCGCGGCCGCTTCGCCGCGCGCCGAACCGCCAGCTACCCGTCGCAGGATGAAACCGGCCGGGCCCGTCTGGTACCAGTGGCGCACGCCGCGGCGCGGTTTTCCCATTGCCTGCGTCAGGCGGTCCAGGGTGATGGCCAGCAGCACGATGCCGAGACCGCCCACGGTTGCCAGGCCCATGTCCAGGCGGCCGATCCCGCGCAGCACCATCTGGCCCAGGCCGCCGACCGCGATCATCGAGGCGATCACCACCATCGACAGCGACAGCATCAGCGACTGGTTGATGCCGGCCATGATCGACGGCATGGCCAGCGGAAACTGCACGCGGGTCAGCAGCTGCCAGGGCGAAGCGCCATAGGCGCGCGCCGCTTCGACCAGGTCGGGACGGACCTGGCGAATGCCGAGATTCGTCAGGCGCACCAGCGGCGGCAGGGCGAAGATGATGGTGACGATCACGCCGGGCGCATTGCCGATACCAAACAGCATGACCACCGGTACCAGGTACACGAAGGCGGGTGTGGTCTGCATGGCGTCCAGCAGCGGGCGCAGGATATTTTGCGCACGGTCACTGCTGGCCAGGAATATCCCCAGGGGCAAACCGATCGCCAGGCAAAAAGCCAGCGAGGTCAGCACCAGCGACAGGGTGATCATCGCTTCCGGCCAGACGCCCAGCATCGACAAGGCCAGCA
>Ga0308169_10001567_pt1 | contig 26206 bp, 26 predicted proteins | sample PhyBR1_2_FD_202139 | JGI IMG/M metagenome (GOLD analysis project Ga0308169, IMG submission 202139) | Phyllosphere microbial communities from UC Gill Tract Community Farm, Albany, California, United States - DLSLSB.R1 | ecosystem: Host-associated > Plants > Phyllosphere > Unclassified | place...
GCAGGGGTGAGGTGTGGACGAGGGAGGCGGCGAGCACGAGCTGGGCGCAGAGGGGGGAGAGCGACGAGGCCAAGCTCTCTCTGTCCGAGGCGGCGAAGGCGTGGGTCGGCTCAGGGGAGGCGACGCCCGGACGGACCGACGCCGACGAGGCCCAGCTCCTCCCCTCGTCGCTCCTCCTCACCCACCCCACTCTACACTCAGGTGAGCAGCGCAGCTCCCTCCCACACCTCTCAAACAGCCCACACTGACCCACCCGCACCGCTCCCCTCCCCCCTCACCCGTCCCTCGCCATCCTTCGTCCGACCCACCCGACCTCACCCTCGCGTCTATCTCTCGCCTCACCGCCGCACCTTGCACTCCTGCCCACCAGCCCACGTGAGTCCCACACCTCCCCACCGGCCCTGCGAGCTTCAAGACTGACCCTCTGTCCCCCGCCCGCTCCTCTCACCCTCGTCCGTCCTCCCCCGCCTCGTCCCGACTCGCTCTCGCTCTCGCCCTTTCCTCCACACCACCACCTACCACCGACACAGCATGCCCGCCTCGCTCTCGTCCAAGCTCTCGATCCGCGACGTCCAGCTCAAGGACAAGAAGGTCGTCATGCGCGTCGACTTCAACGTCCCCTTTGACGGCGAGGGCAACATCACCAACAACCAGGTCCGTCCTCGATCACCCTGACCCTTCCTGCGCCGTGCACCCGTCCCTGCGCTGCCGTGCGCTACCTTTCCACGGCCGGGCGAGCACTCGAGCCAGCTTCACCGCGACGACGAGCCCACGGCGAGATGATCGATGGATGTCGACGAGGCGGTGCACCCTCGCTCGTCAAGCTGTCGGGGCCGTGTGCGACGAGGGCGCGAACAGTCGAGCAGGGCGGCGCACAACGACAGGAGCATCTCGCAGCAGCTCGCACAGACGACTGACCCCTCCTTCCCCCACCTCCCTCGTCCTCGCGACCTTCCCCCCAACTCTCCTCGTACCGCGCGCCGGCCCGCACCCAAACAGCGCATCACTGCCGCCCTCCCGACCATCCAGTACGCGATCGACCAGGGCGCCAAGTCGATCGTCCTCATGTCGCACCTCGGCCGCCCCAACGGTGCCGCCGTGCAGAAGTACTCGCTCAAGCCCGTCGCCGCCGAGCTCGAGCGCCTCCTCCCGGGCAAGTCGATCACGTTCCTCCCCGAGTGCGTCGGCGCCGAGACCGAGAAGGCCGTCGCCGCCGCCAAGGACGGCGACATCTTCCTCCTCGAGAACTTGCGCTTCCACATCGAGGAGGAGGGCTCGAGCAAGGACAAGGACGGCAACAAGACCAAGGCCGACCCGGAGTCGGTCAACAAGTTCCGCGCGTCGCTCACCCAGCTCGGCGACGTGTTCGTCAATGACGCGTTCGGCACGGCGCACCGCGCCCACTCGTCCATGGTCGGCGTCGACCTGCCGCAGAAGGCGGCCGGCCTCCTCATGACCAAGGAGCTCGAGTACTTTGCCAAGGTCCTCGAGAAGCCCGAGCGCCCGTTCCTCGCCATCCTCGGCGGCGCAAAGGTCTCGGACAAGATCCAGCTCATCGAGAACCTCCTCGACAAGGTGCGTCCCCCCTTCCTTCGCTCTTTTCTGCACGAGCGTCTCTTGTGCATGTACGACGAGGCGCGCAACAGCTGACTCTCGCTCCTGCACCCGTCTCGCTCGGACCCCTCGCCCGCCCGCAGGTCGACTCGCTCATCGTCTGCGGCGGCATGGCCTTCACGTTCAAGAAGACGCTCGACAACGTCTCGATCGGCACCTCGCTCTTTGACGAGGCCGGCGCGCAGAAGGTGGCGTCGCTCGTCGAGAAGGCCAAGGCCAAGGGCGTCGAGCTCGTGTTCCCCGTCGACTACGTCACGGCCGACAAGTTCGACAAGGACGCCGAGACGTCGACCGCGACCGACGAGCAGGGCATCCCCGAGGGCTGGATGGGCCTTGACGCCGGCGTCGAGAGCCGCAAGCTGTTCGCCGACGCGATCAAGAAGGCCAAGACGATCCTGTGGAACGGCCCCGCGGGCGTGTTCGAGTTTGAGAAGTTTGCTGGCGGCTCCAAGGCGACGCTCGATGCGTGCATCGAGGCCAAGGAGGCGGGCGCGACCGTCATCGTCGGTGGTGGTGCGTCCCCTCGCTCTCTCACCTCCTCGTCCCTCCTCCGTCGCGCACGAGGCCGCTCGGCCCTCTTGCTCGTCGGTTGACCTTCTGGGACGAGAGCTGACGCCGGGCGCCTTCCCATAGGCGACACCGCGACCGTCTGCGCCAAGTTCGGCGCCGACGACAAGCTGTCGCACATCTCGACCGGCGGCGGTGCGTCGCTCGAGCTCCTCGAGGGCAAGGTGCGTCTTCTCGCTCGCCCGTCTCGTCGCTCTTGCCGCTCCTCGGCCGCTTCGGCAGCCGAAGGGCGGCTGCTGCGTAGTCGTCGAACGGCAGAGATGCTGACGCTCTCAAACCCGCGCCTGCAGGACCTCCCCGGCGTCTCGGCTCTCTCGGAGAAGTGACTGGCTCGAGCTGCTGGAGGAAGACGCTCTGTGCTGTAGTCGGACGTGCAAGTAAACCCTGCTGTGCTCGATCTCTGCGCGCGAGCCTGTGAGCGAGCGAGAGGAGCGTGCGAGCCGAGGTCCGAGAGCGGGTTCGTCGCGCCGGGCTTTCTCGGTCGGCCGCTCACGTCGCTGCGCTGCGAGAGCTCGACGGGGCCCGACGGAGCGCTGTGCACGCAAGGAACGCTTGCGCGCAAGCCAAGCGGGGTCGGCACGTCGGACTCCGCTGGCTCGACCCCGCACTCCTTATCTCGGCCGGCTCTCTTGCTCTCGCCGCGCTCTCGCTCTTGCTCCTTGGCTTCCCTTCCTCTCCTACGCACTTCAACTGCTGCTCTCTGCTTCCGCGATGACCGTCCCGCTCGCCCCTGCACCCGCCGGCCTCGCTGTGCGCCCGGTCCCCTACGCTCCCTCGGTCGGCAAGCGTCTGCGCCAGGAGCAGTTTGGCGTTGTCGTCGAGGGCGTCCAGGACATCAACAAGCTCTCCGACGACGAGTTCGAGCTGTGCGTCCCCGCACCTCATCCCTCAGAACGAGCGGGCGAGCGAGCTGACCCTGCTTCTCCTCCCTCCTCCTCTCGCCTCCTCCTGTCCCTCGCCCTCAACTCTTCCTCGTTCACGATCCGATAAACAGCATCGAGAAGCTTCTGTACAAGCACGGCGTCGTCGTCTTCGAGGACGTCGACGTCACGCCGGCGGGCCAGCACGCCCTCACCAACGCTTTCGACCCGGCGGCGCAAGAGTACGGCCATGGCAAGGTGCGTCGCGCTTCGTACCCTCTCCTCAACAGCCTCGCTCGAAGCCGAGAGCCGAACGGCGAGGCTCGCACCTCAAGCGAGCGTGCCATCGAGCCCTCTCGCTGACGCACGTTCCCCCTCCTCGACAGGTCGGCCGCCCCGAAGCGGCGAGCATCCTCCACCCGGACCTGCGCAACATCCCCTCGCAGCCCGCCGTCCAGCTCATCGGCAACGGCCTCGTCACCAACGACCACGTCCTGCAGGGGCTCGCCAACCCGTGCAAGCTCAAGCACCCGAGCCACCAGAGCTTCCATAAGACGCAGGTCAGCGCCGAGGACTCGGCAAAAGGCTTCACTCGCTTCTACAGGTGCGTTCGAGTCTCTCCTCGTGGAGTAGCACCGAGAACGAGGCTGACCCAGCTTTCGACCGTCGCGCGCAGGTGGCACATCGACGCAGCGTTGTACGAGCGCGACCCGCCCAAGGTGACGACGCTCTACGGCCTCCAGATGCCGACGTCCAAGAAGAATGTCGTGCGCTACGACGACGGCTCGGGCGACGAGCTCGAGGTCCCGCTCGGCGGCACGGCCTTCGTCTCGGGCAAGGTCATGTTCGACATCCTCCCGGCGCCGCTCAAGTCGCTCGCCGTGCGCACCAAGGTCCGGTACGCGCCGCACCCGTACGTGTGGATGGGCTCGGCGCGGGCAAAGTCGACCGGGCTCGGCATGGAGTCGGACGGCACCGAGATGTCGCTCGACGAGTTGCCCCCGTGGGAGGAGAAGCACGTCAAGACGCTCCCGGTCTGCTGGAAGAACCCGGTCACGGGCGACCTGCACTTCCAGGTGCACCCGAGCGCCGTCCATGAACTTGTGCGTCGGCTCGCTCACCCTCTCTTCGTCGTTCGCCCGCTCGAAGCTGACCTTCTCAAGTTGCTCCTCTCGCTCTCGATTGCCCCTCCTCGCCCCTCTCCCCCTCCTCCTTCCGCCTCTCGCCCTCTCGCAGCTCATCGCCCCGCTCCCCGCCGGCGCACCTCGCACGCCCGACACCCTCTACCCCCACGGCGCCCACCTCACGGACCTCAAGCAGGTCCGGGAGCTCGTCTACTCGATGCAGCGGCCCGGCATCGCGCCCGAGCTCGTCTACACGGTCGACTGGAAGCCGAGGCAGCTCGCCCTGTTCCACAACCGCGGCACGCTGCACTCGATCACGGGCGCGTTCGCGGAAGACGAGGTCCGTGCGTGTGCGTCGACGAGCTTTCCTCTCCTTCTTCGGCTTCTGAGACGGCTCGCTGACCCTTCATTCGTCAACCCTCTCTATGCGCGCAGTCTGGCAGTGCAACCAGGCGGCGAGCGTGCCCGTCGTCGGCCCGTCAGAGCAGGACGTCCTCGAGTACGCTTGACCTCCTCTTCCTTCTCCTTCCTCTCTCTCTCGACAGCACGGTCCCGCCCCCTCCTTGTTCGTACCCCTCTCTGCTTCGTACCTGTAAAGATCTGTTGCACTCTTTCCTTTGTCTCGGTGAGGAAAGAGCAGGCTGAGGGAGTCGGGCGCGAGCGAGAGCGAGGAGGAAGAGCAGGATACTAGAGCGGTACAACAGGCTGCGAGTTGCTGTGGCTGTGCGTAATAGAGACAAAGATCTACGTGCGAGTGTCAGATGGGCGCAGGACCGGCTCGAGCTCCTCCTCGAGCACCGGCTCGACCGACTCGTCCTGCTCCTCCTCGTCCCGGGCCGCACCCTTGTTCCGCCGCTCCTGCGCCCTCGTCCTGCGAGCGACCCGCCGCGCCTCGATGAGCTCAGCCTCGGTCCTCGCCCACCTCATCTCCCTCATGCCCCTCGCGACGCCTCGGTCCTCCCACACGGCCTTGGCCCCCTTCTCGCTCTCGAGCGCGACGACCGAGCTCCACCACCTCTCCTGCGCCGTCTTGGCCTCCTCGAACCGGCCCGCGCGCGCAAGGAGCCGGACAACGAGCGCCGTCTCGACGCCCGAGACGTGCAGGCCGCGCTGGACGGCCGCGTCGAGCGTGCGCCGCGCCGCCTCGAGCGCGATGCGCCGCTTGACCGTGCTGCGCCGCGCATCGCGCGCGGCGCCGGCGGCGACGCGCGCAAAGCCGCGCACGAGGAGCGCGAACGTGTCGCCGTCGGGGCGGGCGGCGCGCGACCTCGAGCTCGAGCCCGAGCCTGAGCCGGACGACCTTGCGCCGGCGACGAGGGCGTTGTAGGCGAGCCCGGCCTTGTCGAGGTCGTCGAGGGAAAATTGGGCGGCCGGGCGAGAGATGTTTGCGCGGATGAGGGCGTTGTAGGCCCGGGTCGACGGGTAGGTGTGGCCGTCGAGCCGCATCCAGCGCCACACGGCGCCCATCGCGCGGCGGCGGTCCGTGTGCGACGCCGCGAGGGCGTCAAGGACGGCCTCGTAGCCACCCTCGAGAGGGACGACGAGGTACGGCTGCGCCTCGAGGAGCAATGGCGACGGCGACGCACCCGGCCGAGCGACGTACCGCGAGCGGAAGAAGGCGAGCATGCGTAGCGGCGCGACGACGCGCCGCTCGCTCGCGCCCTCGAGGACGAAGCGCATGATGCGCGCGCTGACGGCGCCGCGACCCGTGTCCTCCCAGTCGTTGACGAGGCGGCGCAGCTCGGCGAGCGAGCCGCGGCAGCCGATGGCACGCCACAGGGCGGGCCACAGGCCGATCGGGAACGACAGGCCCGACGACGTCCACGAGAGGTACAGGCGCAAGGGGAGGGCCGAGTCGCGCCCGGACGGCGCCGCCGCCGACGACGAGGCCGTCGCCGAGAAGAAGAGGGCGGTGAAGGCGGGGAGGAGGTTGGCGTGCCAGGTGAAGGGCGGCGCGGTCGAGCCCGGCTCGGTCGGCGTCGAGAGCGTCTCGAACAGGTCGAGGGCGACCGGCGGCGAGTGGGACGAGGCGGTGAGGGCGAGGAGGAGCGGCGTCGAGTGGTGGACGAGGATGTGGTGCTTGAGGTAGCTCGACGCCATGCGCACCGCCTCGACGAGGCAGTCGGACGCGCGCTCCTTGCTCGTTGTCGAGACGGCGCCTTGCCCCTCGAGCCGCGCCGCCTCGAGGGCGAGCGTCTCGAGGAGCCGTGCGCCCTTGCTGCGCACATACCGCCGCGCCGGCGCCTCCCACTCGCTCCGCCCCTGCACCGTGCTCGCCTCCCACAGCCTCATCGCCGCGCTCAGCATGTCGCGCCGCTCCTCGAGGCCGAGCCGCCGACCTTGCGCTTCCTCCTCGGCGGCGAGCCCGACGCCGAGCCACCGCACGAAGAAGAGGACGGGCTCCTTGTCGAGCGCCTCGGCACGCTCGACGCGCTCGAGGCGCTGCTCGAGGAGGGCGTCGAGCCCTGCGTTGGCGCCGCGGCGCGCCGAGCTGCCCGCGCACGCCTCGTCGAGGACCGAGCGCGCATGGGCATACGCCGCCTCGTCGGCGTCGGCGCTGTCGGGGCGCTCGAGCGCCGACGTCTGCGCGACGAGGTGCGCGTCGCGCTCGGCGTAATGAGCCGTGACGATGGCGCGCAGGACGGCCGCCGTCGGGAGGCGGCCGTGCGCGAGGAGGGTGCGCAGGTGCGACAGGAAGGCGAGGCGGTCGTGCGCGAAGAGGGGGACGAGCGGTTTCGAGGCGGCGTGGTCGGGATGCGGCTCGACGTCGAGCGACGGAGGCGGGAGGAGGGAGAAGGCGCGGGCGAAGGAGCGCGCCGAGAGGGTCGCGAGGGGGACGTCGGTCGGGCCCGGCCGCGAAGGCGACATGCGCTCGGCGACGGCGCGCGCGTACCGCTCGACGAGCGCCGCCACATCGAACCGCTCGATACCGACGAGCGCACCCCCTCGCGCCTCGACCGCCGCCCAGTACTCGTCGGCGCACTCGTCGACGTACCGCCGCCGGCTGCGCATCTTGTACCCTCCGCCGGCTCTCGGGCCCTCGTCCTTTGGCCGCACGCCCCGCTTCCACCACAGCGCCGTCTCAGCCTCCTCCTGCTCGACGCGCGAGGCGAGGACCGCGTGCGCCTGGGCGAGCGAGAGCTGCCACTCGGGGCGCGGCTCGCGCACGAGGGCGAGGTCGCGCAGGCGCTTGAGGGTGGCGGCGGCGAAGGTCGGCTCGGTCGAGAGGAGGGCGGCGACGCGGGCGAAGAGGGCGTCGAAGGTCGGGCGAGAGAGGGCGTGCGCCGAGGGGGCGGCAGCGAGCGCTTCGAGCGACTCGGAGACGGCGCGGAGCGTGTCGCGGCGGTGCTGAGGGGACGGGGCGTCGAGGGCGGCTTCGAGAAGTGCGAAGGGTGCTGCTTGGGCGAGCTCGGCGGGCGCAGGGGCGGCGCGGCGGGAGGTCGGGTGCGGTGCGGTCGAGGAAAAGGGTCGAGAGGGCGAGTACGGGACCTTGGAGGTCGAGGGCTGCAGGGGGCACAGCGTCAGTGAGAGCTCGTCTGGGCGAGATGAGCGATCGTGGTGGTACCTGGGACCAGTCTATCGGCGAAGAGGGAGGAGGGCGAGGTCGGGCGACCTGTGCGAGGAGGAGGACGGCGTCAGCAGTGGCTCGAGCAGGTATCGAGATGGGCAGGTTCGCCGAGTGAACGCGCCTTGAGTGCTGCTGAGCTGCTGGACGCCCTGGTTCGTGGCGTGGTCGAGCAGGACGAGCAGGTGTGGTCTGGGCGAGGCGATGAGCGCTGTGCGGTGCGGACGGCATGGGTGGCCGTGCGGGCGCGTGTGAGCATGCAGCAGGGTGTCGAGTACCCTGCCCTGCTGTACTCGAGTCGTCTAGAGCGGTGGGACGAGAGCGAGGCGGGCTGAGCCCGGTCGAGGTCAAGTCGGCGACTCGCTCGACCTCGTTCCTCCCGACCAACCCCTGTGACCCGCCCAGAGCACAGGCAGGACCAGCTCACACAGCTCCTCGCCACCTACCATGGCCGACCCAGCCCTGAGACCCCTCACCCTCCCCTCGCTCTCGTCCGACCTTGTCAACCTTCAGCAACTGCGCGTCCAGCTCCAACACGCCCACGAGCGCATCCAGGGCTACCGCCAACTCGACCGCAAGCTCGCCACCTTCACCGACGAGCCCACCTGGAACGCCTATGTCCGTCCCCCTTCCTCCTCCTCGCCCCGCTCCCTCTCCCGCGCTCGCGCTCACTCTCTCGCCCCACAGATCCCGGTCGGCCCGCTCGCCTACTTCCCCGGCCAGCTCATCCACACCAACGACATCACCCGCGTCGACGACCGTCCGCAGGGCGACGCCGCTCAGCAAGACGCTCCACCTCGCCGAGTGCTCCGCAGCGCAAAGCAGGCTCGCGACGACGCAGCGCAGGCCGTCAAAGGTGCGCCTGTCGCTTTGCACAGCTCTCGGGCCCAGTGGAGGTGACGTCAAACTGCTCCCGCTCTCGTTGCTGACGCCCGACCTCCCGCGCGCGCAGACCTCGAAGCTCAAGTCGTCACGCTCACCAAGGACATCGAGGCGGCCGAGGCCGACCTGCGCAAGAAGCGCGACGACGAGCGCAAGCTCGGCAACGGCGCGTCGAGGGCGGGCACGGCCGACATGGGCGACGAGGACTGGACCATCAACGCCCAGGGCGAGGTGCGTCCTGCCGCTCCTCTTTCCCTCCCTGCTGCGCCCGTTCGTTCCTGACTCGCGCCTTCGTCCTCGCAGGTCATCAACGAGGAGGGCCTGCCGATGTTCGACATCCGCGAGGACCTGCCGCTCGAGCCTGCGCCCGTCGCCTCGACCTCCAAGGCGGCCCAAGCGGCGCCGTCCAACTCGAGCGCGAGAGCTCGCGGCTACCTCATCAAGAAGGGCGGCAAGCAGATCGTTCGTGCGTCCTTCTCTCCCTGATCTCATGCATCTCCAGCGGTCCTCGGGCTGACGCTCTTCGTTCCGCAGGACCACTCCCTCCGCCCATCCCGACGCCCTCTTCCGCCCCGACATCCCCCCCTGCGCCCACTCAGCCCTCGTCCACCGCTCCTCCTCCACCACCCGCACCCGCGCCCGCATCCGAGACGGATCCCAACCCGTTCCCGGCCCGGCCGCCGCTCGACATCAAGGCCATCCTCGACGAGCTCGAGGCCGAGGAGGCCGCCGCCGCCGCTGCTGCCGCCGCCGCCGCACCTCCTGCGCCCGAGGGCGAGGCCGACGAGCGCGCAGCGTTCGCCGAGAGCCAGATCGTCGAGCTCCCCGACTCGCCGCCGCCCGCCGCGCCCGCCCCGGCGGCCGCACCCGCGAGCAGCGCGCCCAAGCCCGCCGCGCCGCCGACGGCAAGCGCAGGTGGCTTCGCCGGCTTCTCGGCCGGCTTCCTCGCCAAGTCGAAGCAGAAGCGGCCGTCCAACTCGCTCGCATCGGGCGGCGCAGCCGCTCCTGCGCGCTCGACCCCCTCTTCCTCGTCGTCGACCGGCGCTGCGGCCGCCACCTCTTCCTCGTCCTCCCCGTCCTCGAGTACGCCCGCGCCGCCCGCCTCATCATCCGCCGCAGCAGCACCCGCCCCCGGCGTCCCCGCGCTCAAGCCCGCCCTCTCGCGTCCCGTCTCGCCCTCGGCCCGCTCGCGCGCGGCGACGCCTGCCGGCGACAAGAAGCGCGTGGCTTTCGACCTCCCGCCGCCGACTGCGGCCGAGGAGCAGCCGCAGGGCAAGAAGGCGCCGATCCTGCTCGGGCCGCCGCCGCCGTCGTCCTCGGCGCCGGCGTCCGATCAGCCTCAGCCGCAGGCCGAGCGACCGCGCGTCGAGGCACCGGCGCAGCGCCCGATCCGGGACGTCGTCGTCGAGCGGCCGCTGCGCAAGGCCGTCCCGCCGGGCGGCGGCGCGCAGGGCGCGAGCGCGGGCGGGCTGCCGGTGAGGGAGAAGCGGCTGTCGCGGTTCAAGAGGGAGGCGTTTGGCGGCCCGGCGGCGGCAGGGGAGCACGTCGTCGAGGGTAAGGGCAAAGGGCGCGCCGACGAGCACGAGGTCGGTCCCTCGGCGGCACCGGTCCTGCCGCCGGTCGCTCCCACCGCTCGTCCGGCCGAGCCGAGCAGCGCCGCCTCGCCGCCGCCGTCGACCCCGAGCGAGTTGATGCCCGCGCCGGTGCACACCATCTCGCTCTCGGCGCGGCCCTCGTCGAGCGCGGACCGTGCACCGGGCACCGTCTCGTTCGGCGACATCCCGTTCGGGTCCGACGACGAGGACGAGGGCGCGCCGCACGTCGCGGGCAACGTCGACGGCGAGGAGGGCGGCGAGGAGGACGACGACGACTGGGACTACTCGGACGACGACGATGAGGACGACTTTGACGACGAGGAGCTCGACGTCGACTTGGCGCTGCACCAGCGCGAGGTCGCGCTCGCGTACCACCGGCAGCGGCTCATGCTCGGCGCCGGGAGGGGGACGGGCCCGCTCGGAGGGTGGCACGCCGAGGGCGAGAACCCGTTCGGCGCGGCGGCGGACGAGGAGGCGGATCAGGCGGTGCGTCCCTCTCTTCCTCTCTCCCTCGCTCGTTCGCCTCGAGGGCTCCGTCAACGCCGCGCTGACCCATTCCCTTTCCTGCTACAGCTCGTCCCCGCCGACGCGACCTTGCAGTCGCTCGACCCGTCGCTCGCCGCCTCGACCTTCGGCACCTACCCGTTGGCCGGCTCTGCGCAAGAGGGCCGCCCCTCGCGCTTCCGCCAGTCGAATCGCAACCTCGAGTCGGCCCAGCTCATCATCCCCTCGCTCCTCGCCGCCGACCCGTCCCTCGCCATGAGCCACACGCCGCTCGGACCGCCGCTCGAGCACGACGGCGAGCCCGCTGCCGCCGTAGCCGACGACGAGGACGAGCGCCTGCGCCGCACGCTCGAGGCGCTCGCCGAGGGCCGGCCTCTCCCCGAGGACGAGCAGGCGGCCGAGCGCGCGCGCGAGGTCGCCCTCCGGGAGGAGCTCGCGCGCGACAAGGCGAGCGCGAGGAGGGACCGCACGGCGGGCAAGCGGCCGCCCGAGGTCGTGCAGACGGTCGTGTCGGAGCGCAAGGCGCCTGTCGAGGTCGAGGTGCGGCAACGGGCGGCGTCGAAGAAGGGCGGAGTCGAAGCGCAGCCGGTTGGCGAGCAGGAACACGAGGAGAAGCCGAAGAAGCTGTCCCGGTGCGTCCTCTTTCTCTGCCAGCTCTTCGTCGCGCTCTACTGATGTCGCTCTGTTGCGCGCAGCTTCCGGCAGAAGCAGCTGGGCCTGATTGAGTAGCGGCTCGAGGGCGAGGACGAGCAACGGGTTCTGCGTCGTCTCGCCTTTCTCAATTTTTTGCCTCGGCCACCTCTCCGTATCCTCCTCTGTCGAGAGCATGTCCGGCCAAGGAGCAAGAGCGAGAGCGAGAGGCTGCAAGCGAGCGATTTGCAAATGGACCGGCGGCGACGGCGACCGCGCAGGTCTCCTCGACCGTCTCTCTCTCGCACACGCGCGCTCGATGCCGCCATGACGACCTCGACAGCGCAGGTCGAGCTCGAGCTCGAGCGCACGCACACCAAGCCGCCGGCAGAGCCAGTCGAGGACGGCGACGAGGCACCGAGGCCCTCATCTACTTCAGCCGCTCCTGCGCCTCTCGACAAGCGGGCACTGTTCTGTCTGCTCGCACAGCATCTATCAAGGTGCGTCCACCCCCTCCTGGTCCCTCTCCGTCGCCCTGTCCACGTGCCGCCGGGCTGACCTCGACCTCCCCCACCTTCCCCCCGCTCCGACCTCTCACGCAGCACTTGGCAGCAGCGCTCCTACGAGTTCGCCTCGTACCTGTTCCTTATCCAGCTCTTCCCGTCGACAACCCTCCAGCCGTCCATCTTCGGCTTCTGCACCACGGGCGCAGCCATCGTCCTCGCCGGCACGGTCGGACACCTCGTCGACTTGTTCGAGCGCGTGCGGTTCGTTCGAGGGACCATCATCGCGCAGAAGGGCACCCTGGCATGCAGCTACGCCATCTTCCTCGCGTGCTTCCTCCGCCTGTACGCCGCGGCGCAAGAACGGCGAGAGCAGCCGACCTTGATCGGGCTCTTCGTCGTCGTTACGCTCTTCTCGATGGCACAGAACCTTGCTACGGTGCGTCCTACTCCTACCCTCACACCCGCTCGGAGAGGGCGCGAGCTGACCCATGCTTCTGCGCATCCTGCAGATCGGCATCTCGGTCGCCGTCGAGCGGGACTGGGTCACCTGCATCGCTCATGGCGACGGCGCCAAGCTCACGCAGCTCAACACGTGCGTCCTGTCGTCCCTAATGCTGCGCGTGAGGGGACGGCGATCCGAGGCGGTGACGTTCCGCGGGTCGAGCTCGTGCTGACTCTGACTTGCTTCGCGCAGGTACTTGCGCCGCATCGACCTCCTCTCGAAGCTCCTGGCGCCCCTCTTCGTCTCGCTCTTGACGACTGCGGCGTCGTACACCTTTGCGGCAGCGTTCCTCCTTGGCCTCGCGGTCGGCGCCAGCGTCTTCGAGTGGGTCTGTGCGTCGCTCTCTCAGATTTGCTCCTCGTCCTGCCGCCTGCGCTGAGACAGACTCCTTTCCGCTCACAGGGATCAACATCGTTTATCGGCGCTTCCCGGTGCTGGCTGAGACCAAGCCGAGCTCGCACCCCGCTCCTGTCGGCGACGAGCTCGCCGCACAGCCGTCGGCGGGTCGCCCTCCTCGAGCGCCGCTCCAGGTCATGTTCGCCCGCCTACCGGGTCGACTACGACTGCGCGTCGTCGCCGAGGGCCGCAACTGGCTCGCCTTCATCCGCGCGCCCGTCTTCTTCTCGTCGTTGGCCATCTCGCTCCTGTACCTCACGGTCCTCTCGTGCGTCCCTTCCTCCTCCTCATTCCTGTCCGAGCCCCTCATCTTTCACTCCGACATTCTCTTTGCTGACTCTCGCACCTGCTTGCAGCTTCGAGGGCTCGATGCTCGCCTACCTCAAGAGCCACCGCTACCCGGACGCGTTCGTGGCCGGCATGCGCGGCATCGGCGTCGTCACAGGCCTACTCGGCACGCTCGTCATGCCCTTTCTCGAGAAGCGCATCGGCCTTGTGCGAGCTGGGACCTGGAGCATCCTGTGCGTCCTTCTTCGTCTCCTCGAGACCGTCTTGTCAGCTTGCTGACGCTCCACCTCGCTACAGGTCCGAGGTCATCACCCTCATCCCCGCCCTCCTCGCCTTCTTCGTCGGTGCGCCGCCCGACGGCAAGAGAGCGCCCGGCTGGAACGACGCGCTCCTGTTCTCGGGCATGGCCTTGAGCCGGATCGGCCTGTGGAGCTTCGACCTGTGCCAGCTCAAGGAACTGCAGGAGGCGCTCAACGACCATCCGCAGCGCAATAGCATGTGCGCGCACCTCCCCTTCTACGAGCTGACGGCGAGTTGAGCACTGACTCTGGCTCCGCACTCTCGCTCGCAGCATGGCGCTCCAATTCTCGCTGCAGAACATGTTCGACCTCGTCAAGTGCGTGCTCCTCTCTCTCTTTCTCTTGCTACTGTGCGTGCTTCGACGCTCGCTGACCCTGCTGCTGCGCAGGTACGGCGTCACGATCGTGCTCAACCGGCCGTCCCAGTTCAAGTGTGCGTTCCTCCTCCTCCCTCTCGACATGGCCCTCTCCAGCTTCTGACGCCTGCCTTTTTCGTGCAGGGGCGGTCGTCATCTCGTTCGTGTCGGTCGGGCTCGGAGCGCTGAGCTACCTCGTGTACGCGCGCAAGGAGCGCGGGCATCTCGTGCACCTCGGCGGGTTCGAGGCGCTGCTGAAGAAGAGTCGGTAGATCGAGTGCGTCCTGCAATAGATCGTTGTTGTACTGCTCTCCCGTTGCCCAGGCGAGCCACAGGGAGCTCGATGCCGCGGCTTGTCGGTGCCGCCGTCCTCATCAGCGAACTTCCCCGCTTTCGCGTTTCCCTCGTCCACCACACGCCCTGCTCGCTTGCTGCTATGGCACCAGTCAAGGTGGCTGCTGTACAGATCGGCTCGGTCGCCTACAACCTCGACAGCTCTCTCGGCAAGGTGCGCCCCGCCCTGCTCGTCACCTCCACCTCGCCGGCGCCGGCTTTGTACAGCAAGCTAACGCACACTTGCACCCGCGCAACAGCTCGAGGACTACTGCAGACAAGTTGCAGAGCAAGGCGGCAAGCTCGCTGTCTTCCCCGAGGCCTACCTGAGGTGCGCTCCCTGTTCCCCCTCCTCGCGCGAAGGGCCGCGCCTCCCGCGCCTCGTGAACGACTGTAGCTGACGCAGAACTCGCCTCGCTCGCAGTGCCTACCCGCGCCATCTCGACTTCAAGATAGGCGCACGCACCGACGAGAACCGCACGTGGTACAGCCGCTACGTCTCGTCGTCGGTCAAGATCCCTGACGGCGCCGAGGGCATCGACTGGCTCGCGACCGAGGAGGCCGCAGCTACTCGCGCCGGCACCGACTTCGACGCCTTCAAGCGCCTGCTCGTCGCTGCCAAGGAGAACAAGCTTGTGCGTCCCGTCTCCCACTGTCGCCGCAGCGACCGCCCGTTCACGCTCGACTCGACCTCCTACAGATCCTCTCGGTCGGCATTATCGAGCGCTCGCTCTTCGGCGCGACGCTGTGGTGTACCAACGTCATCGTCTCTGAGCAGGGCATCCTCCTCGGTACGTCCTCAGGGTCTTACTCTCGCGCTCGAGCCTCTCCTCTTTTCTCCCTCTGGATCGCCTTTGCGCTCTCTCCTCCCTCGAGCGTCGCGGTCCTGACTCCCTCGTGCATTCTCCCCTCGCAGGGAAGCACCGCAAGCTCATCCCGACCGCCGCCGAGCGCGTCGTCTGGGCGTCAAGCAGCGCAACCAACCCTCCCGCCGCGCTCGACTCGACCGCTCCCTCGACCGACAACCTGCCCGTCGTCTCGACGTCGGCCGGCCGCATCGGCGGCGTCATCTGCTGGGAGCACTTCATGCCGCTCGCGCGCTACGCCCTGTACCGCAAAGGCGTCGAGGTATGGGTCGCGCCGACGGCCGACGCGCGCCCGACTTGGACGCCGGCGATGCAGTTCATCGCGCAGGAGGGGCGCTGCTTCGTCGTCAGCGCGAACCAGTTCCAGCGCGCGAGCGACTTTCCCGAGGACTATCCCGCGCGACGGGCGGGCGAGGCGGAAGGGCGAGGAGGGGACGAGGTGTGGAGCAGGGGCGGGTCGTGCATCGTCTCGCCGCTCGGCGAGATCCTCGCTGGGCCGTTGTGGGACGAAGAGGGGGTCGTCTACGCCGAGGTGCGTTCTCTCTTCACGCTCTCGCTCGCGATTTCGACCCGAGCCAGCACTGACTCTCCTCCTCGGACCCGCTCGCAGATCGACCTCGACGACATCCTCGGCTGCAAGCTCGACATGGACAGCGCCGGCTCGGCTCACTACTCGCGCGACGACTTGTTCAGCTTCTCGGTGCGGACCTGACTTGTAGAGCTGGGTGCAATAGAGCTCGAGTTGCACTAGATCTGCTGCTCGCCCTCCTTCTCAACGAGAGCAACGCCCCTCTCCTGCCCAGCTCAGCTCAGCGACGCGCCTTGACGACGTCCTTGCGGTACCCGACGAACGCGACAAGGTTCTCGAGCGCGCCGTCGGCGCGCGAGCGCAGCTCGGGGAACTTGTTACGGTCGACCTTCTTGATCTGCGTGCGCCGGGGAAGAGGTCGGCGTCAGCGTCGTGCACGAGCGAGAGCAGCTCACGAGTGTGCAAAGAGAGAATGACGAGAAGAGGAGAGAGACGCACCGCTGCGCGCACGCCCGGGACCGAGCCCTCGAGCGCCTGGAGCATGCCACCCTCGCGGAACACGGGCACGTCGTACTCGCGCTCCTCGTCGGCGTACAGGTCGATGAGCGAGTCGATCGCCTGCAGGAGAATGTCGGGCGTCGAAGCAACGGTCGAGGGCGAGGCCTGGGACGAGGTGGTGCGAGAGGGAAGGAGCGAGAGGAGGAAGCGGCCGATTTGCTGCGGGCGAGGTCCGTGCGGGTCAGTGCGGCTCGACAGGCGAGAGATGAGCAAGATAAAGGCGGAGACGCACAGCGTTCTCGTCGGCAGGGACAGCCTTGCGCCGTCCGAGGTAGCCGAGCGCGCCGAGCGTGCGGACCCGGATCGCCTCACCCGACGGCGTCGGCTCTGCCGCGAACTGCGAGGCGTACACCTGCTGGATCAGGAACGGCGTAGTGTCGGGGCCGACGACCTGTGAGCGGCGGCACGAGGAAAGGAGAGGACGTCAGCCCTGCGCGTCTGGAAGAGGTCCGTGCACGATGAGAGAGGGCAAAAAAGGACGCACGAGTCCTGCGCCGTGCTCCGGGTCGAGCCCGAGACGCACACAGCCCCACACGACGCCCGCCGCGGCCATGACGACCTCGAGTCGGCGTTCCTGCACCTCGTCGACCTCGTCGCCGCCCTGCTGCTGCGGCTTGTCCGCCCCGCCCTTGCCCTTCTTGCCCGTCGCGGCCGCCGCCGCCGCTGCAGGCGCCGCTGCGCTGTGCGCCCGCGCGCCCTCGAGCGCGCCGAGCATGAGCTGCAGCGCGCTCTCGAACACGCTCTGGAGCTCCTTGGCGTCGCGGCGGCTCGCCGTCGCCGCCGCGGCGCCCTTGGCCGCGCCCGCGCGCGACAGGACGACGTACAGGTTGTTGAGCGCCTCGGTCGCGCGCACGTGCACGGTCGTGAGCGCCTCGGCGAGCGGCGCGAGGTTGTGCGGCACGAGGTCTGTGCGCGAGGCCGACGTGCTGATCAGGCCCGAGGACGACGACGCCGAGGCCGAGGCGGGCGTGTCGAGCGGCGAGGGTGCGAAGGACGAGGGGGAGAGGAAGGAGAGTGAGGTCGGGCGCGAGAGGGCGAGGAGCTGCAGGGGGAGGGAGCTCAGGAGGGCGAGCGCGCCCGACTTGGCCGCGCACGCGTCGGCGGCGCTGTCGTCGTCGCCGTTGTCCGAGTCCGAGTCGTCGCCGTCGCCTGCAGTCGCCGCGAGGTCGTCGAGCATGCTGTCGTCGGCGGCCGTCGGCGTGTCGCCGCGCCTGCGCCGGATGACGCCGTCGGCCTCGTTGACCTGGTCGCCGCCCATCGCCTCGTCCTCGCCCGCGCCCTCGCCGTCCGACGCACCCATGTCGATGTCGTCGCCGCCCTCGACCTCCATCGAGATGCCGCCCCAGGCCTCCTGCTCGTCGTCGTCCTCGCCCTCGTCCTCCTCGCCGTCTGCGCCGGTGCCGCCTGGCGCGCCGTCGAACGACCCGGCAGCGGGCAAGCCTGAGGCGAGCCACTCGCTGAGGACCTCGAGCGCGAGCTGGAGCGTCTGGCTCTGGCGCTCGAGCGCGGCGAGCTTGCCCGCCGGCGAGTCGGGCGCCGTCGTGTGCTGGTTCGGGAGCGCGGTCGGGTCCTGCGTGCACAGACGGACGTTGATGCGTTAGTTGATTGTGCCCGACGCTGGTGTGAAGCGATTGAGAAAGAAGGGGAGAGAGGAGACGCACAATCTCGCCGGCCACCTGCTTCGCCTTGCTCACAGCGTCCTCGAGCCTCGCGCTTCCAACAAGCCCGAGCAGGACGCCCTGCGCGACGTCGCTCCTGAGCGCTTCGCGCACCGTCTCGACGTCGCGGCGCTTCGAGCGGCCCTTTGCGATCTCGAGGAGCGAGCCGAACGCGAGGACGCGCAGCTGCGCCCAGGCGTCGGCGTCGGCGCTCGAGGGCGAGGCGGGTGCGGCGTCGGTCGAGGTCGAGGGAGGGCGAGAGGTGGAGGAGGGAGGCGTGGGCGTGAGGAGGATCGAGAGGAGGGTCGAGAGCGAGGGCGAGAAGGTGAACGAGCCGGCCGACGACAGGAGGTGCGTGTGCGCCGCCGGGTTGGACGAGATGAAGGCGTGCAGGGTTTGTGCTGCGGGCGATGAAAAGGGTCAGTCTATGGGTGCAGGAGGTACTCGAGCGGGGGGAGGAAGAACGACGCACCTGCAGCGACGGCGACGAAGAGGGGCACGCGCAGGCGCTTGGCCTTTTCCCGCTTTGCGTCCTTCTTCTTAAGCGCCTTGCCGCCCGCTGCCCCGCCCTCGACGTCCATGCCGCCCTGGGCCGCCGCCGCGCCCTCGCCGCGCTGCTCGTCGCCGTCGAGCTTGTCGATGCCGAGGCGGTCCTCGTCGAGGAGGGCGACGCACAGGGCGACGATGTGCTCGGCGTGGGCGTTGAGGCCGGCGAGGATCTTGGTGTTGCTCTCGGCGAGGCACCACACGAGGGTGAGGACGTTCTCGGTCCAGTCCCAGAACGAGCGCCGGAGCGTGTCGTGCGCCTCGTTGGCGGCGTCGGCGGCGCGGCGCTGCTCGGCGGTGGCCGGGAGGGCGGGCTTGACGGGTGCGGGCGGCGGCGCGAGCTGGTGCGGGAGGAAGTGGGCGAGAAGCGGGAGGTGGATGGTGGCGAGCGGGAGGAGGAGGCGCTTGTTGTGCATCTCGGAGAGGATGTGGGGCGGCGACGAGACGGCGAGGTTGCGGAGGGCGCCGAGCGACTCGATGGCGGTCGACAGGTCGTCCGAGGGCGGAGGCGTGGCCGACGAGGACGAGGAGGGCGCCGAGAGGGTCGAGAGGCGCTCGATGAGGAGGCCGATGAGGTTGCGCGAGAGGAGGAGGCGCAGTTGCATTGGCGGGAGCGACAGGATCAACGACGAGAGGGTGGACTGCGTGCGCAGGGCGACGAGTCAGCGTGGTGTGGACCGGTCGAGCGAGTCCGAAGAGAGGGGAGAGAGGTGGACGCACGGCGGCAAAGACGCGGTCGCCGGCGTCGGTGGCCCTGAGCTTGTCGAGGAGGTCCTGCATGTCGTTGTCGCGGCGGTGGCCCTTCTTGCCCTCGCGGTGCTGGTTCGGGTGCGGGTTGGTGGTGGGGTCCGAGGTGTCGGCGAGGGGAGCGGTGGTCGCGGCGACGCGGGCTGCGCGGGTCTGCTTGCGGTGCCTGACCTTGCCCATGGTTGGTGAGTGGGAGCTGGTGGTGGTCCTGCCCGGTGCAAGGGGCGGTGGGTGGAGAGAGAGGATGGACGGTCGAGCTCGAGCTCGAGGCGAGCGATGAGGACGAGGCGGTGCTCGTCCCTCACAGCAGGAAATCGGTTCGCTAGGTCAGCAGCTCGAGTACGGTACGAGGAGTGACTGGATGCCATCGGTAGCTCCACAAGAGCTGTGGTCGCTGTTGCCGCCGCCCTCCCTCGCTCATCTCTGTCGTCGCTGAGAGGGATCGCTCGTTTGCCCTGACCACGCCGCTCGCTGGCGCCGCGACAGCTTGTACGCTGCCGCAGTACTGTCCACAGCATCTTGCGCCCCGAGCTACGCCCGCCCGGCTTCGAGAACCGCCGGATCCGCCTCTCCCCCACCTCGTCGTTGCGTCAGCCAACGCACCCTCGTCTCCGCCATGGCCACCGTCCCGGCAGCCACTGACGCACCACCACAAGCCGCACAAGCCGCTCCAAGCCCCGCACCCGCGCCATCGCCCTCACCGGCGTCCCCTCCACGCCTCTCCCCCACCGCCACCTCGTCCTCGTCGTCCATCGCGAGCCGGTCTCGCTTCTTCACCACCGCATCGGCCCGCCCCTTCTCCCGCAGCGCCCTCCAGCGACAGAGCGTCCACACCCTCCCCTCGATCCACCACCTCCAGCACGGCTTCGCAAAACTCGGCCTCCTCGCCCAGGCTGACGCCCAACCTCGCGCCGCACCGCCAACGCGGCGCACGTCATCGTCGAGCGGCGCACTGCAGCCCGTCGAGCAGGGGGATGCAGTCGAGGGCGGCGGCGACGTCCTCGAGGCGCTCGGCCCGCAGCCCGACAAGCCCCTCGTCGACCTGCGCATGCCGTGGGAGCGCGACGAGGCGCAAACGCCGCGCGCGACGCTCAAGGACGAGGCGCAGCTGCGCGACGAGGCGTACGATGCGCTCGAGGCCGTGTGCGACTGGTGCGTCCCTCTCCTCCTCGCATGTCTCGCTCCTCCTGGGCGACCCTGACCCTCGGCCGTTTCTCGCGCAGCTGGTCGCTCGCTCTCGGCCCGATTCGCCCTCCTCGCCGGCGCCCATCATCCTCGACCATGTCGCTCAACCCCTCGACGACGTCCAGTCTCGCGCCCCTCAGCCCGATCGACGACCCCTCCCTCCCCTCCTCCATCCACGATGCCGACCTCCCGCTCGTCCCGACCCTCCTCGCCACCACGACCCTCGCCGTGCGCGCCATCCAGGCCTTCGCCGTCTCGCTCCCTTCAACATCGACCTCGGCGCAGCTGGACAACATCAGACGCGGCGACGACCCGCTCGTCGTCCTGCGCCGCACGAGCCTCGACGTGCTCGGCATGCTGCGCGAGCTCGAGGCGCGGTACCGCCTGCCGGGCGCAACCGCTCTCGAGCACGACGCTGCGGCTGTGCGCGCGGCAGGGGCTGACGACGAGCGGCGCGCTGGGGCGCCGCCGCTGGGCGACGTCGACCCGCCGCACGGACCTCGTCCCGTCGCGCCCGACTCGCCGCCCGCGCCGCAGTACCGCACCGACGTCGTCCTCTTGGCGCTCGACAGCGAGGCGGCGCTCGTCGAGCGGTGGGTGCGCGCTGTCGAGGGCGAGCTCGAGCGGAGCGGGGTGCGCGGCGGGGCGGTCCGAGCGGGAGGAGGGCGCAGGCGCAGCAGCGTGAGGGGCGGTGGCGAGGGGCAGGAAGGAGAGGGCGCGGGCGCGCAAGATGAGGGAGGCGGTGCGGTGCTGCCGGACTGGGCGCGCGAGACGGGCTGGCCGGACGGACTCGGTGCGTCGTCCCTGCAGGGCTGCGTCTGCTCGTCTCGGTGTAGTTCGAGGCAGGAGCTGACTGCTCGTGTATCTTGGCCTGTGCGCAGCTCGGGCACAATCCATCATCCTCGCTCACGCCTCAACCGCGACGGTCGAGCACGCTCTCCCCGACCCTGCCGACGACCGGGACGGCTTCCTCGACGCGCTCAGGTGCGCCGCTTCTTCCTCTTTCGCTCCTCTCCACTCGTCCATCCTGCTGACAAATCGATCTCGCTCGCAGCGACGGCACCCTCCTCCTCGAGTCGTTCAACGCCGTCCTGCGCCACTCGCCCTTGTCTCGACCCTTCGGCTTCGTCCCCTCGACCTCGATTTACGCCTTCCCTCCTCTCGCCATCACTAACAGCAGCACCGTCGGCACACCGGTCTCGACGAGCATGAGCCGCACGGCAAGCACGGCGAGCGACGGCGGCGAGCGGGTCGGCGCGACGTTCCGGCGGGCTGAGAACCTCGGGCAGTGGAGCGCGTGCGTCGCTTCTCCTTCCCGCCTCTCTTTCGCTCGAGCACTCTCTGGTCGACCTCCATCATGTAGGAGCAGCACTGACGCCCCTCGTCGACCCTTGACCGCCCGCAGAGCCCTCAAGCACCGCTACGCCCTCACGCTCGGCCCGCCGCCGTTCGACGCCCGCCTCGTCGCTGCGCGCAAGCCCGACCCGGGCGCAGAGTGGCGCGAGATGCTCGCGATGGCGGTCGAGGGCTGGAGCGAGGCGGTCGCGTGCGAGGCGAGGGAGGTGCAGAGCGAGAGGGGGCGGCGAGAGGGTGAGCGGCGGGCGAGCGAGGTGAACGTGAGCGAGACGGTCGCTGATGTGTAGAGCTCCTCTGCATCTCGAAGCTATCGTACTTTACCTTGCACTGCTCTCTGCCCAGCGAGAGAGCCTGCTCGACCTCGGAAGCCAGGAAGACGTGAGAGCGTCGAGGTCTTTGCGCTCAGGCCCTTCTCTCGGCTGCGCAGGCGACGCGGATGACACGCACACACCTTTTACCGTACGAAAGAGAGAGTCTACAATGCCCTGATACCGCTCGTGCAACCCGCCGACGCACCTCTAGAGCGACAGCTTCTCGCTCGAGTCCACGCTCGCCGTGCCCGACTCGAGCCCGGCCCGCTCGCGCCGCTCCTTCTCGGCCCGCCCAAAGTACTCGACGCCGATCTTGCGGATGACGAGCCACGCCGGGACGAGGCTCACGCCCCACAGCGCAAAGTTGAGCGACGACGCGCCGACGTCTTTGAAGGCGGGGAGCGAGTTGAGGCCGTACGACACGGCTTGCGCTGCGCTCTCGGTCGCTCGAAGGAGGCCGCCGATACGGAGGATGTCGGCCGGCTCGGTGACGAGGGTGCCGCAGACTGTGGGCAAGCTCGAGTCAGGGCGAGGCAACTTGAGAAGGTCGACCGTCGAGGCGAGAGCGACAGCTGCGTACGAGCGCACGCTCCTCGAAGCGTGAAGAGAAAGACGACGCACCGAAGTAGAGGAACATGTAGTTGAGCTGGAACCCGGCGGCAATGGCCAAGAACGAGCCAAAGCCCTTGCCGAACCCGGCGTCGCTCCAGTCATATACGGCGCCCGTCTTGCGGAACTCGTTGTTGATGACGATGCTCCAGGTCCACCACGCGCCCTGAAGTCCCATGACGAGGAAGAAGGCGTAGCGAGCGCGCTGTTGAAGGTTGAACCGCTTGGCGTCGAGCAGGAGGCCGAACAGGTTGCCGGCGAGGATGCTGACGACGGCCGAGAGGAAGCTGCCGAGCGCACGTGCGCGCACCGTGTAGTGGAGCGTGAGGAACGTCGAGTTGAACGACTCGCTGAAGACGGCTTGAGCGATGAAGGGAACGATGAGCAGGAACTGCGAGCGCTCGAGCCCCTCGTCAGCTGCGTCCGCCTCATCGAGGTCGACACGAGAGGGACGCACCTTCTTGCTGAAGAAGAGCTTGGCCGTCTCCTTGAGCTCGACGAGGATCGGGTTGTCGACGAAGAGCTTGACGGGGAGGCCGTCGGTGCGCTGAACCTTGTGCGGCGGCGGCAAAAAGAAGGCCGTGAACGGGCCTGCAGCTTGGAGCGCGATGAAGACGAGGAACACTTTCGGGTTGACGGCGCCTGCCTCGTTGCGGGTCGAGTTGAGCCCGAGATTGATTGCGCCTGCGCCGAGGAGAAGAGAGTCAGCCTTTGAGTCGCCCTCGGACGCTTGAAGAGGGACGCACCGCCGAGGATTTGCCCGCCGACGCGGAACGAGAGCCACCAGCCGAGAAACTTGCCCTGGTTCTCGGGCTCGGGGTAGCTCATGGCGACGGCGGCCTCGATACCCTGCGAGGAGGGAGAGCGCGTCAGCGAGGACGCGCTGAAAGGCAAGGACGAGCAGGACGCACCCAGAACGTGCCAGCCGAGATGCCGCAGAGTGCAGCGCCGAGGAGGAGGAACCAGTCGTTGCCGAACCGGTTGTTGCAGTACTGCGAGCGCGAGGAGGGACCTCAGTCGGGAAGCAGGAGAGGCTCGAGAGCGGGACAGGGACGCACCAGACCCGCAGCGTACGGCGCATAGCCCGCCGCACCGAAGAAGAGCGTCCACCGCACGCCGATGTAGCGCGTAATGGTCGAGGTGAGGAACGCCGTGACGACCATGAGGCCGAACGTGAGCGCGTTCGAGACGTTCACCTGGTACGGGGTCGCAGCTCCACCAGCGCCGAGAGAGTTCATCGCGCCCCAGATGCCCGGCGCACAGAAGTTGCAGATGCCCAGAGCGAGGGCCGCCCACCAGGTCGTGCGGTAGAAGCTGCGCTTGACCGGCGTGACCGGGGTCGGATCGGCCTCGACGAAGGCGGGCGACTTGGCCTCGAGGAGGGCAGGCGACTTGAGGTCCGACATCTTCGAGAGGGGAGAGAGGAAGCTAGGGGGTCGAGGCGAGGCGTGGAAGGGCGAGTCTGAGAGGAAGAGCTGAAGAAGCGAGAGCTGGAGCAGTGAGCGAGGACGAGGACGACGTCCGAGCGTGCTGCTCTGCAGCTCTTGCAACATGCAGCGATCGGACCGAGCGAACGCTTGTGCGCCCTCGACGGGCGACTGCCGCTCGCCAGAAGGTGAGCCGATGGCGCGATGAGATGGCGCAAGCGCGACTCGAAGGAGCGGGGCAGGGAAAGTCCGTCGCGACGGCTGCGCAGCCCTGACAGAGTCAGCCCGGGCCGCCGCGCAGCTACTGTGAGCGTGCTCGAGCCCGTACATGGCGTCTGCGACGAGCTGGGAGCGGCGGGCGAGGCGGAGACGTTGAGTGCGGAGCGAGCCGAGATGAGGACGACCACGGCTGGAGGACAGGTCGTGCGCAGGTGCAGCCGGTCTGTGCCGATGCCCAAGCGCTGGTACGGCTGTCGTGTGTGCCGGCAGCGGTGCTGAGCGGGGTGCGGCGGCCGGTACGAGGCAAAGGCCGATCGCAGCCAGCGCAGCTGAGGCGTTGGGCTCGTCCTCGTCGCGCCCGCTCTCTTTGCGAAGCTCTGGAAGCGCTAGCTGAGCTGGAGACGTATCTAGATACAGCACAAAGATAAGAGGAGAGCTACTGCAGATGTACGAGACGAACGTCGCCCTCACTTGCCGAGTTGGTGCCACCGCTCTGCGAGGCGGCCGTAGATGAGCAGCTCGTTGGGCTCGTCGCCCTCGCGGTCGTTGATCTTGCTCTTGCCGAAAGACTTGCCCTTGACGTCATCCCACTGCTCGCCGGTGATGCGCTCCCACTCGGCGGGCTTGGTGAAGCCGAGGCGGTCCAGCTTGGGCGACGAGAGCGTGAGCGGGTCGATCAGGACGGACGGCTTGAAGTCGCAGAAGTAGACTGTGACGAGGGGCAAAGGAGAGGGCGAGAGCATCAGCGCTCTGAGCTTCGAAAGCTGCTCGAGTTGTTCTGCCTCCTCCAGCACGACGATGGCGACGACGCTCTAGCAGCGCCCGACCGACGAAGCGCGGCGAGGGCTCGGAAGGTGCTGAGGGTGTGAGAGAGGGACGCACTGAGGCCGAGGCGGCGATGACCTCGTTGATCAGCGGGAGGACCGACGACTCGGTGGATGGTCGACTTGGCGAACGAGCCGGTAAGGAACTGCGGGCAGGAGTAGCAGAGTGTCAGCGCTCGCCGATCGGGGTACGACTGAGCTGACGAGAGCTGGACGCACCTCGAAGCGGTCGCCGAGGTTGACGACGAGGGCGTTTGGGCGGTATCCGACGAACTTCCACTCGCCGTCGTGGTAGTCGCGGAACTGAAGGCTCGCCATCGGCTGCGGCGTGATGAACGTGAGCGACGACGCGTCGCTGTGGCCCCGTAGCCAGTCGCCCTTGGTCTTTTTCTCGTCGTCGGCGCTCATGCCGTGGTAGAGCATGGCGCGCCCAAACCCGCCGCCCGAGATCTCGGGCCTGTCCTCGGTGACGTCGAACAGCGACCAGATCGTGCCCTCGGGGAGCTCGAGGATGATGTCGAACAGCGACGAGAGCTTGCGGACGACGTTGAGGTGCAGGTACGAGAAGTACTCGGTCGTCTCCGGGAGGTGCCGCCGGACGAGGTCGGGGTACGCTTGCTGGTTGCGCAAGGTCGGGTGCAAAAGGTTGCGCTGTAGGAGAGAGGAGGCGTGTCAGCGAGGCGGCGAGCGAGCGAGCACGGAAGAGGCTCGAGGGAGGGAGGGAAGAGAGAGGAAGCGACGCACGTAGTTGAAGTGCTCGATCTGGTCGCGCACGCCAGCCTGCATGCTCCAGTACCCTCGCGGCTTGAACCCGCTGCCTCGCTCGGCGCCGAGCTTGGTCTTGTCCTCGAACGAGTCGCCGTCCGACTGGGCTGCGCCGGCGGGGAACTTGGCCTTCTCATCGAGCGGCAAGTCGAGGATGGCCTGCGACACAGACTGAAGATACGCGAGCTTGTCCTGCGCGAAACCGTGCCCCTCGAGGAAGAAGAAGCCCTGGGTCGTGATGGCCGCCTCGAGGTCGGCGGCGAGAGCTTGACGAGCTGCGAGACCCTCGGCGCCGTCTCGGTACTTGGACAGGTCGACGACGCCGAGTTCGACAAAGGGGACTGCAGGAGGCGGCAAAGAATCAGCTTGAGGCTCAGCGGGGCGCGAGGAAGTCGGGCAGGGGGGACGAAGGTGGGGATGGAGGAGGACGAGGACGAGGACGCACTATTCTCCTTGGTCGGCTTGACGTGTTCGAAGGGCGAGTACTGTGGGCGAGCGATGGTCATGTCAGGCTCGACGGCTCGATGGCGGTTCAGGAACGGTGTGGAGCGAGGGGAGCGAGGGGAGCGTCGCGAGGAGGAGGGG
>Ga0308169_10001568_pt1 | contig 26201 bp, 23 predicted proteins | sample PhyBR1_2_FD_202139 | JGI IMG/M metagenome (GOLD analysis project Ga0308169, IMG submission 202139) | Phyllosphere microbial communities from UC Gill Tract Community Farm, Albany, California, United States - DLSLSB.R1 | ecosystem: Host-associated > Plants > Phyllosphere > Unclassified | place...
GCACACTGCCAGAGCCGCCTAGACCACCTCGCAAGAGTCCACGCGCCCCCTCCCTCCAGCCAGCCGCTGCGCACCAGCTCCCCGTCTCCTCCTCCCTCCCCACCTCTCGCCATGCCGGCCGACCTCGACCTCGCCGTCAACTGCGGCTCGTCGTCCATCAAGTTCGCCCTCTACCACAAGGACTCGCGCGCCGTCCTCGTCACCGGCTCGGCGTCCAACGTCCAGGGCGACAAGCCCGCGACCTACAAGTTCAAGCACGCCCCGGCCTCGTCCTCGACGCGGCGCAAGGGCGACAAGGCTCCCGAGCTGTCCGAGTCACAGGAGCGCGAGCTCGAGGGCAAGACGAGCTACCAGGACATCTTCACCGAGATCCTCAAGGACGTGAGCCGGGAGGAGGTGCTCGGCCCCGAGCGCGAGAAGCGCATCCGCCTCGTCGCGCACCGCATCGTCCACGGCGGGACGGCCGATGGGCCCATCGTTATCCGCCACGGCGACAAGCAGGAGCAGGACGTGCTTGACCAGATGGAAGAGGTGTCGTCGTTCGCGCCGCTCCACGTGCGTCCACCTCTCTCCCCGCTCGCACTCGGCTCTACCACGCTGACGCCCGTCCTCTCGCCCGCAGAACCACCACGCCATGCTCATCGTCAAGGAGTGCCTCGAGCACCTCCCCGAGGCCTACTCGGTCCTCTGCTTCGACACGCTCTTCCACCAGACGATCCCGCAGTTCCGCCGCCAGTACGCCATCTCGACCCCGCCCCACAAGACGCCCGTCCCGCTCGTCAAGTACGGCTTCCACGGCCTCAGCTACGCCAACATCCGCGACAAGATGGCCAAGGAGCTCGGCAAGCCCAAGAACGAGGTCAACCTCGTCGTCGCCCACCTCGGCAGCGGCGGCAGCTGCTGCTTGATCCAGAACGGCGAGAGCAAGCAGACGACGATGGGCGTCACGCCGCTCGAAGGTGCGTCCGTCTGCTTCTCGCTCGTTCGCTCAGCGCGACGCGCAGACTGACGAGCGCTTGCTCTGCAGGTCTCCCCGGCGGCACTCGCTCGGGCACGATCGACCCCTCCCTCATCTTCCACCACACGCCCGACTGCTCCGAGACGGTCCAGGTCTCGGGTCGCGACATCACCAAGGGCGAGTACGTCCTGAACAAGGAGAGCGGCTTCCAAGGTGCGTCCGACTCTCCCGCTCGGTCCCCCCTTTTGCCGGTCCTCTCGAGCTGACCTCGTCGACGCTCATCGCCATGCAGCTCTGTGCGGCACGAACAACTTTGGCACGATCACGTCGCGCGCCTTCCCCTCGTCGTCCTCGCCCGATGATGCGCCGCAGAACGAGGAGTACTTGGCCGCGCGCCTCACGTACATGCTCTACCTCGACCACCTCCTCGCCGTCCTCGCGCCGTACTTGTCGCACATCTTCTCGTCGTCGACGAACTCGACCCTCGACGGCCTCGTCTTCTCGGGCGGCATCGGCGAGAAGTCGGTCAAGCTGCGCGAGGATGTCGTGCGCCACTTTGCGTGGATCGAGCAGCTCGCCGGGACCGGCGGCGGGATCGACGAGGGCAAGAACGGCGCCGACGTCGAGGGCACGAGGGAGATCACGGAGGAGGGGAGCAAGGTGCGCGCGTGGGTCGTCGAGACGAGCGAGGAGGACGAGATGGTCCGGATGGCCGAGCAGGAGCTCGACAACCTCGACAAGTGAGCTCTCGCGCCCTGTCCCTCGTAGACTAGCGTGTGCATAGACTCTGTCGCTTTGCCTGCGAGCGCTTTGTAGACCAGCGAGAGCGCCAACCTCAATGAGAGCGCAAGAGGTCGTCTCGACTCGGGCGACTCGGGCTGCGGCTACCGCTCTCTCGCTCGGACGGAGGGACCGTTCCCGTGTGGGTCGGCGAGCGGGCACGTTGCGCACGACGAGGGGGCCTTCGGCGCAATTCGAAGACACGAGCTGGATCGGCCTCCGAGCGGCTCGCCCCCCCGCACTGCGCCTCACCGTCACCTGGCTCGGCTTGAACTCGTCGTCTCTCTCGCTCGCACACCTCTCGCGGCTCCACCAGTCAAGCCCAGTTTACAGTGCGTGGTCTTCTGCACGCTCTGAATCGAACGGCGAGCCCGCGCTGACGCCGTGCGCTCCCACAGCTCCGTCCCCGACTCTCATCGCCCGCTTCCCACCTCGGTCCTCCTCCTCGCCTCCAGCAAGCATGGCCGACCACCAGGACGCTCCGCCTCCGCCCATCACGCCGTCGCTGTACGCCCAGAAGCCCGACGCGCCCCTGTCGTCGCTCCCCGTCCAGCTCGACGTCGAGTCGCTCGCCAAGAAGCTCCCCGAGCAGCACCTCGAGGCCATCGCCGCCAACTGGCGCCTCTCGTGCTACCTCGCGACGGCCCAGACGTTCCTTCAGAAGAACGGCCGCCTCGTGCGCAAGCTCGAGGTGAGCGACATCAAGCCCCGGTGCGCTTCTCCTCCCCTCGCGCTCCCTTCGTCCTCCCTGTTCGTCTACATCTTCCTCTGACGCCTTCCGCTGCTCCCTACAGACTTTTGGGCCACCTCGGCACGACCGGGGGTTTATCGCTCGCCTACATCCACTCGCAGGCCCTCATCCGCCGCAAGGGAGAGGAGGAAGGCGCCGAGCCCAAGATGCTCTTCGTCACGGGTCCCGGCCACGGCGGTGCGTCCTGCTTCCTCTTCCACCTCTTTCTCAGAGGGTGAGAGACGAAGATCTCGGAAGCAGGAGACGCTGACGCCGAGCCTGTCGCAGCCCCGGCCATCCTGTCCAACCTGTACATCGAGGGCGCCATCACCAAGTTCTACCCGGAGTACTCGCTCAACGAGGAGGGCCTCGAGAAGTTCATCAAGTACTTCTCGTGGCCGGGCGGCTTCCCTTCGCACGTCAACGTGCGTCCTCACCCTCCTCTTCACCTCGTCATCCTCGTCTCATCGAGCTGACCCTGTCTTCCCTCCTCTCTTCTCCTCCTCGCAGGCCGAGACGCCCGGTTGCATCCACGAGGGCGGCGAGCTCGGCTACGCGCTCGCCGCTGCCTACGGCTCGGTCATGGACCGCCCCGAGCAGATCTCGGTCGTCGTCGTCGGCGACGGCGAGAGCGAGACGGGCCCGACTGCGACCGCGTGGCAGTGCGTCCAACCTCTCTTGCTCTCTAGGTACGGTGGCCTACATGTACACGCAGCGCTGACCCTCGATTCTCCCTACAGCTCGCACAAGTGGCTCGACCCGGCCGAGTCGGGCGCGGTCCTCCCCATCCTGCACGTCAACGGCTTCAAGATCTCGGAGCGCACGCTCCCCGGAGTGCGTCCTACTCCCTCGTCAACCCGAGCGCGAGCTAGAGGCGAGGACTGACGAGACGAGCGCGCTCGCAGACCATGGACAACATCGAGCTCTCGCTCCTCTACAGCGGTTACGGTGCGTCCTCTCGGTCCAATGTCTCCCTATAGCGCTCACCTGACGCCCCTCTTCTGCCCTCGCGCGCAGGCTACCAGGTCCGCTTCGTCGAGTACAAGGCGCAGGGCAACGCCACCACGGGCGGCAACGACGCCGCCGACCACGCGCTCCACGCCGACATGGCTGCCTCGATGGACTGGTACGTCTCGCCCTCTTCTGCATCGCTCTTACCGCCGCGTGCAAGCGGCGAGCGTCCTCGTCGTCGTCTCGAAGGAAGCGGTCGACCTTCCCAAGCTGACCCCTCCCTCCTCTTGTCCGCCCGCAGGGCCTATGGCGAGATCCGCAAGATCCAGAAGGCCGCTCGCTCGGGCGGCAAGCCGATCGAGAAGCCGCGCTTCCCCATGATCATCTTGCGCTCGCCCAAGGGCTGGACCGGCCCGGCGAGCGAGCACGGCAAGCAGCTTCTCAACAGCTTCGCCTCGCACCAGGTCCCGCTCCCCGACGTCAAGACCGACTCGGGCGCCCTCAAGCAGCTCGAGCAGTGGCTCAAGAGCTACAACACGGACAAGTTCCTCGACTTCTCGGACGAGAACCTCAAGCGCGGCAGCATCTTCTCGCCCCTCCTCGACCTCGCCCTCCCCAAGGACACCGAGCGCCGCCTCGGCTTCGTCAAGGAGTCGTACAACGCCTACAAGCCGCTCGACCTCGCCGACTGGAAGGAGTTCGGTTACGAGAAGGACAAGGACAGCGTCAGGTGCGTCTCTCCCGCTCGAGCCTCTTCCTCCCTCGCAGTCGGCGCCTGCAGGAGCTGACCCTGCTGCTACCTCTCGACGTCCGCAGCTGCATGAAGGCGATCGGCAAGTACATGACCGACGTCATCAAGCGCAACCCGAAGGAGTTCCGCATCTTCTCGCCCGACGAGCTCGCGTCGAACAAGCTCGACGGCGTCTTTGACGCGACGACGCGCTGCTTCCAGCCCGACCCGCTCACGGCGCACATCGGCGGCCGCGTCACCGAGATGCTGTCGGAGCACACGCTCCAGGGCTGGCTCCAGGGCTACACCCTCACGGGCCGTCACGGCGTCTTCCCCTCGTACGAGGCGTTCCTCGGCATCATCGCCACCATGATGGTCCAGTACAGTGCGTCTTTGTTTCCCTCTCTCTCTCTCGCTCTCTCTGTCTCGGGCGGCACTGACGTCGTCGTCGCCGTCGTCCGCAGCCAAGTTCCTCAACATGGGCCTCGAGACGTCGTGGAGGGGCGACGTCGCCGCCCTCACGTACATCGAGACGAGTACTTGGACCCGCCAGGAGCACAACGGCTTCTCGCACCAGCAGCCCGGCTTCGTCTCGACCGTCCTCTCGCTGCCGCCCAAGCTCGCTCGCGTCTAGTGCGTCAACCTCCCCCTCTCCCTCCCGCTCTCTCCTTCGGCCAAGGTCCCTCGCCGCGTCGCATCGACATGCACACCATCTCCTACCTGTTCGACTACAAGCCGAAGCAGAAGACTGCCTCGGGAGCGAGCCCGCTGACCTCGCTCCCTCGCCGTCTCGCAGCTTCCCCGCCGACGCCAACACGAGCGTCAGCGTCATCGCGCACTGCCTGCGCAGCAAGAACTACGTCAACCTCATCGTCGGCACCAAGGCGCCGAGCCCTGTCTACCTGTCGATCGAGGAGGCCGAGCGCCACTGCGTCGCCGGCGTGTCCATCTGGGAGAGTGCGTCCTCCTCCACCTCCTCTGCCTCTCTCGCCTGCACGAGCCTCTCGCTCACCCTCGTCTCCTCTTCCTGCAGACTACTCGGTCGACAAGGGCGTTGACCCGGACGTCGTCCTCGTCGGCATCGGCTACGAGCTCACCGAGGAGGTCATCCACGCGGCGGGCATCCTCCGCAAGGACTTCGGCAACGACCTGCGCGTCCGCGTCGTCAACGTCGTCGACCTCATGGTTCTCGCCGGCGAGGGAGAGCACCCGCACGCTCGTGCGTCCCCTCTCTGTCCCTCGTCCTCGTCGTCGTCGCCGCCTCGTGCTGACCCTCCTCGCCCTCTCGCTCGCAGTCGACGAGGCCGGCTTCAACTCGCTCTTCCCCCCCGGTTCGCCCATCATCAACTACCACGGTTATGTAGGCCAGGTCGCGTCGCTCCTCTTCAACCGTGCGCACAGCGTCGGCCGCACGAGGTTCTCGATCCACGGCTACAAGGAGGTCGGCAGCACGACGACGCCGTTCATGATGCTCGCGCTCAACGACTGCGACCGCTTCACCCTCGCCAGGGACGCCCTCCGCATGGGTGCGTCCCTGTCCTCGTCCTCGTCGTTCATCCTCCTTGACGAGCGGGGCGCCTTTCCCTTCTTACCCGGCCTCCTCGCCCGCAGTCACCCACAACTACACCAAGCTCGACAACATCAAGGGCGACGACAAGCGCCGTCGTGTCGGCGGCGTCGTCGCGCGCGCCAACGAGACGATCGCCAACTACAAGCACGAGCTGCGCAAGATGGAGAAGTACGCCTACGACAACCAGGAGGGTGCGTCCCGCTCTCACTTTCCTCCTCCTCCGTCTTCCTGCACTGACTCGAACGTCGCTTGCCTGCAGACCACCCCGACATCGGCGCCGTCCCGACCCTCGCCGAGCAGTAGTCGCACTTCCTCTTCTCCTCCCCGTCCCGCTTGCCGTAGTCGTCGCCGAGGGTGGCAGTTCCCTTTAGATGCACGCTTTCTCTGTGTACAAAGCAATGCAGTCGTTCCCGCTTCACCTCTGCGCGCTTGCAACTAGAGAAGACGAGAGCGAGGAGCGCTCGCGGAGAGGGTCTCGCCTTGCTCACCGTCGCAGCCGACGCCGCCTGCCATCTGCTCGCTCGCCGCCTAGAGGCGACGCTGTGTAGCTAGAGCGCGCCTCGACCAGTCCGTGAGCAGCGAGAGAGACGTCCTCGCCAGGGCGCACGGACCCTTTCCGCTCATCGCCTCCCTTGGTCCCGCCGGCGCTCGACGTGCTTCTGTAGGCCCTGCCCTTGACTGCTGTAAGGGCGGGGCTGGCAAAAGGACTGTATTGCGGGCGTGAGAGCGACCCAAAAAAGCGACCACGGTGGGGATCGAACCCACGATCTCCGCCTAGAATCTCCAAATCGGAGGGCGACGCCATGCCACTAGGCCACGCGGCCGGGTGCTATGACAGCTCATGCCAGTATGCGTACGAGTACTGCGCGCTTAAACGATGGCAGACAACTGCGTTGTGCGCTTGTTCCTCGGCTCCTTGCTCGGCGCGCTAGACTCTTGAGATGCTCCTGCATGCGTAAGCTCAAAGTTCGGGACCTCGCGGCTGGCGTTGACGCTCTGCGAGCTGGTCGTTCCAGCCAGCTCTGAACAAGCGCGCGACTTTTGAGCGCCAAGCCTCGCACGGATGGACCACGGCCGATGGCTCGACAGCGGCTAGGCCTGCAATATCGCGCCGAAGCGTTTTTATGCATGCCGGGATCGAGGAAAGGCGAGAGAGCGAGGAAGGGTCGAGAGGCTCGTGCGTCGGTCGACCAGCGCTGCCTTCCCAAGTCGCCTTCTCTCTAGCGTCGCCTGCTCTTCGCTCGGTGGGCTTTCGTCTCGCACCATTCGGTGAGCACGACTCGGACGTCCTCGCTCGGTCCTCGCTCGGTCTCCAGACAGAGAGAAGGACCAGCTTGCGCTGGCCGTCGTCCGGCACGACGTCTACGAGCGCTCGAGCCTGCTCCTCTCGCTCACCAGGCTCGCGTCCCTCGCGCACTCTCGGTGTCTAACAGCACAGACTCGCTGTCAACGCCTACTAGTACAACACAGCTTTGCGCGATCCTCGACGAGACGTGAGCGTCGAACGCTCGCTCGTCGCGCTCGAGCCTGCGATCGCACCGCCGCCAGCTCGCTTCCTGCCTCGAGCGCAGCCCATGAACTGATGGGGCTCAGGAAGCCTAGGCCGAGCAAGAGCGTGCCGCGAGCAATGCTAGGTGCAACAGCCTTTCGGGGAGGTCCGAGCGAGAACGAGCGAGACGAGCGAGGAAGGAAGAAGGCGGACGAGCACGACGAGGCGCAGCGAGAAAGGTGCGAACGAAAGACGTGCTGCGTTGGTACAAGTACTACTGAGAGGAGGATCTCGAGGCGTCTCTGAGCGTGTAGGAGGTGCGTCTAGGCAGCTCTAGTCGAGTCGACGAAGAGGAGGGAGAGGGAGATCTAGACAGAGCCCGAATTGTCGACGCAGGTCCATGGGCGACCGCCGTTCGCAGCGTAGTCGTTCTTGATCGACACGATGCTGCCGTACGTGCCGCCGACCATGATGAAGTTTCCGAGCCAGAAAATGAAAAAGTTGAGGGCGACGAGTGACCAGAACGAAATCGTGCGCTTCTTGGTGCGCCAGCAGTCGTAGAACCACATGCACGCCTCGGCCTGGAGCGTGACGAGGGTGCCGAAGAGCGCGCTGCGAGGCGAAGGGGGAGGACCCGAGTCAGCCCCTCTGGGTCGAGCAGCTCGAGCAGTGGAGGAAGAGGGACGCACCCGACGAGGCCGACGAGACCGCCAAAGACCGGGATGGCCGACGCGATGACGTACGAGAAGAGGACGCAGCCGAGGGTGCAGCTGAGCCAGACGATCCAGTGCGTCTTGGTCGGGTGCGTGAGGTGGCGCGAGCCGCGCAGGACGCGGACGAAGATCCACTTGGCGGGGAGGTGGCTGTAGATGATGGCGGCGGCGAACAGGCCGGGAAGAGCGAGACCGTAGGCGACGCGCTTGATGAGGACGCCGGCGGTGCCGAGGGCGGGCGAGGCGACGAACTGGCCGGCGTAGAAGTAGACGACGATGCCGACGACGAGGTAGAAGACCGTGACGAACGACTGGCACATGATGACGGCCTTGGGGTAGTCGCGCTGGTTGCGCATCTCGGAGGCGATCGGGAGGCTGTGGGACGACGACGAGGACGACGAAGGCGTCAGTCAAGCTGAGTCTCGAGCGCACGAGCCCAGCTCCCAAGCCGAGGACGACCTCGACTCGTAAGAAGGAGAGGGAGGAGACGCACAAAGCACTCGTGCCGGCGTACGAGAAGACGAGGTTCGAGATGGCGTTCATCGCCTCGGCGAACGACGGGTTGCCGAACAGGACGAGGTCCTTGTCCCAGGGGCCGGTCTGCGGCGCGAGCGACGGGCGACCACCGACGGCGACGGCGATGGTGACGAGCATGATGGAGACGATCATCGAGACGAGGCCGACCTGCGAGACGAGGTCCGAGAGTCAGGGTCGAGCGCGAGGAAGGGTCCGAGGAACGAGCGGAAGAGGCCGAACGCACCCAGCCGATCCAGCGAATGTCGCCCATGGTGCGCATCGAGGCGAACGGAAGCGTGACGACCGCAGCGACGGCGACAAAGACGGCGGTGCAGGTCGCGTGGAGCGACATGGCGTTGAGGGCGGTCGAGATGCCGAGGAGGGCCGAGCCGGCGATGCAGGTCATGACTGGTGGTAGTCGAGGGGTGATGCGGCGGACGGCGGGACGAAGAGGACGGCGAGAGAGGGAGGGAGAGGGAGGATGAGGAGGCGGTCGGAGTCAGGGCTCGCTCGCGCGGCGGTTTCGAGAGCTGAGGGACGCACGGAGCCAGTAGCCGACGCCGAGAACCTCGCGGCCGACGGGCCCGAACATGATCATGCCGCAGTCGGCGACCGAGTCTGCGAGAGCGAGGTGAAGGAGTCAGCGGGGAGCTCGTCGCTCGGGCCTCGTCCGACGTGGGAGGAGGACGCACAGACGGTGGGGTGGTTCAATTTGAACATGCCGATCCAGTAGTCGGTCCACGTAGTAAGAGCGCCGATGACGATCAAGCAGATGATGCCCGGGATCATGCCGAGCGAGTGGAAGACGGAGGGGATGGCGAGGACGCCCAGGCCGATCTGCGACTTCATGAGGAGGACTGAGGTCGACACCCATCCGACGCTGTCGAATTGGACGCAGAAGGAGGCAAGAAGAGGGGCGGGGAGGGTGCAGGAGGAAGGGGAGGTGAGGAGGAGGAGGAGGTCAGCGGCTCGTCTCGCCGACAGCTCACACCGAGAGAGAGCTGAGCGCACCTGCGGTAGTCGACAGTGCCCTTGCCCTGCTCGCCAAACACGCCGTCCACCACCTCCTCGCCCTGGTGCTCCTCGTCGACCCGGCCCTCGAAACCGGTGTGGACGACGGCGTCGTCGCGCTTGCCGCCGCCAATCTTTTCCGGCAGGGCCGGGTCCGAGGTCGAGGATGAACGGCTGAAGGCCATGGTGGCTGTCGAGCTGAGGTAGGCGCGAGGAGGCGAGGGCGAGAGGCGAGGCCGAGGCGGATGAGGCGGCCGGGGTCGAGGCGAGGGAGAGGAGGGGGGAGCGGCGAGGGAGATGGAGGGAGACAAGGAGGAGCTTGCCCGGGTTGCAGGGGTCCCCAGATGGCACGACGGCGATTGCTCTGGTCCGTGGGGGTGGAAGCGAGGAAAGCTTTGACGAGCGAGCAGCCGATGTGTAGCGAGCGCTGCAGAGCTTGGCGCCCCACTGCTCGACCCCCTTTGGTCCAGCTTCCGCCGTCACGAGACTTGCCACTCGAGCCTATCTCCCCTTGCGCGGCAACGCTCGGAGCTCTCTACGTAACTCGCAGGCGGAGCGCCTGGCGGCGAGCGCACGCGCCTCTCGCGCTTGCCACTTTTTTGACATCTGGACCGACGAGCCGGTGTGAGCCGGATCTGCACCCGAGCTCGTACGTGCGCGAGGGACGGCAAACCGGCCGGCGCCTGCCCAGCCTTTTTTGCGAGGTACGAAGAAAGCGCGCTTCGCCGCTGCCCGAGTCGCTCACACGCAGGACGATTGCGTCGCGGGACGAGATCTTCCCCAAGTGAGAGTCTCGAAGCAGAGGAAGCGAGCCAGAGTTGAGCGCACGTGCGTCGAAAAAGGCGAGACGGCCGCGTCGCGACAGGCGAGGAGGAGAGGGAGGAGGAGGAGGAGCCTCGCACCACGACCACGGCCCGCTCTGCTGTGCATGCGCGACGCCAAGCGTGCGAGGACTGTGGGACCAGCACCCAGCTCGTCGTCGCACCAGATGCCCTCGTCGTCGTCCACCTCGCCGCCCTCGTCCGACCCGGTCCACCCTCACCTCGGCCCCGCCTCGTCCATCACCGCCCTGGGCCAGCGGCTCCTCGCAGCATCCCGACTCGACTCGTCCCAGACCCTCGCCGACTCGTCGCAGCCGGCCCAGGCGGGGTTGGCGGCGGCAGGAGGGTCGAGCCATCCTCATCAAACACCGCGCCCCTCGACCGTCAAGGCCCAGGGCGGCCCCGCACTCGACGAGGACGACATCATGGACGACGACTGCGCTGCTGGGCCGAGTACGATGGGCCCCAAGCCCGAAGCACCGTCGCCGCGTCCGCCTCTTCCTCTCGAGGCCGCCGTCCGCAACGCCGAGTGGGCTCCTCCTGTCGTCACCAAGACGCCCAACCTGCCCTCGAGCCCGGTACCAGCTTCGCAGCTCTCCTCGTCGACTCAGCGCCGCACCAAGGACGAGATCGCCGCCCAGAAGGAGGCAGCACTTCGTCGAGTGCGTCCCGCTTCCCCACTCCCTCCTCCTCGACACGGGCAGAGCTGACCCTGCCCCTCCACCCCTCGCAGCGCCAAGAACGTGACGACGCCCGCAAGCGGCACGACCGCGAGAAGAAGCGCGAGCAGCTCGCCAAAAGCTCGCTCGGCCAGTTCGGGTTCACCATCTCGGCGCCGGGCATCTCTCGCTACGGCACGGGCAAGGGCGGCCTCGACGTCAAGCCCAAGCTCGAGTACGGCGCAGGAGCCGCCGCCGCCGCCGCCGCCGCCGAGGCGCCGCAGATCTGGACGCCCGACGAGCGCTGCTCCGACGAGCAGCTCGCCGTGCTCGAGCAGGTTCGGACCGGCGGCAACGTCTTCTTCACGGGCTCGGCCGGCGTCGGCAAGTCGTTCCTCCTGCAGGAGATCACGCGCCTGCTCGAGCACCTGCAGCGCCCGTACCAGGTCACGGCGACGACCGGCATCGCCGCCCTCCAGGTCAGCGGCATCACCGTGCACTCGTGGGCCGGCGTCGGGCTCGCCAAGGACGTGCGTCCCCCTCTCTCTCTCTACCTCGCCGACGCCTGCTTGCGCTCGATCAAGCTGACGCTCGCTCCCTCTTGCAGACGGTCTCGGCGCTGTACGGCAAGATCACCAAGTCGCCCGAGAAGGAGAAGACGTGGCGCAACACGCAGGTGCTCGTCATCGACGAGGTCTCGATGAGCCCGGCCGACCTCTTCACCAAGCTGCACCTGCTCGGCAAGCTCGTGCGCAGGAGCAACAAGCCCTTCGGTGCGTCCCCTCTTCGCCCCTCTCCTCGGCCGGGTTGCCTCGCTGACGCCTCGCGCTCTTTGTCTGCAGGCGGCATCCAGCTCATCGTCTCGGGCGACTTCTTCCAGCTTCCTCCTGTACCTGAATCGAGGCCCGACTGGAGGTGCATGCGCTGCGGTGCGTCGCCCTCGTCCTCATCCTCTCTTCCCCTCGTCCACCCGGACCTGCTGACTCTCGCTCCCCCCTCAGACCACAACATCATCGCCAAGCTCGACCTGCACGACGCCTGCCTGCCGTACGAGGAGCGCGCCAAGCCCGTGCCGCAGGCCGACGTCTACCGCTGCGTGACGGGCACGAACAAGAAGGGCGAGCCGGTCGGGTGCGGGTTCGAGTGGCGGCACCGGCGCTTTGCTTTCGAGACCGAGGCGTGGTGCGTCCCGCTCTCTCTCTCTCTCTCTCTTTCTCGAGCACGCCTGCCAGACGGCGCTGACGTGCTGCGACAGGGCCGAGTGCGAGTTCAAGATCATGGAGCTCACCAAGGTGCGTCCGGCTCTCGCCGACCTCAGAGCGCGCGCTCACGTCCCTTGCTCGCTCGCAGGTCTTCCGTCAAGACCACCCCGCCTTCATCGCGACGCTCGAGAAGTTTCGGCGCGGCATCTGCGACCAGGCGTGCATCGACTTCCTCGACTCGTGCGGCAGCGAGCTCGGCCAGGGCGGCAGCATCAAGATCCAGGTGCGCACGCTCTCTCGCTCTCTCTTGCCTTCCTTCCGCTCGCTCGACTCGCTGACGACGAGCCCTCCTGCAGCCCACCAACCTCTACCCGCTCCGCCGCGACGTCGAGGACGAGAACCGCCGCGAGTTCGCCAAGCTCAAGGAGACGGCCTACACGTTCAAGGCGCTCGACGCTGCCAAGGGCCAGTACGCCGAGGCGGTCATCAAGGAGCGGGTGCGTCCTCCCGCCGTCGAGCTCGGCGTGAGCGTCAGGCTGACTCCTCCTTGCTCGCCCGCAGCTCGCCAACGTTCCGCCCGCCCAGAACCTGCAGCTCAAGAAGGGCGCCCAGGTCCTCCTCCTCGCCAACCTTGACGTCAAAGGTGCGTCGCTCGTCTCTCCCTGGACCTGCCTGCGGGCGTGCGCTGACGCCGTCTCACGCAGCCGGACTCGTCAACGGCTCGCGCGGCGTCATCGTCGATTGGGTCGACCGCGACATGGTGCCGTTCGAGGGCGTCAAGGACGGTGCGTCGCGCCAAGGTGGGCCGACTGGACGGTCGAGGGGCGGGGCGTTCGGCGGCGAGGAGTGGCGCGAGAAGGCGGCCGACGAGTGGGCCGATCAGCAGGAGGACGAGGTCTTCCCGCTCGTCTACTTTGCCAGCGGCGTGCAGCGTGCGTCCTCGCCGCTCTCTCCCTGCCTCTAGATGCTCATGCTGACGCTCTCCTCGTGCGCGCAGTCATCATCCGGCCGCACACCTGGTGCATCGACCTCGACAAGTACAACACGGTCGCACGGACCCAGCTCCCGCTCCAGCTCGCCTGGGCCCTCACGATCCACAAGTCGCAGGGCCAGTCGCTCGATGCCGTCGGCGTGCGGCTCACCAACACGTTCGAGAAGGGCCAGTGCGTCCTCCTCCCTCCTGCGTCTCCTCGTCCCGCAGCTTCAAAGCTGACTCGCCGACTCGTGCGCGCAGAGCTTACGTCGCGCTCTCGCGCTGCCGCAAGCCCGAGGGCATGCGCATCGAGGGCTTCCGTGCCGGCGTCGTCATGGGTGCGCTCGCCTCGTCTCGCTCTACCTCGCTCGCCGCCGTCGACGACGAGCGGAGCTGACGCTCGCTCCCACGCAGCCGACCCGACCGTCCTCGTCTTCTACGAGTGCATCAAGGACAAGCGGCCTTTGTACGTCGTCTCTCACTGCCTCGTCGCCCGCACAGGCTGACGTCGCTGACGCTGCTCACTTTTGCAGCTTCCTCACGCCGACGCTCCCGACAAACCCGCTCTCGTACCTGCACGACTTCGATCCCCTCATCCTCCGCGACCGCTACATTTTCGGCCCACCGCCCAAGCCGCTCCCGCCGGGCTCGGCCGTCCTCGCCCCGGGTCAGAAGATCTCGCTGCAGCCGTCGCAGCCGCCTCTCGCCTCGACCTCGTCCGCCGCACAGCTCGACCCACTCACCTCGGCACACGGTAAGGGCAAGAGCGCCGTGCACGAGTCGTCGAGCTGGCAGGAGCTGCTCGCTCGCGCCGCCGAGGCGTTCATCGTCTCGCCCGACGCCTCGGTTCAGCCCCGCCCAGACGGGCCGGCGCACGACCCGGCCACCATCTTCACGGCTGAGGCGTACAAGGTCGCGACGCTCGCCGCGAGCAAGAAGCGCGAGCGCAGAGCGGGCTCGAGCGTGCCGCACCGGGCCGGGACGACGTCGACGAGCGGCGACGAGTCGGGCAGCGAGGACGAGACGCAGCTGCTCGATGGCGGCGAGGCTAAGCCCGGCGCGGCTGCGCTCGGGCTGAACGTCGGCGCCGAGGGAGGCGCAGGACCGGTGGCGACGAAGGCGAAGAAGAAGAGGAAGCGGTCCAAGCGCGTCGGTCGATGAGGAGGGTCGTTCGTGTTCGCGTTTCTCGCTCTCTCCTGCGACGGCGATGCGGTATCCACTCTCTGTTGCTGTAGCTTAATACGTCCGACCTTGCAGTCAAAAATCTCGAGCCCTTCTCCTCGTCCGCTGTCGTCGCCGCCCCAGGACAGCGAGGAGAGCCCGCTCGTCGTCTTCTCGCCGCCTCTCTCGGGTTCGCACTGTGCTCTCCGCACAAGAAAGAACAGAGCAATAACGACGGCAACATGCAGGGCAAGAAGAACTACGAGGAGGGAGAGGAGAAGGTCTAAAAGGCTGGACGAGGACGAGTTGTAAGAAGGGAAGGAAGACGAGGTCAGAGCGTCGGCTCGTCGAGAAGCCGGTACAGACGACGGATCCTTGATCCTGCTGCGCGACGAGAGGGAGAAGAGGTCAGCGCATGCCTGTAAGTAGACGATCGCTGCTCGCCGCGCGCAAGCGTAAGCTCTTGGCGATGGTTCCGAACGATGCCGCTTCTCCTCGGGACGTCGGCGTTCCTCGCGAGGCCCTTCTCGGTTCGCCTCCCCGCACACGACAAGAGTCCTGGAGAGCGCTATCTCGACGCACCTGCAGCGGGAGCCGCCCTGGCCCTTGACCGAGACGAGCCGAGAGGGCGAGGAGGGAGAGACGAGGAAGCGGAACGAGCCGAGGGCGCCGTCCGCTTGATCGAAGGCGGCACGGCGCACGGAAGCTCCGCGGCGCGTCTACGGACGCCATATCGGGACCGGCGGGCGGGCCGTCCTCGGCGCGCGCAGCGTCGGCGGAGCTGCCGAGCGAGGACTGGACGATGGCGCGCTCGTGAGCCCAACGTCGCTGCCTCGTGGTCGTCGAGGGCTCGGCAAGACGTCGAGGTGCCCGCTGAGCGAGCGGCGGAGCGGTGTCGACGAGGTGGAAGCGCCGAGGTCGGATAGGGCGGTACTCGAGACGGACGAGGCGAGGAGGTCGCGCAGAGAGGTGCCCGACGTCGAGGCGCTCAGCTGGCTGCGCATGCTGTCGGCGCTGATCCACTGCGACTTGCTCGAGCCGAGGTTCTTCGAGAGGGATGTCGAGGGCGAGATGGTGAGGCCGTCGACTTGGCCAAAGTGGGTGATGAGGAACCTGCGAGTCAGCGTTCTCGAGTGAGCGACTTACCTCGAGGAGTTTGGTAGGAGAGTGGAAGAGACGTACTGAAGGAGGCTGAGCCATCCACCACCGACTCGGACCTGGAAGGCAAAGAGGGAGACGTCAGAAGCGACTCGATGAGAAGGGCGAGGTCCGAGCGGCGAGGACGACGCACCATGACCTGCTTGCTCCTGAGGATCCTGCAGAAGTACAGGCGCCCGCCGATGTTGTAGACGCCGCTCTCGTCGCTCCACTTGCCGTCGGCGATGCGGATCGGGACCTGCACGTGCTGCGGGAGGGCGTTGATGATGCTGCCGACCTCGCGGTCGAGCTTGTTCTGCATGTTGGCGCTGTAGGGCTGCACTCGACCGGTGCGTCTCGACGGCGGCGTCGTCGATGCGGTGCTCGGCCGCGGCGTGCGCGTGGAGACGGGGCCCGAGCGCGAGGAGGGCGTGCGGGTCGAGGCGGTCGACTGACGCAGGGTCGACCGTGTCGAGCTGCTCGACGGCAGCGGCGACCTTTGCGGGCTGAAGAGGCTGCTGGTCGAGGCGCTTGATGTCGAGGTCGAGCTTGCGCGGCGGTTCGAGGCGGTCAGGGTCGAGCTGGCGCGGCGAGTCGAGGCGGTGAGGTTGCGGTCGGGGCCGTTCGACGGCGTCGACATGGACTGAGGGGGCGTCCTTCGAGTAGGCGTGTCGAAGGAGAAAGGATGTGCGGCTGTCGAGGTCGGCTTTTGAGCCGTGGACGGGGGCCGACGAGGCGTCGCGACAGGGAGCCCGCTCGGGCGGCGGCGGCTCGACGTGGGCGTCGCGCTAGACGCGGAGTGGTTGGTCCTGCGCGCGCGCGGCGTCTGCGGGGCGACCATGCTGCGGTCGAGGTCGTGCCGAGTAGAGAACGCGCTGCCGGACGATCGAGCCGAATGGCCCGAAGCCGAGGACGCCGCACGAGAGCTGAACCTCGACGAGACGCTCGAGCTGAGGGTCGACGCCTGCGACGACGCCTGCGACGACGGCCGAGACGGCGTGCGAGAGGCCGCCGGCGGGCGTGAGCCCGTCGTCGAGAGGCGCAGAGAGGACGAGCTCGAGGTCGACGCCGCCGAGACCGAGCGCGGCCGCACGTCCTCGACGAGGCCGAGCATCTCCGTCCAGCTCTCCTCGATGCGCTCGATCGCACGTGCGACTCGAGCGTCGTCGACGACCGGGATGGCGCCGACTCGGACGGCCGTCACCGCCCCGCTCGCGGCGACGAGCGCGTCGGCGAGCGAGAGAGCCAGCGCCGAGCTCGGCTCGAGCGATGGCACAGGCATGCCCGGCATCGCGTCGTCGACGGCGACGAGGAGGTCGCTGAGCGCGGCGTCGGCCGAGACGACGCGCTCGGCGAAGCGCGCGAGCGCGCGCACTCGCGCTGCGGCCGACTCCTTGGACTGCTGCTCGGCCTCGAGCGCGTCGAGGTCGGTCCACAGGAGCTGCTCGTGCGGCAGTCGAGCGGTGCCGTCGAGGTCGGCACGGCAGCCGGCAACGAGCCGCTCGAGCTCGGCGGCGTCGGCGGCGCTCGGGAGCTGCAGCACCGTCTCGGCGTCGAGCCACTCCTGCGCCGTCGCCTTCTGCATGCGCTGACGCAGGCTGACGACCGCGAGAGGCTCGTCGAGGCTCGACCGGTCGAGGGCGAACGGCTCCTCGGCGGGAGGCCTGGCACCGAACGGGTCGTCGACGACGGCGGCGTCGTGCCCGGGTTCGAGCGGGCCGAGCGACCCGAGCGAGAGGCCCAGAGAGAACGATGGCGACGGCGTCGACGGCTGCACGACGATCGGCGTGCCCGGCGCCGCCGAGGACGGGGAGGACGGCGGACCTTGCGGCGCACGCTCGGACGATGCTGCGGCGAGACCCGCCTCGCCTGCGGCTCCTTCGACGACAGTCCGAGGCTCGAGAGCTGCGCCGAGGTCGTCACGAAGGACGGGCGCGGGCGCGGGCGCGTCGGCGACGACGACGACCGCCGCAGTGGCGGTGGCCGCCTCGCGCCGCTGACCCCGCAGCACCTCGTCGCGCCGCGACGACCAGCTCGAGCAAATGCGCTGCAGGTTGCCGAGAGCGGCATCGGCCATCTGCAGGGCAGCCCGGCTCGAGTCGGCGGCGGCGTCGGCTGCCGAGACGGCCGCTCGGACCTCGGCATCGGCCGACGAGCTCGAGGCCTGCTCGCGCAGCGCATCGAGAGCGACGGTCGCCTCGGCGAGCCGCTCGTGCAAGCTCGCGACGCCGTGCTCGACGCGCTCGAGCGCCGGGCAGTCGAGAGCCCAATGCTCATCGAGGTCGAGCGATTTGAGAAGGTCGTTTTGGCTCGGAACGAGCGTGCCGCCGGCGCCGTCGGCGTCTGCTCGGGCGCGGCTCGCGTCGCCGACGATGGCGGCGAAGGCCTCGGCCTGGGCGACGAGCGCGGCTAGGAGCGCTGTTCGCTGAGCGTGTCGTTCGGCTTGCGCGGCGAGGAGCGAGTTGCGGACGGCGGTCGAGCGGGCGACCAGGGTGTCGAGGCGTGCTTGTCGATTGGCGTGCGAGCCGATGAAGCGAGAGGATGAGGCGCAGTGGTTTGAGAGGAGGTGCAACAGGGAGGACATGGCCGAAGGGAGGAGGGTGTCGCTGAGGGTGTTGAGGCGCGTGAGGAGGTCTGCAGGAGGCGTCGGCGTCAGTAAGGTGGACGTCCTCCTGCACGTAGGATGCACGTAGGAGGAATCGGTGCGCACCTGCAGTCCCAGCCTCGCCGCCGTCGTCCACTTCCCGCTCGACCGCCACCACCTCGCGCTCGAGCCGCTCGGCCGCCTCGTCCCACTCGCCCGCCTCCCGCGCATGCTCGACCTCGCGCACGCTCCTCCTCACCTCATCTGCTAGCCCACTCGCGCGCGCGCACCGCTCGTTGACGTACGAGCGCACGGCGGCGTCCTGCTCGGCGAGGTCGAACGGCGACTCGAGGCGACCGGCTGCGGGCGTCGGCCCAGCGAGCAGCGGCACGTGCGCGTGCGCCGAGGACGCAAGGCGCTCGAGGGAGGCGGCGCACTGGCCGAGGCGCTCCTCGAGCGGGGACAACGGCGAGCCCGGTCGGTCGTGCAGCGCCTCGGCCTCGTCTGCGAGTCGGGCGAGGTCGCCCTCGATAACGCCGAGCTCGCCGTCGAGCGCTCGCACTGCGACCTTCTGCGCGAGAGCGTTGGCGCACAGGCGCTCGAGCGGCCCGAGGGCGGCGGTCGTGTCGTCGCGCACTGCGGCGACGAGCTCTGCGGCCGGCGAGGCGAGCGGCGGCGGCCGCCCTGCTGCTGCGAGAGCATGGGCGCGCGCGAGCGCCGGCGCGAGGAGGGCGCCTTGGGCGAGGCGGACGTCGTCAACGACGTGCGAGGGCGAAGACGCCGCCTCGTCGACCTCGTGCGCCGCCGCGGTCCATCTCGACCGCCTCGCCTCGTCCGCCAACGCCTGCGCGCCCTCGTCGCACCGGTCCCTCGCACGCTCGAGCGCACGAAGTACCTCCCTCGCCGCGGTCCTGCCCTCCCTCCTCCTCTTCTCGCTCTCGACCCGCTCCTCGAGCCCGCCCACGAGCGCCGCGAGCTCCTCAGCCGCCCCTCGCACCGCCCGTACCCGCTCGCGCTGCACGCCCGCCTCGCGAGCGACGACGACGGCGCGCGCTACGTCGGGCTGAACGGCGCGCGCGTCCGTCAGGGCGGCGCGCAGCTCGGGCTCGAGCGCTCCGAGCGCGGCTTCGCCGCCCTGCTCCTCCTGCGAGATGTCCGCCGTCTCGACGATGCCGTGCGGCGCCGCGTCCACGAGCGCCCGCCATCGCTCCTCGAGCCCGTCGAGCCGCTCACGAGCGGCCTGCGCGCGTCGGCCCACCTCGTCGAGGCGCTCCTCGGCCCTCGCACGCCCCTCGGCCCGCTCGACGGCCTCCTGCGCTGCGGCGACGAGCTCCCCGAGCGCCGAGCGCACATCGGCGTTGGCGGCGCGCTGCGCGGGCGCGAGCGGGTGCGTCGGCGCGGCAAGGCGTGCGAGCGCGCTATGCAGCGCCGGGAGGGCCCGTGCGCGCAGCTCGGCGAGCGCGTCGCGGCCGCCCGCTCCTGCTGCGGCGACGGCGCGCGCAGAGACGGACGCTGCGTCGGCAGCGAGCGCGTCGGCCTGGCTGCGCTGCGCGCTCAGGCCGTCGAGGAACTCGCGCAGGCCGGCGGCGGCGGCGCCGCACTCGGCCTCGACGCGGTCCTGCTCGTCGAGGAACGCCTCGGGGAGCGGCTGCGGCGAGGCGTCGATGAGCTTGTCGAGGGCGGTGGCGGATGCCGGAACGAGCGACGAGGCGAGCTGGTGCGCGAGGGTCGAGAGGGTCGAGCGCTGGAGGGTGACGAGGTGCGTGCGCGTCGAGCTGCGCAGAGATGGCGTAGGCGTCGGAGAGGTTGTCGAGGCGGCGAGGAGCGAGAGGGAGCGCGACGAGGAGAGGGAGGAGAGGGACGGCGAGGTCGGGAGCGAGGCGGCGTCGGCGGCCGATTGACGCGAGCGAGAACCCGCAAAGAACGGCGGCGTCCAGGCGGCGTTGGTGAGAAAGGTCGGGAGGTCGGTCTGGATGTGTCGCTGCGCCGTCAAAGCTGCCGACACGGCGTCCTCCCACCTGTTTGCTCGCGCACAACGTCAGCGGCCTGCCTCTCGGACCGGGCTTCTGAAGAGAGAGGGGAGACTAGACGCACTGCAGCCGGTAGCCGAGGAGCGTGAGTGCCTTGCGCCTCTGTCGCAAGAGGTGCAGGAGGCGGTCGACGGCGAACAGGGTCGTGAGCGTGATCTCGATCAGGTCGGTATCGCGCGGCGACAGCGCCTGCTTGCTCTTGTCTGCGGGCGCGAGTCGCACCTCGTCAGCTCCTCGAGGCACGTGTCGCAGTAGCACGGAGATGAAGGGTCTAGAGAGAGCGGCGGACGTACCGCGAGCGAACAGCCTCATGCGCGACAGGTCGCCCATGTCGTACTCGTCCACCTCGGTCTCGATGCGGTCGTGCTCGATCCACCATGCTTCGAGTTCTGCGCGAGTCGCTATGGCTGGATGAGGCGGCTCGGGCGAGACGACGTCGATGGGCGGCAAGGTCGAGAGGAACTGCGTCGGGAGCGCTCGAGGGGCAGAGGTCAGCTGGGAGCGGGCGGTCGGCGCAGCTGGGTGGATGGACGACACGCACCTTGATCTTGTCCTCGATCCAGTCCTTCTTGTCGGCGAACCTGCAGAGCGAGAGTGGCCGCAGAGCGCGTCAGCCAACTCGTCGTGCGGCCGGACAACAACACTGGGCGGCGGGAGGGGGGCGCACAAGGTGAGCTCGAGGACCTCTGCGCGCGCAAGCTCGTCCGAGGTGGACCCATCCGAGGCCTTGGCGCGGCGGGCTGGTGCTGGTCGGGGTGTCGAGGGCGCGAGGACGGGTGCGGCGAGCGACGCGGCGGCGAGGGAGGAGGACGACGAGGGCGAGTGGGGCGACATGGCGCGAATCGCCGGGTTTACGCTCTCGCAGACTAGCTTGCAGTCCTCAGCAGCGGTGCTTTGTGAAAGCGTGTCGTGATGGTGACGAGAGCTGAGCGTGCCCGGACGGCTGCACCGCCTCTCGAGACGACTCGCGCTCGCGCTTTCGCTCTCTGGCAGGGTCGGGCTCATCCGTGAGTGCGTGCGCGCCGTGCGGAGCTCTCAACAAGCGCGAGCAACCAGAGCGAGCGTAGGAGCCTCAATGGTGCCTCACAACTACTGTGGACGCTTGCGCTCCATCCGCACGAAGGCCTCGAACAGAGAGCCAGATCGTTGTGAGAGAACGAGGCCGCCGCGAGGGAAGAGCCTCGACCTCGACCGTTGGTCCGGGCCTTGCTCCTCCACCTCGAGTCTCACGGCGCGCCCCTCTCCAACCCATGAGCAGGGTGTTTGTGCTCTCCCACCACCACCACCGCCACCAGAAGAGGGCTCCCCCCGGCGTGCGCGCGCGCGAGCTGAGCTAGTCGCCGTCGCCCTCTCGTCGAACGCCGACTCTCGGACACGGCCTCCCCTCGCCCTCGCCTCACGCCCCGCCGTTCGGTCGTGCGCCACCGCCGAGTACAGCAGAGCTCTCCAGCACCCTCGTCGACCACCTGCGCCGCCCGCTCACGCCGTTGCCGACCTCCCGATCGTCCGCCTTGCGCATCTCCGCACCGCGCACCGCCGAGCAGCACCACCGCCTCGCGTCGCCCTCGCACGGTACAAGCACCTGCGCCGCTCGCACGACACGGCCACGAGCTACCGTCGATCGCGCTCGAACCGGAACCACGAGGGGTGCGTCCCTCTCTCGCTCCCCCCCCCTTGGTGGTGCGCGGGACGCGGCGAGCGGGAGGTGTCGCGCCCACGAGCGGCAGCGGGACCTTGTGTGCTGACCTGCACCCGATCGTGTGCCGCAGGAGCGACATGTCTAGCTCGTACCCGCCTCAGCAGCAGCAGCACCTCGTCCACCCTCCCCACTGCGACCCCTCGTCGTCGTCGTCGTCGTACCCGCACCCGACCTTCGTCCACCGCGACTCGGGCTACTCTGGCGCCCCGTCAGACCACGACACGATGCGCCAGCCCGCCTACGACCTCCCCGCCGCCTACACGCCCTCGTACCGCCTGCCCGGCGCCGCCGCACCCGCCATGGCCCCTCCGCCCTTCCCCTCGTCCTCGGCGCCGCCGCCGCAGCAGCAGCAGGGCGGCCCGTCGCTCTACTCGGCTGCCGCCCTCCTCCAGCAGCACCAGGCCAACCAGCACGCCTTCCTGTCGGGCCAGACGGGCGGCAACGCCATCTTCAGCAACCTCGCCATCCGCGGCAACGAGTCGCCCGTCACGAGCGCGAGCGGCAGCAGCGCGACGCCGAGCTCGCATGGCCGCAGCAGTGTGACGCCCGCCTCGAACGGCCACGAGTCGGCGTCGTCGGGCCAGCAGCAGCAGCAGCAGCAGGCGTCGTCCTCGTCGAACCCGCCCGTCTCGCCCCAGGACGCCGATTTCTCGCAGACGTTCTACGACCCGTTCCGCATCAAGCACCGCCGCAGGACGTCGCCGCCGCAGCTGCGCGTCCTCGAGTACCACTTCGACCGCAACCCCAAGCCCGACGTCTCGCTCCGCCGCGCCCTCTCGGAGCAGCTCGACATGACGCCGCGCGAGGTCCAGGTCTGGGTGCGTCTTCTGCTCTCTTCTCACGTGCTCTACTCCTGCACGCACGGCTTGCTGACGAGCAACCTGTGCCATCCCTGCAGTTCCAGAACCGCCGCGCCAAGGTCAAGAAGCTGCGCGAGAAGGCCGAGCGCGAGGCGGCGGCGTCCGGCGAGACCGACTCGCCCAGGCTGCCGACGCCTCCACCGGCGCTCACGACCCTCAACGGCTCGGTGCCTCAGCTCCCGCACCCGCCGGCGCCGCTCGGCCGCGGCATGTACGGCGCCGACGACGTCCAGCCTCACCCGGCGTCCATGTTCGGCGCGGCGCCGACGCCGTACGACCAGTCGTTCCGGCCCATGGCGGCGGCCCAGCAGTACTTGCCGATGCCGCCTGGGCCTCCACCGTCCGTCCTCTCGGCGTACCCTCACCCGCCGCCGACCTACTCGTCGTACCCGAGCCCGCTCCCCTCTGCCGGTCAGAGCGCGACGCCCTCGCCCCCGATCGACTACCACCACGGCCACCCGCACGCGACGCAGGCCGTCGCCTCGCTGCCGCACCCGCCGCCCCTCCCCCTCCCGACCTACCTCGACGCCGGGTACCCGGCCCCGCCCGGCCGCCGCATGTCGCTCCCCGCGCACGCACTGTACGACGCCGGCGGCGGCCCGCCCCTCGCCTCGCCGACCTCGTCGACGGCGACGACGTTCGAGCAGGCCGTGTCGTCGCTCCCGCCGCCGCCGACCCTGCACGCGCCGATGCAGCTCGTGCCGCCGCCGACGTGCGCCGGCCCGCCGTACTACGACCAGCTCGCACCCGCACCCATACACGCACATGCGGGCGCGACTTTCGATGGCGCGCTCGGCGGCGGTAGCGCGGCGTCGTCGCTCGACGGCTTCGGCGCCGGCGCGAACGGCAACTCGCCCCGGTCGAGCTATGGCGACGCGTCGGGCTCGGCCCCGCCTGGCGGCGCGGCAGAGTGGGACGCCGCGCAGCAGCAGCAGCAGCAGTGGGGCGAGCGCGCGCACTACGCGCCCCAGCTCGCCCGCAGGCGCTCGAGCGCCCCGGGCGAGATGCTCCTCCAGCCGCTCGACCTCGCCTCGCAGCCGTACGGGCGCGCGTACGCACCTGCGGCGCTGCAGCAGTGGGGCACGGAATACTCGACCGCGCCCCTCCAGCCGCAGCAGCAGCAGTCGGCCTCGTCGTTCGCCTACGCGTCGCAGCTGCCGCCTGCGCAGAACGGCGCGCTCGCGCCGCCGCCGCAGGCCCTCTCGATGCGCCGCGCGTCGGTGTCGAGCCTCGCGCCCATCTCGGAGCAGCCTCTCGCGCAGGACCAGGCCCCGGTCCCGGCGCAAGACGGCGGGCCCGTGCGCCGCCCGAGGTCGGGCAACGGGCACGCGGCGGCGGCGCACCCGTACGCGCGCTCGTCGCGCTCGGGCTCGGGCTCGAGGTCGGGCTCGGACGAGTGAGCGTCGGCGCGAGGGCGTGGAGGGTGAGGCTTGTCCATAGCTTGCGGCACGGGAGGGTGGGACGAGGTGGAGGCGGTTTGAGCTTTTCTCTCTCTTTGAGCGATACCCTCGCTGTACCTTTGCGCAGTTGCTTTGCCGCAACGCAGCATCTTTGCCGTCGACGTCTGTGCTGTGCGAGAGAGAGAATGAGAGCGAGAGAAGCGAGAAGTTCGAGCTCGAGAACAGCGAGCGCGCCGCTTTGACCCCCTCGTCGAGGAGGCTGTCGAAGCGTTCGGCGCGCTTAACAACATCTCGTGCTCGCTGTAGATGCTCAGGATTGTCGAGCCGAGCTCTCGTCGGGCTCTCGTGCACCAGCTAGCTCACACCTCGCCCGCTCGCAACTTGAGAAGGTCGTCACGAGGAGAGGAACGTCGCGATGCAGTGATGGCAAGGAGAGGAGCGCGCGCCAGGTCCGTCGTACAGACGTCAAATAGGTTCGTGGAATGAGGACGAAGGGGAACGACTGCAACAGGGAGGGGTGGGAGTGCGAAGACAACAAGGAGGAAGAGGAGGGAGGGAGAGCGAGAGAGGGGTATGAGGGTATCGCAGAGACAGGGCAATGACGGAGAAGACACTCTAGGGGAAGAGGAACAAGAGAGAGAGAGAGAGAGCGAGAGCGACGGTGCTCAGACGCCGATCGACTTGCGCGGCGCAATCGAAGCCCTCCTCGTCGGCGCACCTCCTCCTCCTCCTCCGCCGCTGCTGCTCCCCTCGCTCGAGCTCGGGCTCCCGCCGCTGCTTCCACCCGTCGCGAGGCTCATGGCGCGCGACGCGAGGAAGCGCCCGAACATGGGCGCCTTGCTCGGGCGAGGAGCCGTGCCCGTTGCCGGTTGAGGAGTGCGACCGGCGGCCGAGGCCGGCTTCTTGAGGAACGGCGAGGGAACATCGTCGTCGTACGAGTAGGCCGTCGTCGACGACGAGGTCGAGTAGGCCGAGGATGCGGCAGGGCTCGAGAGGTGGCGTGCGTGGATGGGCGGGACGGCCGGGACGAGGGACGACGACGCCGACGACGACGCAGCCGAGGACGCCGACGTCGCCGAGAGGGTCGGGCTGGGGCGTGTAGGGCGAGTCGGGCTGTTGGGCACGGTGTGGAACTCGTGCACCGAGACCGAGGTCGGGAGCGGCGCGGCGACGGGGATGGTGATGAGCGAGGGCGAGCGGCGAGCGTGCTGGTGCTGCTGCTGCTGCGACACCGCCGTCGCGCGCAGGTTGTCGTTCGATGCCGAGTGGCTGCGCGTCGGCGTGCCGAGGTAGCCCGCCGCGCCCTGCAGGTTGTGCATCGACTTGGACGCGAGGCGGCGGCGCAGCGACGGCGACGCCTCCTTGGTCGGCGTGTCGTCGAGCGACATGAGGCTCGACGACGAATTGACCCGCGGGAAGGGCATGCCCGAGCCGCCGACGCTGACGACGCTCGCCCTGCGCTCGTTGAGCGGCGGGCGCGGGACCATGCTCGGCCGGCTCGCGACGCGCGCGACGACCTCGGGCTCGACGCCCTGCACCGACCCGGGGCGCACGTTCTCCCTGCACTCGAGCGCGTACCGCTGCTGCTCGTCGCGCTGCTGCGCCTGCGTCTGCGCGTGGTACACCTGCGCACGGTGCGCCGCCCACGCCTGCGCGAGCTTGGCCTCGCTGTCGCGCGCCGCATCGTGCGCCGCGTGCGCCGCCTGCTCGCGGCTCATGACGGCCTGCTCGCGCGCGTAGACGGCCGCCTCGCGCTCGAGGAGGTCGGCCTCGCGCTGCGCGAGGTGGGCGTCGCGCGAGCGAATCTCGCGGTGCCTGCAGGAGAGAGCTCCGTCAGCGTCTCGCTCGAGCAGCTACAGAGCGAGAGTGAGGAGGGGAAAAGGGGACGCACCACTTGCGAAGCTCGCCGGCCCGGATCTGGACGCGCACCTCGTCGAGACCCTTGAGCTGCGCCGTGTTCGGGCGTTGCTTCGGCTGCGAGTGCGAGCATCAGCGCGCGTTCAGGCGCCGAAGACGAGGACGAGAGGAGAGAGTGAGACGCACGTTCTGGCGGAGCATGGCCTTGACGACCTGGCCGAGTCGAGGCGAGTAAGCCTTGGGGAGCTCGGGGATCTTGCCCTCGCGGATGAGGACGGCGAGCTCGGGCTGCGTGCGGGCCTCGTGGAACGGAGGGCTGTAGGAGGTGCTCGGAGTCAGTGTGTGCTCGAAGGTAGGGAGGAAGAGGAGA
>Ga0308169_10001570_pt1 | contig 26166 bp, 24 predicted proteins | sample PhyBR1_2_FD_202139 | JGI IMG/M metagenome (GOLD analysis project Ga0308169, IMG submission 202139) | Phyllosphere microbial communities from UC Gill Tract Community Farm, Albany, California, United States - DLSLSB.R1 | ecosystem: Host-associated > Plants > Phyllosphere > Unclassified | place...
ATGCAGCAGGCGCTTTGTCAGTATGCGACCCGGGCCGCTGAGAAACTAAGGGGGGAACGTCAGTTCTGCAGGCGCATCAGCGTTTTCATCCGGACATCACCTCACGCAGAGAATGAGATTTTCTATAGTAACAGTGCCGGCGAGAAGCTCAGCCTGCCGACTCAGGATACACGCGATATTATTGAGGCCGCTATGCGATCGCTTGATCGTATCTGGTTAGAAGACCGCCGGTACATGAAAGCCGGGATTATGCTCGATGACTTCACCCCAAATGGCGTCAGTCAGCTGAATCTCTTTGATGATGTGCAGCCGCGGGCCAACAGTGCGCAGCTGATGAAGGTACTGGACGGTATCAATCAGTCAGGGCTGGGTAATGTGTGGTTTGCAGGACAGGGGGTTAGCACGGAGTGGAAGATGAAACGGGAGATGCTTTCGCCGGCCTGGACGACACGCTGGGATGATATACCTGTCGCCCGCGTATTGTGAGTGCTGGCAACCAGTTCCCTTTAGCTTCGTGAATGCAATACTATTGTATTGCACATGTAATACAAATGAAGATGGAAAATAAAAAACCCGCCGCAGCGGGTTATAACATTAACCGATTCGTCGCAGCCTCGGTGAACCTGCCAGCATTCCGGACTGGCGCTCAATAGCAGCCTGTGGCTTCCAGTCACTGTGATCGCGACGCTGACGTCCCGAGCCGGTCACCATTTCCCTGAGTCGTTCTACAGGCGTGCGTTGCTGCTGACCGACATAAACGACCCGCATGAGAGACTGCATCATAACATTGCTTACGCTGTCAGCACTCTTCAGACCATGACGGGCCAGGCGTGAAGCAACCAGTTCATCAAGCACGGCGCGATATTCACTGGTAAAGTCACTGTATGTCAGAGAGGCAGGAACAGAACCAGCACTGCTCACATCGGGCGCTGCAGGCCCGGCATTACGCTCAATAGCGGTTTTCAGTTTCAGTATGGCCATAATCCCCCCTCAGTTATTGTTATTTTAGCACAGGTGGTGCTCACAAAATACTCAGCCATCCATCCGTTTAACAAGCACCTTAGCCCGAATTTTGCAGCCACGCTTTTCTCTGTTCTCATCAGCAGCACTGAGCTTATAACCCTGCGAACGATAAAGCGGCACAAGCGCTCTGTCAGGCTGGCTGACCATTACCGTCTGTGCTCCGTATGCCTCCGCAAAGCTTTCCGCTACGATCATCCCTACCGGCAAAAGATAACCACTGAGCGGATTCGGGAACGGGTTAGATTCGAGGTAGCGCAGAGTGACATTAATACGGCGGCGGGATACGCGGGCAAAAAGAAGACCGCATAATTCATCATCGCACCAGATACTAACATCAATTTTGTCCCGATTCTGAACACGCCTCGCCAGCCAGTTAAAATTTATGTCCAGAAATTCACGGGCGGGATGCTGGCGCCATGCCGGATGAACAATAGCCCAGTCATCAGGAACAATCTTATCAAGACGGATAAGATTCACCGGTAACACGTGCCCAAAGTTATCGTCGATAGTCAGGATGGCCAGCGCCAGCGCCTGTGCCCTCTTTTGCCTGTGTTCCTGAAGTGTTGCCATTGCGACCTCAAACGTATATCAATAAATACAATTGTATTACATTTGTAATATAAAAGAAATACATATTAACTGCATTTTTTATGTTATAGACGCTTTGTAAATGCTGTTCTAAGTCTATGAACAATATCTGAAAGGTCCGGGGAAGCATGGCAGAATTTTTTCACTATCAATTCGAGGACCAGACAGGCTTCTTCAAGGTCTTTGTCAGTAATATCATTTCCGTGACTCCCGGCGTTTCCAATCGCCTTTAAAGCATGAATGGCTGCAGCGTCCTCTCCGAATAGCTCCAGTCCCTGCTCAATACGCCGATGAAGATTCTGTGCTTCGGGCACATCCATGACGTCCATAAGTATTTCGAGAAGGCGTCTAATGGCATTGGCCGCAGCGGCACTGTTCAGCGTCAGCAGAGATGAGATAATGTTCAGCTGCGATTTGATATCCGGCGGGCAGCCTTCAGGCTCAATAAACAGCGGAAGAGGCGGGATAAACACTTTTGCCCTGAAGGTGTCAATTACGTCGACCTCAATGCCCTCACACGTCTTCAGGACCTTTTCATCGCACCACCCTTCACCCGAGACGGCTATCGTTTCACGACATCCCTGCCTTGTGCATTCAATCAGGCCTGAAAAAACATACGAGACGTCCCGGGGATCAATATCAAAACCATTGAGTCTTTTCTTCGACGCTGCAGAAGTCCGGTAATGAAACGGACCCGCCTGAATGCGAAGCGTCTGATTGTAGCAGGAGGGACAAAGCCAGGCAGGACATTGCTCGTGTGTAAAAGACTTGAAAAGCGATGGAATTTTTTTCATTAATCATCCCTGTTAACCGCAGAAGAAAAGCAGGATAAAAACATTATATGTAATACATCTGTAATTCATGAGAATTACAGATGCAATTCATTTTCGTGTAAGCATACCTGCATAATCCTGCGCATCCAGGCTGAACCGGATCCCGAGCTGCGGCGCCACGTCCAGCGCAAAAACTTTCAGGTACTGCTCAGTGCTTTCATAGCGCTCGTGTCCCATATAGGTCTGTACGACCTTCGGCGGCACGTGATTCAGGAACAGGTGCATCGCAAAGCTGTGCCTCAGCGTTCTCGGGCTGACCGGCGTGACAGCAAAAGCAATGCCGGCCGCATCAGCTCTGTCGATCGCCTGCTGCAGCCAGCTCCACGCCGTTTTCCGCGTAACCGCAAACAGCGGGGTGCGCCGCCCGGGCCGGAAGGTGGCAAGAAAGCGATGCAGCTCCCGGACGAATGCGCCATCGAGGAGCGGCACCACGCGTGCGACCTTCTCGTCCTTTGCCGGACGTCCCCGGCCACGGCTGCGCTGCTTGAGCGTCCGCAGGCGGACGAACGGACGCGGACCGTCCAGCTGCAGATCTTCCGGCGTCACCATCAGCGCCTCGGTAATGCGCGCGCCGGTGTTCCACAGAAACGCAAAGAGCATGCGCTGGCGCTCGTCATAAAGGCAGCTGAGCAGCACGGCCACTTCCGGCGCCAGCAGGTACTTCGGCAGGTCGGGCTGCAGCAGCGCCATGCCGCGCAGGGCGAGTGCCGTTTCCCAGCTCTGCGTGGCCACACCGGTGGTGCCGGTCGCAGGCATCAGCATGACAGACTCCTGAACTGCATTTGTATTACCTCTGTATTACGGATGAAGCACATAAGGAATGCAAAGGTCGTGTTATCGCAATCCGGTGCGTACCTGAATGCGTACACACATGCATGACAAATGAAATACCTTTGTAATACATAATTCAATGTCCGGCCGCATAAATCAGGGCGTGAAGCCGTCATCCTGTTCCGGTTCCTCATGGTCCCTGTAGCCGCCCGTGGCCTCCGGATACTCCTCACGCCAGCGGTCCAGCGCGGCTGCGGGCGCCGCCGGATAGTACTGCTCAGAGAGACGGCCGGCGCCGTTCAGCCACAGCACCAGGGTGCTCCCGTCCCGCTGCGCGAGGGTGAGCACGCCGTTCTCCAGAAGCGTCAGGCGCTCTGCCGGCGTAAGCGTAAGCCCGCCCGGGCTCACCGCCGGGATGTCTTCCGGTGATAATGTCATTGATACCGTCCTCGTCTGAGACTGTCAGTGGCCGCAGGCGTCGCGTAATAAATGTAATACACAGGTAATACAGCGGCGCGCTGGGCGAATTCTTTTCAAATTGCGGGGGCAAACCCCGTCAGATTTCAAAATCCGTAAATCGTCCTTCTGACGCCTATTCTGCCCCCGTGCAGAAGCTGCCGCCACCGGAATAAATCGCGGGCGTACAAAGGGAAGGGTAACAAAACCCGGTGTATTCCGGTATCTGTTACGCAGCAAAACCGCTGCTCCGGCACCGATCGGACGGGATTTATTCGCGGAAGGGCCCCGCAGGCCGCGCGGTATCAGGGTTCAGGCCGGAATGGCGGGGCAGGGGAGGGTGGGTAACCGTATACCTGTTTTGTTACGTAGAGTTGAAACAATAGATAAGGTCGAAGATACGCCTGTAAAGGCCTGTGCGGTACGTGTGACCCTAGCCAGTATGAAATAAGGCCACAATAATTCAGGAAAGCGAACTTCTTTTCTATCCAAAGCTGGTTTAGCTATGAATGTAAATGAGATAACATGTTTTTATCATAACGCAGTTATCAAGGGACGAAACTATCATTCGCGCACTCTAACCGAATGCACCCTGAAACGTCTGGTACGTTACGCCTGTGTTATGACTGCTTTATTATCTACCTTACTATCAGTGTTAATTTAATTCACACTTCATAAATAAAAATCAGGAAAACATATGGCAATCTGGGCAGTCAACCTTGACGAAGCTGAATCCGTAAAGAAAAGCATTGAATCAATTTTCAAAACGATTACCACGAAACCGGAAGCTCTTAATAATATAAAAGAGGGGGGACATTATTATTCGCAGCTAAAAGAGTATTTCATTCAATGGTTAAAATTCCTGCAAACAGTAAAGGAATTTCCACTCAAGACACCGTTTTATCGAATCAGAAAGCTAAATGGTGCGCTTTTTTCTGGCGTGCCAGACATAAAGGGACTGAAATATGCACCTAAAGGGCTTCAGCTTGGAAGAATGAATAACAGTTCAATCAACGTCATGTACACATCTTTTCACGAATATACAGCAATATCAGAGTCCCGACTTGAGGAGGGTGACCGTTTCCAGCTCACTCGCTTTCAGTCAAACCGTCCAGTTAAATACTATGAACTGAACATGTTTTCCAGATTGTATTTTTCTACCCCAAGAGATTCGGCTGAATATAAAGAAGCAATGAGGACATTATTTGGGATGGACGGAACCGACACTGCTGTTAGAGGGTTTGCATCACTTGAATCTGCTCTCATGGACGGGCTTTATGCGAATCATGAAGATCCAGAAATTTCATATCTTGTGTCTTCCATCATTTCTGACGCCATTTTTACCGCTTACACAGACATTGATGCTGTTGTCTTACCCTCAATGCAGCAGCGTTTTGGTACAAATGTCTGCTTTAGGGAAACCGCAGCTGATAATCTGGATATTACCTTCAGTTGCGTAAATCAGGTAGAAAAAGTATACAACCATGGTTTCTATAGGTATCACACTGAAACAGAGTGCCTTGATTTTACGAAGGAGCCTCTTAGCTATCGTTCTGTGAGCGAGAAGCATAGCAACGCTCACTATACCTATCGATGATTACCCCTAGCGATTAGGTTCTTTTAAGCAATAATTAAACAGAGGGCTCCATGACAGAAACTGTATTTTCCAAAAAATTTAACCGCGAAGTGGACGCAGAGCAGTATTCGGCTTTGACTGAAAGAGAAGGAGCCGACGTGCATGATATGGCCCGGGGAGATGCAATCTGCCCGGTATGTAAAGCAGGCGGAGCGTCTTTTGTACGAGCCTCCCAAGGTAGGTACCAGAGGAAAGCGCACTTCCGGTTCACAACATCGGATGGCAGCAGCGCACATCATCCATTATGCGATTTTTATGAAGACAGGCTTTCTGCGGAGGTCAGTCGCTCTCTTGTGCGCTTCACACGGGATAGGACGAAAATTTCCGCCATTCTTCGAGAATGGGTCTGCGCTGGCATACAAGCTGATGTATTTTCACAGAAAGATATGTGGGGCATGCGTGAATGGTTTTTTGAGAAGAGAAAACAGTCCGAACTGAAAGTGACCGTAAGTTGGGAATATGTTAACTGGCTATGGTTTATCGGGACTCACTGCAGACGCATTCCCCACTCATTTCGCGAAGATATTCTGGTTTTCCATCCTTCCCATACCCTTATACCCGGCTTCGACTGGCGTCGGGCAATCAATTCCGAGTTTTACAGAATCCATCAGGCTGTTGATCGGCGGCTGTTTGAAGAAGGCATATTCCCACACGTCCTGGATACACTGCAGGACTATGCTGATCCAGACAAATCCCGCAAGGCATTACTCAACCCATCGGTATTACGTGATGAATATCGTAAAACAATTCAACTGTGCCAACTTATAGTACACAGCTATACTCCGCTGAGAAAGCTGGTTGAGGGGCGGCGCATCAGCGGCGCTGAACCAACGTTTCGCGCGTTCTCCGCACTCTTGCTCTTTGTATCAGATTGGGATATCAGTCAGGCTGTTAAGAAATTTTCAGAAATTGTGAGGGTAAAGGATATTGATGATATGCTTGCAGGAAATTTTATTGGACTAAATCCTTTTACCGATTTCGCGCTGTCAGATGCTCTCGCCAAAATTCAAGACGAGCCTTATTCTTTTTTAGAGGAGGATTTCGTGTCAATTGAAACCCGGATGCGTAAGGACTACTATGCATATAGCCTTACCCAGCAGTCTTCTCTGCCGGAAATGCCAGAGCGAATTTATAAAGATGAACCACCATTTTTAATTAATGAAAATCTGTCTTAACCATGCGAAACTTTGGAGAGAGCGTTGATTTGTCAAATATCTCCGCTTTTTCTTTTATCACAGTCTTTTATCCGGTTGGCCGGACCTCAGCTCTTACCGAAGCACTTTATAGTAAGATATTTCAATTATACCAATATATACCTAAGCATTAACCCTGATAAGATTCGGTAAATCAGTCTCCATCATGGATTTTGGCATTTTAGATAAAACCGCCGCTCTGTACCTGTCAGGTAACCGTATGCCTGTTTTGTTACCTGAGGATGAAACGTGTATGCCTGATACAGTTCAAAGGCTTACAGGAATCGAAATGTACAAGCACTGGCATTAGAATTGCTCACCCTGCAGCGTGTGTGTGAAGATGGCTTAGCGCTTTAAATGCACGACCGCGAATTATGTGACCGAGGAATAATAATGAGTATTTCACAGGAATTAACCTTCGACTGGTCATTAGCATCAGATGAATTTCCAGAAGACAACATGGGCAGGGCTGAGCATGCAAAAAACCTCACCCGCTTTATGGTGCAGAAAGGGCAGGAAGGAAGCTATGTTTTAAACCTGAACGCAAAGTGGGGTACAGGAAAAACATATTTTCTTAGACGCTGGGTAGAAGAAATTGAGAACAATTATCCAACAGTCTATATCGATGCATGGAGCGGAGATCATTCCAGTGACCCATTACTAAGCGTAGTTTCTGAAGTTCAAAAAGAGCTTCATAGTCTGAAAGATATTTCAGATTTGGAAAATAGGTTATTTGAGGGTGTCGCCAAAGCCGTTAAAGCGGCCGCCCCTGCAGCTGTTAAAGCATTAGTGAAAGGACAGCTTAAACGGCTTGGTATAAACCCGGAAGAAATTGGTGATATATTTACGGGGGATGATATTGCCGATGCAGGTGCTAAGCTAGTTGAGCTAGCAATAGAGGCACATAATGAAGCATCAGCAGGCGTTGATAACATTAAAACCACCATTCAGGACTGGTTAGCTTCTGTTGTGGAAAGTAAAAAAAGAGAATATCCGCTTTTCATATTCATTGATGAGCTCGATCGCTGTAGGCCCACTTATGCGATTGAAATGCTAGAAACTATAAAACATATATTCGATATGAAAAACGTGGTATTTATTGTCGCCACCGATAAAGAACAATTGCAGCATTCTATTAAGGCGATATACGGTGCAGAATTTGACTCACGGCTTTATTTAGACAGATTTTTCACACATACTGTAACGCTCAGTAATCCCAGCCGCTCAGAATTCATTAGCAGAAAGGTAAATAACAGCAAGACATTTGATAATTTCATAATCAATGATAATAACTTTGTCTTCCCGGCTTCGGAAAAAGGGAGAAAAATAGATGTTCATGAATTACTTACGGGGATCGCCGATGGATTTGGCTGGCCTCTTAGGAAAGTTAATTTATGGATTGATAGGCTTGAAGCAGCATTGATTATCAGCGACAGAAAGATGGATTTAACTATGCTCAGTTTCTTAATGGCACTGGAAACGGACGACACTGATTGGCTAAGAAAATATCAGGAGAACATATCTATATTCAGAAACAATAACGACAATCAGGGGAAAGTTAATTTCAATTCGTTTGCAATAACGACCCCATGGAATTTCAGTAAATTTAAAGACTCACTTATGAGAAATGGCCTACCTGTCGAAGAAATCAGAATAAATAGAACCTTTGAACCAGAAGTAGGCCTGCTGGAATTCATCAAAAACCGTCTTCATATTATGAGTAGAGGTAATAAGGATCCTTGGGAGACGATACTTGAGGCTTATCGAATCTATGTCCATAGAGGAGAAATATTAAAAGTAAGCGTTGGTGATGCCAATAATAGAAACGATTATCATGCTATAGCATTTGAGGTATACTCTCATTTTCATTATGAACACAAGACAACTCTTAATCATTACTTAGAACTCTGCCGTTATTCTTCTTTCATGAGCAACTAACTAACAATTACGCCTGAAGAGCCCGACAGGCGCAATTGAAAGTGCTAATTTTAACGCACTGAAATTTTATATACTTTTACCATATTATTTCAGAGATATTCTTTAACCATTTTAACCAACTTTTCAGGTCCCGCCTGATTGGCCAGATAAAGTGCTGCTCGCAGGATGGTTGAATCGGTAATGGTTTTGCTGGGTGCCAGATCTTGAACGGCACCCGTCAGTTTTGCACACATCAGTTTCTCATCCGCCGTGAGGCGAATCGTTTTCGGCGTCTCGCTGGTTGTTCTGTTACGCTTTGTTCTGACATTAGTCAGGCGGTTTTCCTGATCTGGCTTTGCTGCTGCAGGCTTTTGTACCTGTGGACGTTCGAGTTTACCGGCCATCAGTGGGCTCCTTCTTTAATTGAAATGATTTCTTTGGCCATCGCCCGGTAATCGTTCAGCACCAGTGCGCCACGCTTGTAAAAATAGAGGGGTTTGCATACCACCTGAGCCTGAGCAATATTTTCATCCGCGCGAATGCGGGTTTCAAGCACGTTATTTTTAAAGCGCTCATTGCCTTCAAGCTCATCCTGCAGGAAAGTGTTCATCTTCTTCTTCGAACTGTTGAATTCGTTGCGGAACAGGCTGTAGTGAGAGAACTGTTCTTCTTTAATCTCATCCAGATAGTCCAGCACCGTTTCGGCTCCGGTGAGTGAGAAAGAACCGCCGTCAATTGGAATGATAACGTGATTGGCAACATACGCGGCATTGGTTGACGACAGGTTCAGCGCCGGTGAGCAGTCGATAAGAATAAAATCGAACTCGCTCATTACTGGTTTCAGGTGGCGCAGCAGAATCTTTTCGCGATGTGGTCTCGCCATACTGTTTTCCATGACGCGCTCAAAAGAGGGGTCTGATGGGATCAGGAAAAGGTCCGGAATATCCTCTTCCCCGTTTTTTGCAGGAATTATGACATCACACACATCGAACTTCTGATTATTGTATAAATCGCAGATTGTCGGACCAAACTGAGCATAGAACTTTCTGCCATGCGTCAGCACTTCCGTCGCGTTCGCCTGCTGGTCTGCATCGATGACCAGTACACGTTTCCCCATCTGCGCCAGAGCCACTGCAGTATTTGTAGTAGAGGATGTTTTACCCGGACCGCCTTTGTTACTCATTGCTGCGATTACAAACGCCAGTCGTTCAACTTGGTTATCAGACATCTTAAGCCTCAAACATGTATGTCAAAAGTATTACATTTGTAGTATCCATATCATCATTTTTTTCTAAATAGGTCAAGCGAAATAAATACAAATGTATTACACAAGAAATACACAAAACCATTGCAATGCAGTTATATAAAATAGGCTGCAGAAAGATAAACCCCTATGCAGTCGGGGTGGGGCGGGAATCCTTATTACCTAAGATGTCCAGATGCGCCGCACTGAATGCAAGGTGACCCCGGTTAAGACTAAGCAGCCGGGGATTGCATAGGCCGGCAGCCTTACATACTGCACTTAAATATTTCGCAGAATTTTAGCTGTTTAAGCAGGATACTTAACGGCGAACCGCTCAAAGGTTCAGCTTAAAGTATGGCCGTTAACTGAATTAACTTATGGCAGTTCCGTCCAAATCATTTTTAGGGGAAAGTACATCTTTACCGAGTTAAGAAGCGAACAATTCAATCTTAGCCTCGAATGCGCCATTTTATTTTAAGGTCATCGCAAATAACGATAAATAGTATCAAGGTGATCAAATGCTCTATCAACATGGTAAAAGTGGTTTGATGCCTTAACCTGTCCTGTAGTTATCAATGTCATACTCGAATCCGTGACATCTAATAAATGTTCAAGAGGAGTCTGATATCGAATACTTACATTCTGTGGAATAGCTGAATCATTTGCTTCTAAACCGGCACGTGAACCGGCTTTTTCTAAAATAATCTCGCTTCGTTTGGCATGACCTTGCCTTCTTACTCGGGATGAAAAATTTAGTTCAGTAAATATCCAAGGAGAGAAAGTGGCAAATTTATTGTCATCCTTAGTGGCGTTTAGAGAATTAGATGTATTCAGAAACCATACGCTGTCACATGCATCAATACCATCAGTCAGAGCATTCGATAAAATAAGGTAAAAATTGCTAGCAACACGCATGCAACGATCATAGTCAAGATATTTTTTATCTGTTAATGACCTACTCTTTTCATCATTGATCGAAAATATAGCTTTATCAACATACCCCCAGAATTGAGAATCTATAAATGTCTTTATACCGTAGTGTTTATAAAGCTGATTTGCTATAAAAATGGCAAGATTTTTATCTTTGTGACTATGAGATAAAAATATATGAAACCCAAGATTAGGAAACCAGTCTCTGAGGATTTCCTGATGATCATAAATCGCAAATTCACTCCCGACCCCAAGCTCTGCAATTTCGTTTAACTTCTCAATGGGGTTTGTAAAGCCATAGTCTAGTGTTAATCCTTCAGAAATATAACTATTCTGATAAGTAACGTTATATGCATTTAACATTTTTCTATTTCCAGTAGGCACACGTGAATGTAACAGTAATAACTATTATGTAAAAAAACACATTACTGGCGGAAAACAATGCGCTCAACACACCTTCATTTTTTATATTATTATTAAATATAGTTAAAGCCGATTCAAACCTGGCATCACCTGTAGAGGTTACTTTTCTAGAATATTCATTTCTAAACTTCCTCTCAAGTTGTAAGTAATAACTATCCATAAACCAAAAAATTAAATTGAACACCGTAATAACAATTGAAACGCTTATAATATCGTCAAGAGTATTGTCTTTTTTGGTTATAGCTAGGACAACGCCAGTTAAAGTCATGCTCCAGCCTTTAATCAGGAGGGAGTTCCCAGACATTCTTTTAATGTTTTCTTGAATATAATTTAGAGCTACAACAGTATAATCAGACATAAAGACAACCCTAAGTAATGAATTTTATATAAACCAAGTTTTAATTATAATAAAAATACATTAGCTATTATAATGATTTCTAAAGAGTATGTATAGCAGAGACAATCACAATTTATGAGCTCACACATAAATTCCATCTATAAATTTGACTTAAAAAAAGACACTTACCCTACGCCGTGACACCTGCCGCCTACAACAAAAGCTTTCAAATGCATTAAAAAACTAGTAACATTTAAAGTTGACATTCGTTTCTAACAGTTGAGCCTTCGAGGCACTTTCTCTTTTTATTGCAAACGATAATATATACCTGGCTATATTAATTGAATTTATTTTAATAAAAACCCACCGCCATTTATCAGATTAAGAATCCCTATCCTAGTTATTCTTGGTTTGACGTAACTCCACTAGGCCCTAATCCGACCATATGATTAATGAAATATCCTGTTATCACTAATTAAGGAATAACTTTAAAGACCATCACAATCAGGTAGAAGTTTTAAATAACAAAATACTACTATTTACCCTCAACAAACAATATACTACTTACTTTCAATCACATAACACAGTCCTATTTATGTCTAATAATAGTTTTGCAAACACTTACCGTCATGACATTGATGGACTCAGAGCATTAGCTGTTGTTCTTGTCATACTTTTTGATGCCGGGATTAATCACATAGCCTCCGGTTTTATAGGGGTCGATATCTTTTTTGCAATTTCCGGTTTTCTGATTACCGGAATTATCGTAAATCAAACAGAGAAGAACACCTTCAGCCTGGCGAACTTCTTCGTGCACCGTCTTTGGCGTATACAGCCAGCGTTTATCGCCATGTCACTGGCGACGCTGATAGCAACGTTCTGCTTTTACCTTCCCGATGACTTTCTGGCATACCTGCATAGTGGTAAATATAACGCTTTATTGCTATCAAATCAGTTCTTTGCGCGTCAGAGTGCGGCCTATGCTTCTCCCGCTGCCGATCTATTCCCTTTACTCCATACCTGGTCTCTGGCAATTGAGTGGCAGTGGTATCTGTTTCTCCCGCTAGGCATTTTACTGACAGGTACAATCTTACGTCTTAAGTCAATTCAGAAGGTGATCAGTAACCCGGCGAATGCACTTGCTGCAGTGTGGTTTATCCTGACGCCGCTGGCAGCTGCTCTGGCGCTAATTATGGCCAGCCGAGAGGCCGATGCAGCCTATTACTCACTGCTTACCCGTATATTCGAATTCATGGTGGGGGGAGCTGCATTTTTTCTGACTCGCTATGTTCGCTCGGTCCCTTCAGCTGTCTCAAACAGTACAGGCATTTTATCGCTTGCCGTGTTGCTTTATATCGCGATTCACCCTGACGTTATCGGGTTCTATCCAAATCTCTATGCATTGCTGGTCGTCACTGCTTCAGCCTTGCTCATGTTTACCGGAACGTACGGGAACAGCATCGCATCTAAGTTACTAAGCCTTTCACCCATCGCATTCATGGGCAGGATATCTTATTCGTTATATCTCTGGCACTGGCCCGTTCTGGCTATAACTCGTTACCTGGGTTACAACCTGGCTGGCTCCACGCTTCTTTTGTGCCTGATTCTGACGGTACTGCTATCGCTGATTAGCTATTATCTTGTAGAACAGCCATGCAGACGGTTGCGCTGGTCTCTGAAATATACGATTCCCCTGCTAATCTTCATCCCGATCGTTATCTTCAACGCTGCGTTCAAATATGCTGATAACCATGACGGCATGGCAGGACGATTCGGCGCTGAATATGAACGTGTGGCTCATAATATCAGTGCCGGGTTGGCTCAGGCCGGTCACCGGCCGGACTGCCTGGATGGCTCTCAGAATGCAGACAAATGCATGTTCGGAGATCTTAAAGGTCAGAAAACAGCGCTACTGATTGGTGATTCTCACTCAAACCATTTCTGGGGATTCTTCGATGTGCTCGCTCAGGACGCTCATATCCGCATGACTGCGTTAAGTACAGCGCTGTGTTTAGCACTCCCGGATACATACCTCTATGACTGGTGGTCATTCCGGAACCAGACGTTTGATAAGTGCCATGAAAATACGGCTAAATATTATGAGCTCATCGCTAAGAATCATTATGACTACGTCGTTCTTGGGCAGGTCTGGGAATGGTACGTAAGTGGTCCTCATCTCATTAACCATCCTGGTGACGAGCGCTCTGATGCACTGACTAAAGAACGTTTTAACGTCGCCATACGGCAGGCATTGAAAGCGATAATCGCATCAGGAGCACGGCCGGTGATCATTAGAACCGTAGCTCCTATGCCCGTTAATTATCAGTCATGTATCCGTCACCATGTCATCTTCAGAGAGCCCTATCGTCAGAATGAGTGTGATAACCAGAACCCGCAGAGCCCTGAAAATGAATGGACACTGCCGCTCTTCGACCAGCTGCAGAAAGAGTTCCCAACACTAATTGTGGTTGATCCTAAAAAAGTACAATGTGAAAACGGCTTTTGCGCTACTGCGCTGGACGGAACTCCGCTCTATCGTGACGTTGGTCATCTGAATGATTTTGCCTCTTATAAATTTGGGCAGGAATATTTGCGGAAATTTGGAAATCCACTGAATTAAAATAAAGGGCCTCTCAGAGGCCCTTTTTATTATCTTATCTGAGAAGGTCTGATCACTTAACAGGTGGGATATCTTTCAGCCGCGTAGTGTAGCGCGGCGACAGCATTTCACGCTTCATCTGCCAGGCACTGTCACGTTCACCCTGACCTGCAAACCATACCTTTCCCTTGCCCGAGCGGTTAATAGTGTCCAGTGCCGCCATCAGCGCATCAGCATTTGCACGCGGTTGCTGCTCGCTGAACATATCGAACTGAGCGACCCCGGACTGATAAAAATCTCCCAGCATGACGCCGGCTTTAGCGTACCGGAATCCATCACGCCAGATGGTGCTGAGGCCGCGAAGCGCTGACTCAATAATGTCGCGCGTATCGTTCGTCGGATAATCACAGACGCGGGAAGCAGTATTCGAATACTGCGGTTCATCACCGTGGCGACCGGTAGCGATCGAGACACTTATATGGCGGCAGCGCGAATTCTGCTCCCTGAGCTTTTCCGCCGCACGCGTGGCATACAGTACGACTGCCTGCTGCATATCTTCCAGCTGTGTGATGCGCTGGCCAAAAGAGCGCGAGTTTACAATCTGCTGTTTTGGCGGCGGTGCATCTTCAAGTGCCAGGCAGGACTCTCCATTTAGTTCCCGAGTCGTACGTTCGACGATGACGTCAAAGTTTTTCCGTATCATGCTGACATTGCTGTCTGCGAGCTGCAGGGCGGTGGTGATGCCCAGCTGGTTCAGCCGCTTACTGATGCGCAGACCAATACCCCAGATATCACTGACGTCAGTCAGATGCAGAAGTTTTCGTTGCCGGCTTTCGACAGACAGATCCACGACGCCCCGCGTCTGCGTCCATTTCTTGGCCGCATGATTAGCCAGTTTGGCCAGCGTTTTGGTCGGTCCGAAACCCACGCCAATTATCAGTCCGGTTTCTCTCCGGATGCGCTCACGCATTTGCTGGCCAAATGTCTCAAGCGGGATAAGTCTGCCAATCCCGGAAACGTCCAGGAATGACTCATCTATAGAATAGACTTCCTGCCCCGCGGCCATCTCGCCCAGTATGGCCATCATGCGCGCTGACATATCACCGTACAGTTCATAATTGCTGCTGAACACCTCCACGCCGTTCTGCCTGAAATAACGCTCATTCTGAAACAGCGGCGCCGCCATCTTAATCCCTAAGCGCTTTGCTTCTGCCGATCGCGCGATCACGCAGCCGTCGTTATTCGAAACGACTACGATAGGCTTACCGCGCAGATCGGGCCTGAAAACGGTTTCGCATGAGGCATAAAAGTTGTTGGCATCGGCCAGCGCAAACATACCTATTCTCCTGCCGGTCCGCTGAATCCTACGCCGGCTACGTCAGTGAGGGCATAGGCAACCACACCCCATATGGGCAGTGCCTGGCTTACATCTAGCAGCGTTACAGTTTCGTCCGCGTCCAGCGCCTGCAGGGCGGGAACCGGATTAAGCAGCAGGCGCCTTAACGTCAACTCCCCGTCAAGCTCAGCCACGATAAGCTGACCGTGTGCGGGTATCAGCGCGCGATCGATAGCCAGCACGGACCCTTTAACAATACCGGCGTCTGGAAAATTACTGTCGCTGCGCATCAGATAGGTTGAGTAAGGGGAAAGATGCACAAGATCGCCCAGATTAAGGCGCGTTTCAGTGTAGTTCTGGGCCGGACTCTGAAAGGCCATGCAAGTGCTCCATTCTTTACAGCTTTTCAGCCTTCTAAGGTGAACCTGATAACGACCAGGTGTCCGTCGCACAGGCGCATTCAATACTCCTGATATCAGTATACGTCGCTATCCTTACATCAACAGCAGGAGGTAACTATGTGTGGAAGATTTGCGCAGTACAGCAGCCGCGATGATTATTTTGATGCACTCGGCCTGGCACCGGACGAAATCACGTTCGATCCGGAACCTCTCGGGCGCTTTAACGTAGCACCAGGCACTAAAGTACTCCTTCTAAACGAACAGGAAGATTCGCTGCGCCTCGATCCGGTGTACTGGGGCTATGGACCGGAATGGTGGGATAAGCAGCCACTTATCAACGCGCGCAGTGAGACGGCTGCGAGCGGCCGCATGTTTAAGCCTCTCTGGAATCATGGCCGCGCTATCGTGCCTGCTGACGGCTGGTTCGAATGGCAGAGAGAAGGTGGTGAGAAGCAGCCGTTCTTCATCTTTCACAAAAAAAAGGAACCGCTTTTCTTCGCCGCAATCGGCAGGCAACCGTACGGTCAGGATCACGGTAAAGGGGGGTTCGTGATTGTCACCTCAGCCAGTAATCAGGGTATGGTCGATATACATGACAGGCGCCCGCTGGTGATTGCTCCTGACGCCGTTCGCGAATGGCTGAGCGCCGATACTTCACCTGAGCGGGCAGAAGAAATCGCGCATGATGCCGCCCTGCCTGAAAAGGCGTTCACGTGGCACCCGGTCAGGAGAAAGGTGGGTAATATTAACCATCAGGGCAGAGAGCTGATTGAGCCCGTTCAGGAAGGACAAGGCTGACGGGCGTGATTTAGCGGGGATCCTCATCCCGCTTCCACATCCGGTTCGCCGCGCAATTGCTCAATGGCAAAGATCAGTGAAGAGGGGCACTCTTCTCTTTGCTCAATTAAACCGCCCAGCAGCCGCATCAGCTCGATGGCCAGCCGTTCACGATTAATTTATCCGCCCTCGCTGGCAAGCTTCATACAGCACATGCCAGTTGCGAAGCAGGCATCGTGGTATATTTCCTGGTTGGTATCATCTTGACTAATTCTCATCAGAACTCCTGCTGAAGTCATATCCGATAACGAATGCATGCCTAAAATGGAACTAGCGTATGAGGACGGACAGCCCACTGCCTGAGAAGACTGAAACTCAGGTTACCATCGACGCGGTCTGAATGTGTATAAACTTCGTACAGACTTCTAAAGTATTAAAAATATTTCAATTTGGTTTTTCGATACATATATAATCGACAACTTGCGTAATGAAAGTATTTATAGAGTTTAAGCCAGGTATTAATTGTTGATGTGATTTAACTTTGTAGAAATCAAGGTAATTAATAGCCTCCTGTACGACGATCCCTGAGTGACACATTGCATTATAACTATTATTAAACGAATCATAATATGTTGTATTCCTGCCGCCAAAAGCTTGACCACCTAATCGCGATGCATATATTCTATTTTTTGACCCGCGATGCCCTCTCGGTTCACGATGAACTTCTAAAAAATGCATATCGTAAAGACGCGCCAAAAATGTACGGGCTTCGTCTTTACTTCCATTACTTTTTTTATCTTTACATTCAATAGCTATTTTGGGTGCTCCATGCGGATATCCAGAGTAAACCGCGTTGTTATTTCTAATATCATTAGCTATTAAAGCAGGTATAATGCTCACATCAATTTCATGAAGGCTTTTACTACGACCTTCAAATTCAATACTGGTATGAATTTCATGTTCAACACCACGCCAATCAAACACAATGAAACAACCATTTCCGGAGCCTATTTTCCCTGGGCCAGATTTAAATTTAATAGTTTGAACACGTCTATTTGGGTTTGCTGTAATCTGCCGGGGAGTGGTTCCTTCCTCATAAAGGATGGGGGTAATATTGCGATTTTTTAATTCATCTGAAATCCGCAAACATATCCAGACCTCGAAAAGGGTACCAGCTTTGCGTGATGGCGAGATTTGACTAGACGGTGCCATATAGTTTTTTAATATATTTTTTATTTCTGTTAGCATCAAAATCCTCACGACATAATTAGTTTTTTTTCTATTTTCTTGGATAATTCGTCCCAACGCTCAATATCTGTTTTATTTTTTCGCCTAAGTTTTATCTCAGTTACAGGTTCGCCTAGAATAGGGTCTGTAAATTCAATTACATTAACATTCAGCCCGAAGGTTTTTTTTAGGATTTCATCACATTCTTCGCGCATCTTTTTTATAGCTATTAAACGCTCACGAATGTATCTAATTGCAAACTTTATTTGACCGTGTGCGGACAATAAAAAATCTAGTTTATATTCGAATCCATCATTTGACATATCAGCATACTGCTGAGCGGCTAATAACTGTTCTTTAATTTCATCAGAAAAATCGTGATAGCCTGCTCGGTTAATTATATCTAAAAACTTGATGAAGCTTTCAGAAAAGGCACGTTCCATTTTATCAACCTCTTAAGTGTCCATTAAGATCTTATATACCATATGTATCGAGGTTGCATATAGCAGAATTCATGTAATACCCACACATCGCGACTTAGGCGGGCGAGCAGTGCGCAGCCTGCCTCTGGATGCCGCGTCAGCGGCATGGAGGCGCCAGAAATCGCTAAGGACGGCTTCTTATGTCATCGGGCGCCGTTAACCCGGCAACGCCGGTTACAGAGCGTTATGTTCGCACAGGCCCAACCACGCCCTGCGAGACGCTGTTTAAGCAGCGGTCTTTCAGGCGCGAATTAGTTTGATGGTCGAAGACGAAAGATAAATACCGCGGGTATTAGCATAGTAGCAATATTTTAGGTAGTTACATCATCCAGTCTAAAAGCGACTCCATCCCGGCCTCTGGCCGGGGCGGCGGCGCTTTTCAGGGTGGGTACCACTCGATACTGAAATAAGCACAGCTGTTCTGCTGCCAGCTGATTAGTTTGTTGTAACTACAGACAATGCCCGGCGCTTGCGACGGGAGCTATTTCTGACGCGAAGCGTCTCTTCCGAACCGGCGCGGACGTTAGTCCGCAGCAAGGGCGGACATTGTTCATCTGTCCACAGGACGGATGCTGAATAGGTTTTATCTTTAAAGGTAAGTAATAACTGTTGTTTAAAAGAAAGGAGATCGGGTTTTTAAAAGGATCATCGCGGTTTGTAAAAAAGACGGATAGCGGTTAACACACAGTCCGGTCAGAAGATAAATAACATACCCTCTCGCAGTTAATGTGGATAAGTCAGGATTACAGATTGCGGGCCTGCTCGCAGGTGAATTTTGTGCGCCCGGTCTCGTTTCTGAATTAGCGGTAAGAGACTGTTGTGATTAATGTTTGTGCGAATTGCTTTATGCAGGCGTGATCGGGCCTCCGGCGCGAACCGGATAACGTGAAGGGGGGGTGGAAAGGCGTAGGTGCCGGCTTCTGAAGCCGGATTACGTGCAGGGGTCATCCGGCGCGGGTGCGCCAGCAGTTTAAGAAGGAAGGCGTCAGAGACGCATCAGGTTGTGACCAGCAGGTCGTCACCGAGTCGCGTGTAGTGTCCGCGTGATAGCTTCATGCGCTCCGTGACGCGGCGCTCTATCTCCGTGCGGACTGCATCGAGGCTGCCAAAAAAGTCGCCATTACGGATTTCTTTCTGCAGCTGCAGTCGTACCAGCTGCTCGATGTCCTTACGGGTGCGCGGTGCGTCTTTGCGTGCACGGTGGCGCTTCATGCCGTGCTCACGCCGTGACTTCTGATACTCACGGAAGCGCTCACGGACAAATGACCAGGCGGCGCCGATGAGCTCACCGGCGTCGGCGCGCGGTAAGCCCTTCTTTTCGCGCTGACGGTTTTCCCACTCGATGCGGCTGCGGCGTGCGGCCGCAACGGCTTCCTCGGAGACGTCCAGCACCTGCCACATCAGCGGAGTAAAGGTGATGTCCGTAGGGATATTGCAGCCAATCTCTTTATCGTATTCGGTGTTGTACGTGATGAGTTTCAGCTGTTCAAGCGTATGACATGCGCCCGTAAAGCGAGTGATCGAGAGGCGTTTCTTCTCGGTGGCAAGTCCGCAGCGGATACTCATCGTAGTGAGTGAGGCGCCTACGCGATTGGCCAGCGGATTGAAATAATGGCATAGAGCCTGCAGCGAGGCTTCCAGTGCACGCATGCGCAGTTCCGGAGGTCGGCGCTTACGCTCCCCCCGGGCTATAGACATGGCAACCAGCGACTGGAACTCCATGCGCTGGGTGAAGCCTGCCGCTTTCTCGCGGATTTTTTCGCAGAACGGCAGGGTTTTTTTTCCGTTTTCTGGAATAAATTCCGGATTAGGATTCTTTACCTGCCGGTAAAATGATGTGTTTTCAGATATCTGTTCAGTCACGCCTTCCTGCGCTTATGTTGCACAGAAGGAGTAAGCTCAGAAGGTATTGCAGTTTTCCGGGCATGAAACTATACTCCCCGCATAGAGCAACAGCTTCTATGCAGATTCAGTGAGCCCCGTTAGTCTTCTCCGTGTCGCCAAACTCAGGAAGATTATCGGGGTTTTCTTTTTTCTGGGCTTAACTAATCAGTCAGCACCAGACTTCTGCCACCTTTCGGCGTGGCAAACCAGGAACTTAATTGCGAGCTAATGTATCACCACAGGTTTGCACAATCAATTTCCGTGAATAGTCACCGTCATTAATCGCTACTTTTGTTGCCTTCAATTAATCGTTCAATCGCTTCAGCCTGCGTCAACCCAGACTCTCTGCAGATTTCATCAAGCTTTTGCTTGGTGCTGTTATGAATAAACACGTTCAATGGAGAATGTGTTTCGCGCTTACGCGCAACTGAACGCATTTTACGCTCTCTGGGGCTCAGAGGCGCTGGGCGGGAAGGTTTTACCTCAGATTGAGTAGGACTTTCAGTCTGCGGCATACGTGCCTCCAGCATTTCTAAAACGAATTGGCTGAGAATACTACATATCCCCTAAATCAGCGACTTAACTTTAAAACGGCGGGAAGGCTGCGTTGGCGCGCAGCCAGTCGGGAACGGTGATGAATCGTGAGGGCGTGGATCAGTATGAAGAGTGCCAGTCTGTTCCCCCTTCCCAGCGTGACTGCCAGTGCGCCAGATAAGTTTGCGCCAGTGCCGGAACTTCCCGCACGACCAGCGCATTCTCGGAATTTGATTCAGCTGCGCTGCGGGAATAGTTAAATGAGCCAAGCTCCACGTTCTGTCCGTCGGTGATGATCACTTTGTCGTGCATAATCTTGTACTGACCATTGGTGCGCAGAGGAATGCCGGCGTTAACTACCACGTTCATTGCCGCCTGGCTGGCTTTGCTGCGGTTGCCTTTTTCGTCAACAACAACCCTGACGTCCACGCCGCGGCGCTTTGCCGCAACGAGAGATTTCACCACTTCAGGGGAGGTAAAGCTGTAGCCCATCAGGCGGATGCTTTCACGGGCATCGTCCAATGTACGCAGGACCAACTGCTGCGCACTGCCTTCGGGCGAAAATCCGGCGTCAACGGAGGGTGCAGCAACGGCCGCGCCGGTGGAAAAGGTCAGCCATAATGCGGTGGCCACGATTCGCGGGTTCAATTTCATTTCGGTTCCTTGGTTATTAATCCGGATTGACATCCAGATGTGAAAGCCATGATTTAGTGAGTTATGAGGGGTGAAGCTGTCAGTTGGTCAGCCATGCGCTGACGCTGAGGTGAGTGGGGTTTTCTGACGTTTCGCCTATAAGCACATCGCCGTATCCGCCATCAATTGAGACTGCATAACTGGCGACGTGTCTCGCTATATTCATTGCCGGCAGTATTGCCACCTGCCTGCCGGTGCTGAGCTCAGTAATCCTGAAGTGGCCATTTCCAGTAACCTTCTCCGGGACATAAACACATGCATCGATGGAGTCGCTGCGATGTGGTACGAGTTGATACCTGATACCTGATACCCTCAAAGCAGATGCTGCCGGTGCAAATTTCGTCATCTTCTTCATCCTGCTGCTGCCAGGCACCTGACTCATAGTCCACGGCCCAGGTCCATTCACTCGCATCAATCTGCATGGCCAACTGCTCAACGCTGGCTGCCAACATGCCGTAGCTGATCTGCAGTGCCGGAAGGATGCTGTATCCTGCACGGACAAATTCAATGCCGATGAATGCTATTTCATTACGTTCACTGTCTGTAAGATGGCCACGCACTCTCTGAGCCGCCGAAATGACCATCAGGCGCCCCTCCATGTCAGACAGCGCATGAATGTGTCGCCAGCCTCTTATGCGCCTAGCATTTTCATTTAATGCCCGACTTATATCGCCGGAACCGAGTTCAGTTGCCATTTTCTGTGCCTTACAGGATGGTGCGGCATGGAATAAACGCGCGCAGGAGTATTGGGACAAACCCGAACATGAGGTTGTTCTGAGAGGGGAAAAAAGAGGGCCCCTAAGGGGCCCTTCTAAAATATGCCGACTGACATATTTTGTGGGTCGGTTCAGTAAGTACCTTAGCGACTATGTTTTCTGGCATCAGCATGCCCGATTATCTGGCTCCCTATGACGCCACCCTCACAGGTGCCAGGGTCACGTAGTTCTGTGCGGCTTTTTCAATCGCCTCACGACCCGCGCCCATTAGTCGGGGTTCACGCAGGCGCACCTTATAGCCTCTTCCGCGTATAGGCAGGCTTTCATTGACCATGCGCCAGAGTACAGCCGAACGGACCGCCGCTGTCGGCGTACGCTTCCAGCTGTACTCACATTCAAGATCAAACTCACAGACTGCAGCCAGCGCCGGGTCGGTTAGTATCAGATGACCGGTATGCTGCGCGCCTGGTGGCGCGTCCAGTACTTGTAGGATGCGCTGCACCCGTTCGGCACGCACGTAACTGCGACGCCAGCGGTACGGCATGGCTGCCAGCAGCCTGGCTTCAGAAGGTGGACTGACCTCCATAAAACGGTTGATGCGCACAGCCTCATTCGTGAATTTGTCATTGTCAGAAATATAGAGCGAGCTGCCGCGGACCACCTGGCCCCTGAAAAGAGTAACGTTTTCGCCCTCCTGCAGCGCCTGCACCTCTTCCACATCGACCTTTTTCTTTTCGCTCACCTGCAAGCGCGGATCATCCCTTAAACCGCTACCGAGGATGCTGCCCTGCTGCACAATGGCACTCATGTGCGCACGGTATTCCGTGCCGGCCATCAGCTGCAGGATTTCCAGAGTGTCCTTTGGATCCATAATTTTGCCGGTAATTCGCACACCCATGTTGGCGATCAGCGTCCATACTGCGTCGCCCGCCGCCGTTTTCAGGCGCTGCACCTCTTGCCCGGCCAGCAACAGGCAGTAGCCCAGCGATCGGATCTGAGTAGCCAGCTCACCCACTTTTTCACTGTAGCCGGCGCCCACCTCGTCGATAATCCAGAGCAGCGGAAAGCGGTCCTTGAATTTCCGCACTTTCATATTGTCTTGTGGCCGCCCTTCGATCTTCTCACCGAGGTCCTGACTTAAAATCATGGCCAGCTGCGACTGATAAAGACGGCCCAGAGTACTGCTCTCCGTAGCGGAAAGCTCCAGCGCCGGTACCAGCACAATCAGGATACGATCGTTATGCACCACGTCCCGGAGGTCGATGTCACCCGCGTCGCGAGCAAACACGTGACCATAGGTGTCGTTGAACAGGCTTAGCATACGAGTGTACTGCTGCATCAGGTAGCCGTGCTGGCGGTTCGCCTCGGGATCCCATTCTGATGGCGTGGCCACTTTATCCAGGTCAAAGCCGGCAAGCGTACTGAGGTAGTTTTCGAGCGCCACACGGATTTCCTCGTGCCACTGTTCCTCAACCGCCTGAACGTAGAGTCCGGCAATTTTTCGCAGCGGCAGGTGTGCCTGTATCGTGCGCTGCGACATCACCGTGCCTTCACGTCGACTCTTGTAGACCAGCGCTGTCACCAGTGCCTGGTTCATGGAGCGCGCCTTCTCCTGCCAGTCGCCGCCGCTGCTGCCGGTTTTAGGCAGCATGGAGTCCATCAGGTTGATGGTGTAGGTTTCCTGTGCAATACCGAACACACTGGTGGTATTGGTCTGCGGTCGCCCCTTCGCGTCTTCAAGTAGCTCCTGCGCACGCGAGCGCCCGCCGGTAATGAAGTTCATCAAGCGCAGGTCGTCTTCACGCCCGAAACGGCGGGCCATAGACATCATGGCGAGCGCCACGTCGTTTTGTGCCTTGTGATCAGAAAAAATAACGCCCTTGCCCCAGCACAGTGCGTTGAATACCCAGCCCAACAGCGTCTCCGTTTTACCGGCCCCGGTGGTGCCGAACATCAGCACGTGACGCGTAAGGTCGTCCATGGAAAGCCACAGTTCGCGCCCGGCGTCTCTGCCTCGCAGGTAGCCAGCGTACAGTATGCCTGCCGCGCGGCTCGTATGAATGCGCACTGTGGCCACAGGCAGAAAGCCCAGCACCTTCGCCGGCACCTTACGATCGGTCGACGGGTCGTCACGGTTCATGTCGGCTGGCATGCGCATTGGCATCTTCCAGCGGCCGGCGGGCACCACGACTAGCGACCAGAACATCAGCACCGGTAGGCTCAGCACCAGCGTGGCCGGCCAGATAAAGCCCGCTCCAACGGCGGCCATCATTCCCCAGGCCAGCGTCCCCGTATCACTCAGCACATCGATAAGCCATGAGCGGCCCGCATGCCGGTTGACGCGCGTGTTGTCGAGTGCTGAGTTACTGTCCGTCATGGCCGCCTCCGTTTAAAAAGTCTATGAGCGCTGTCGGAGAGCTCAGCACGCTCTGCGGAATGTAGCGCCCGTCGTCGGAAATGGTCCACGGCGTGCCCGGCAGGCGGTAGGCGTGATACGCAACCTCATTGACGCCAATGGCGCCGCGGGCAAGTTCAACGACATTTTCTGCAGGCACGGATGCCGCAGGCGCCTTGCCTGGAACACTGACGCCTGCATCGGCGGAGAAAAGCCGTTTCCACGCATCGGCCCGCTGAACTTCAGGGAGTGCCATTACCGGCGTCAGCACCTGAAGTGACGATACCCCACCGCGGATGGTGACGGGGAAAATTACCACGTTGACGACATCTGAAGCCGCTTCAAGATGGCGCTCCATGCGCTGACACTCCGGGCAATTTGGGTCAGAAAACACATACACCGTACGTGCGTGACCAGCCGAAAGGGGGACGGTAAACAGCCCGCGTGACGCAGCGTTTCTGAGCTTAGACGGCAGCTCAGCTCGCACATTCAGCGGCAGGTCCCAGCCGTCAGCTGGCGCAGCGGCTGCTGATTGTTGAGTTTGCTGTTGCGGCGCACCATGGTCGATGTGTTCACCCTTGTCTTGAAGCTGCATCATGGACGGGGCCGCGGGTTCAGCAGGCGTATTGCGGGCAGGCCCCACTTTTGAGAGGAATTCCTGTCGCGAGTCCACTGTAGTAAGCATTGGGGTGTCATGAGCTGAAAGGAATTTGAAGCCGGTGATCGGTATTGCAAGCAAAAATCCTGCTGCAATCAAGGCTGCCGCGACATAACTGTACTTCCGCTGCCGCAGGCTGCGCAGGCGCTTACTCTCTACAGTGGTCATCAGGTCATTAATACAGCGTAGAAGTAATGCTGCATCCTCACCTCGGTAAAGAGGTGTCAGCGCGTCGTGCGCGTTCTGTGCGTAGAGCCCGTCACTGTGCACCACAAACCACGGCATCTGACGGAGAGAACAAAAGAACAGCATACTAATGCCATTCCCTGTCAGCGATCCTGACTCATGGCCCCATTTTTCTTCTGTCTGATAGCGTTGGACACTCAGCAAGTCCCCGATAATTTTGGCCACAAATGGGCCTTCTCTGCGAGATAAGTTCATATTGAGATCCTTGTTCAGCGCGCAACGGCGCCTTCAGAAAATTCGTCTTCGCCCGAGTCGGGAAGATAAAGTGCGTCAGGGAACGGAACGTCGCGCTGCGGTTTAGCGCGCTTAGCCCGCACGTCGCGTGGGTAAACGAGAGCCAGTGTCTCGAGCTCAAGCTGCAGCCCGTCCACGGCCTCGCCAGTCATCAGCGGCGGACGCGGAAGCTTCAGACGCGCCGCCATCTGCTCCGCGCGCGCCTGCGCAACAATGCCCGCGCCTTCTACGAATACTTTTGCGGTGTCGGCAGTATGTAGCCCGTACCACAGCGTGCGATCACAGCCCTTAAGCCAGCGAAACCGGGCAGGCGGCAGGCGGAGGTCCCGGCCATAGAGTCCGGCCAGCGCGGACCGTACCGTACCGTGCGTCTCCAGCCACTCCCTCACGCCGGGGTTTGCGAGCACGCGCACCACGTGCTTTTCAGCAACCTGCCAGTCGGGCACGCTCCGGAACTCAGGGGGCCGGAACAGACGGCGGGTCATACACGAACGGTTCAGATCATCCAGCAGCGTGGTGGCAGCCTTACGGTCACCTGCAAACACTTGCAGGCCAAAGACGGCCAGTAGCGCACGTTCGTGCGGCTGCCACTGATCGGGCATGGTCATCGCCGGGCCAGTCTGCGCATCGAATA
>Ga0308169_10001572_pt1 | contig 26125 bp, 20 predicted proteins | sample PhyBR1_2_FD_202139 | JGI IMG/M metagenome (GOLD analysis project Ga0308169, IMG submission 202139) | Phyllosphere microbial communities from UC Gill Tract Community Farm, Albany, California, United States - DLSLSB.R1 | ecosystem: Host-associated > Plants > Phyllosphere > Unclassified | place...
CTGGTCGACGACCGGGAAGGTATGCTCCTGCTTTTCGCCGTCGATGATCGAGCGATAGGCGATGGCCACGCCCTCGCCGAAACCGAAGCACGGCGAGGCCTCGAATTCACCTTGAGTGCCGATCAGTTGGAAGCGCTCGGTCGCCGGCAGGCTGAAGCTGACGGTGAAGGTCGCTTGCCGCTGTTCGGCAAAGCCTAGCGTGACGCTGACGGTGTCGGGCGTATTGATGGGGCGCCCGGGTGTTTGTGCGCCCACGGCGTGCACTTCCAGCGGCTCGCCGCCGAACAGGTTGCGCACGGCATTGAGCGGGTAGGGCCCCATGTCGGCAGCCGGGCCGGCCCAGAAACCACTTTTCATTCGATGATTTTCCGCCTTGGTTTGCTGGGTGAAGGTGGCGGTGAACAACCGGGGCTCGCCAATATCACCGTTGCGCACCCGCTGTACCATCTCCACGGTGCCGGGCTCGCAGTGCAGGCGGTAGGCGATCATCAGCTTGGCGTTGCCCCGTTCGGCGGCGGCGTTGATCGCCAGGCAATCTTCCTCGCTGGCTGCCATGGGCTTCTCCAGCAAGACATGGATGCCGGCTTCCAGCGCCGGAACAGCGAATTCGCGATGGCGGAAATTGGGCGTGGCCAGGTAGATCGCATCGATTTCGCCGGACGCCAGTAGTTCGGGAAACTGCTCGTAGCTGTAGCTCTTGAGGTCATACAGCGCGGCCAGTTCGTCGGCCTTGATCGGGTCGCCGGTCACCAGCGCGGTCATCACCGAATTGCGGGTCTGGTCCACACCGGGCATGAATGCACCTTGCGAAATCCAGCCGCCGGCAACCACCGCATAACGAATCTTACCCTGAGCATCAGGCATAGGTTGGGCCTCCTTGTATCACCCGCGAAATGCGTGGTGTCTAGGAAGTCGGCAAGCACGAAGGGCAGGAGTTCCCGAAGATTGGGAGGAGGGGATGAATCGAGGTGGTGCGAGGTGCGGGAATCGAACCCGCACAACCAAAGGTCGTCAGATTTTAAGTCTGATGCGTCTACCAATTTCGCCAACCTCGCATGCTCGCGCATCATACTGATAAGGCTGGGAAATGTCATGCCCTAATGCCGCGCAACGATTGTCTGCGGTGAGCTCCCACATGCTAATAATCATTTCGCCATTATTGCGAGCGAACCTCCCGGTCCTCGCCTTTGTTTGCTAAAGTGGTCGCCGATTGAAAAAAGTTTTCATATGCCACGGTTGGCGACCATGCAATGGCTTGCAGCGCGCTGATTGGCCGCCAGGAGATACACTGTGACATCCAGCCAGACTTCGGTGTTGCTCGCCGCTGCCCTCGAGCAGTGCGCGCGCGAACCCATCCGCACACCCGGCAGCATTCAGCCGCAGGGCTTCATGATGGTGCTCGATGCCGCTGCCGAGCGCGTGCTGCAGGTCAGCGATAACGTGCGTCATTGGCTGCAACTCGAGCCTGCGCACGTGCTCGAATCCACTGTTGCAGAGCTCTTCGAGCACGGCAGTAACCTCTCGGCGCGCCTGGCCGCCTGGCCCGGAGAGGAGCGGCAGCCGTTCCATTTCGCCGACGTGCGTTTCGTCCGGGGCGGCCACCCGCGCACCATGGCGATGATGGTGCACCGTGCCGACGGCGTGATCATCGCCGAGTTCGAGCCCGCCGCCGATGAGGCCCATGCCTACGGTGCCCTGTATCCGCTGGTGCGGACCTTCATCAGCCAGTTGCACAATGCGGCAGACATCATCGAGCTGTGTCAGCGCTCGGTGGTCGAGGTCAAGCGCGTGACCGGCTTCGGCCGCGTCAAGGCCTACAGCTTCGATGCGGCCGGCAACGGCACGGTGCTGGCCGAAGTACGCGATGACCACTATCCCAGCTACCTGGGTCTGTGCTTCCCGGCCTCCGACATTCCCGCCCAGGCTCGGGAGTTGTATTGCAGCAACCGCATCCGGGTGATCGAAGATGCGAACTACCAGGCTTCGCCACTGGTGCCGGCCCACAACCCCGTCACCGGCGCGCCGCTGGACCTGAGCCTCGCGGCCTTGCGCAGTGTGTCGCCGGTACACCTGCAATACATGCGCAACATGCAGACCATGGCTTCGATGTCGATCTCGATCGTGGTCGACGGTCAACTCTGGGGTCTGATCTCCTGCCACCACGACCAGCCCCATGCGGTGGGCTTTCAGACCCGTACGGCCTGTGAGCTGTTGGGCAGCGTACTGTCGCTGCAGATCGAGACCAAGACCGCCCACGCGCAGAACGAGCGCATGCTCGAACTGCGCCGACACATCGTCCAACTGCTCTCGGCCATGGCCGACAGCGATAGCGTGCGTGCCGGCCTGATGGCTTTGCCGGAAACCTTTCTGGGCTTTACCCGCGCCAGTGGCGCGGCGATCATCGCCGAGGCGCGCTGCGAGTTGCTAGGCGATACGCCGCCCCAGGCGATGGTCGATGCTTTGGCGCTGTGGTTGGCTGAGCGCGGCGGACAGGAAATCTTCCACAGCGACAACGTTGGCCGCGATGTCCCCGATCTGCCGGAGCTGGCTCGGTACTGCGGCGGTGTACTGGCCGTAGCCATTTCCGAAATCCATTCGCACTACCTGATCTGGTTCAAACCCGAGCAGGCCCGTACCGTCACTTGGGCGGGCCGTGCGGAAAAGAGTCTGGACAGTTCCGGGGTACTCAACCCGCGTGCCAGTTTCGAGAGCTGGCGCCAGGAAGTCAGTGGCTTCTCCAGTCCTTGGGATGCGCTTGAAATCGAAGGCGTACATGAGCTGCGCACTGCCGTGCTGGGCATTGTGCTGCGCAAGGCCGAGGAACTGGCGCAACTGGCGGGGGAACTGAAGAAGTCCAACAAGGAACTCGAAGCGTTCTCCTACAGCGTTTCCCACGACCTGCGTGCACCGCTGCGGCACATCGCCGGCTATGCCGAACTGCTCACTGACTTCGAAGGGCCCAAGCTGTCCGAACGGGGCTTGCGCTTCCTGGAACACATCGGCGAATCGGCACGGTTCGCTGGGACCCTGGTCGACAACTTGCTGAGCTTTTCCCAGATGGGGCGTTCGGCCTTGCGCTTCACCGACGTCGACCTGAATGCGCTGGTCGAATCGATCCGCCTGGAGATGCGACCCGACTACGAAGGTCGCGATCTGCAATGGCACGTCGGACCCTTGCCGCGTCTGGTGGCCGATGCCGCTTTCGTGCACCTGGCGCTGCGCAATCTGCTGTCCAACGCCATCAAGTACAGCCGCACCCGCGAACACGCCGTGATCGAAGTGGGTGCCTACCAGCAGGACGCCGAGACGGTCATTTTCGTACGCGACAATGGCGTCGGTTTCGACATGGCCTACAGCGGCAAGCTGTTCGGCGTGTTCCAGCGCCTGCACCGCATGGAAGAGTTCGAAGGCACCGGCATCGGCCTGGCGAGCGTGCGCCGCATCATCGAACGACACGACGGCCGAGTCTGGGCCGAAGGTGCCCTGGACCAGGGAGCTACTTTCTACATGGCGTTGCCCAGACGCGCACATTCCGCCAGCACGAATCAACCGAGGTAAGCGATGCTCAAACCCATTCTTCTGGTCGAGGACAATCCCAAAGACCTGGAGCTGACCCTGGTGGCGCTGGAGCGCAGCCAGCTGGCCAATGAAGTGATCGTCATGCGCGACGGCGCCGAAGCGCTAGATTATCTGCTGCGTCGCGGCACCCATTCGACCCGTGACGAGGGCAATCCGGCGGTCTTGCTGTTGGATTTGAAGCTGCCGAAGATCGATGGTCTGGAGGTGCTCAAGGTCATCCGCGAGACCAACGAGTTGCGCAGTATTCCTACGGTCATGTTGACCTCGTCCAAGGAAGAGCCGGACTTGGAGCGCGCTTATTCACTGGGAGTGAACGCCTACGTGGTGAAGCCGGTCGAATTCAAGGAGTTCGTCTCGGCCATATCCGATCTGGGCATCTTCTGGGCGGTCCTGAACGAGCCTCCACCGGGTTCGTCGCGAATCATTCGCCGTCCCGGCTCCTGATCCCGGATCACGCTGCCAGCGGTCCGGATCGCAACCGCACGCAGCGTGCCCAATGGCGCACGGATGGCGCACAGAGCGCCATACTCCAGTCACGTTTTCGGAATTCTATGTCGCCCAAGCCCTTACAATTGCTGTTTGTGGAAGACAGCACTCACGACGCCGAGCTGGCGCTGCTGAACCTGGAGCGCGCCGGTCTGTCCGTCGAGCCTACCTTGGTGTTCAATCATCAGGCTGTAGAGCAGGCGCTGGCCAATGACACGTTCGACCTGATCCTGTGCGATTACATGTTGCCGGGCTCTTCGGGGCCACAGGTATTGCAGGCAGCGCAACGGCTGGCGCCGATGACACCCTTCATCTTCTTGTCCGGTGTCTATGGCGAAGAGCACGCAGTCGAGATGATGCGCCAAGGCGCCATCGACTACGTGCTCAAGCAGAACCTGAGTCTGTTGCCTCGGGCTATCCAGCGGGCGATGGACGAAGTCCACGAGCGTCGTCGTCGACGTAGTGCGGAGCGCTCGCTGCAGCACGCTGAAGTCCGCGCACACATTGCCACCAACGCCGCGCGCATGGGCATTTGGGATTATGCGCCGCTCACCGACACGCTGCTGTGGGACGAGCGCTGCCGGGAGATGTACGAACTGCGTCCCGATACCGAAGTGAACATCCAGCTGTTCCTCGACCACTGCCACCCCGATGATCTGCCAGTGGTACAGGAGCGCATGGCGGCAGCGCTGACCGTGGATGACCAGCATCGGTTTCACATCGAATACCGCGTACTGCTGGACAGCGGCACCCTGCGCTGGATCGCCAGCCATGGCCAGGCCTTCTTCGAAGACGGCGTGTGCGTACGCTTCACCGGCGTCATCCAGGACGTTACCGAGCAGAAGCAGGCGACCCACGCCCTGCAACAGCTCAACGAGATGCTCGGTGAGCGCGTGGTCAAGCGCACTCGCGAACGCGACCGCACCTGGGAGCTGTCCCGCGAGTTGCTGGGCGTGATGCGTTTCGACATGTCACCCGTTTCGCTCAACCCCGCCTGGGAATCGACCCTGGGCTGGACCCGCGAACAGCTGGGCAACATGCAGCTGTGGGAAATCATTCATCCCGACGATCTCGCCGCCACACGTCGCGAAACCGAGAACATCGCCAATGGCAATGTCTCGACACGCTTCGTCAATCGCATGCGCCATGCCGACGGCGATTACCGCTGGTTGTCCTGGACCATCGTTCCCGATGAGGGCCTCATGTACGCGGCCGTTCGCGACATCACCGGTGAACGGGAAGTACTGGATGAGTTGGCCGGGGCCAACCATCAATTGCGCGAGCAGATCGATGAACGTCAGCGCATCGAGGCCACTTTGCATCAGTTGCAGCGCCTGGAAGCGGTCGGCCAGTTGACGGCGGGCGTAGCGCACGATTTCAACAACCTGTTGACGGTCATCTTGGCCAGTACCACCTTCATTGCTCGGGATTTCGAAAAGGGCAAGACCGAACGCATCCAGGGCCGTTTGCAGAACATCAAGGAAGCCGGTGAGCGTGGCGCCAAGCTGACCGGCCAGCTATTGGCGTTCTCCCGTCGTCAGCGTCTGGAGCCGGTTGCGGTGAACCTAAATGGTACCGTGGAAGGCATGATCGAGCTGTTGCAGCGCACCTTAGGTGGCAGTATCTGGATCGAGACCGACACCGCGCCCGACCTCTGGAATGCTTTGGTCGACCCGACCCAGACCGAGATGATCATTCTCAACTTGGCGATCAACTCGCGCGATGCCATGCCCGGCGGCGGTACCCTGCGCCTGTCCACGGCCAATGAAACCGTCAGCATGCCCGCCCAGCGTCCGGAAGATCCGGAACCTGGCAACTATGTGGTGCTGTCGATCCAGGACTCGGGGACAGGCATGAGCCAGCAGGTACTGGCCAAGGCGTTCGAGCCGTTCTTCACTACCAAGGAAGTGGGCAAGGGCTCAGGCCTGGGCCTGGCCCAGGTGTTCGGGTTTGCCAAGCAGTCGGGCGGGGGCGTGGCGATCATGACGTCGCCGGGCTATGGCACCACGGTCAAGGTGTACCTGCCAGGGGTTCCGGATCAGCCACTGACCCGCGACGACGAGGCGGTCGACGTTGCCGCTGCTCAGCAGGGCGGAGAACGCCAGACCATCCTTCTGGTAGACGACGACCATGACGTGCGCGAAGTGACCGCCACCATGCTGCAAGGGCTAGGTTACAGCGTGGTCGAAGCTGATAGTGCCGAGCAGGCTTTGAACAAGCTCGACCCCAATGTTGATCTGGTGCTGACCGACTTCGCGATGCCTGGAACCAACGGCGGCGAACTGGCACACATGATCCGTCGACGCCATCCGCGGTTGCCGATCGTTTTCATTACCGGCTACGCCGAATTGGAGGGGCTGGATTCCGAGCACTATCCATTGGTGCAGAAACCATTCCGCGAGCAGGATCTGGCCAGCAAGCTGCGTGCTGCGTTCGGCGCCTAGCGGCCTGCGGTCTTGGGCTCGGTTTTCGGGATCATGGGCACGCCGGCCTGGATCCGCTCATGGATTTCCTGGCGATGCACGGCAACATGGCGGGGTGCATCGATGCCCAGACGGACCTGTCCGCCCTTGATGTCGATGATGGTGATGAAGATATCGTCGTCGATCACGATGCTTTCGTCGGTGTTGCGCGTCAAGATCAGCATGATGGGCTCCCTGCGCTTGAAGACGGGTGTTCAAGGGCTGTCTGATTAGTGACGCGTGAGCCGTAGGAATAATTCCTTTTTATAATCTGTCTCAGTTGCCAGGGTGTCTTTGGTCAGGGTTTTCTGAACCTCGTGGCGTCCAACCGGTCACTTACTTACATAAGGCACCGCCTTTATTACTCACATGAGGTAGGCATATGACAGACGTAGAGTTGCAAACCACTCCGCAGTTCGAGGAATGGGACAAATCGTCGCAGAACTATCTGGACGAACAAGTTCGCCATGAAGAAACGCTCAAGAACGGCTGCCATATCGTGGTACGCGCACGCAAGATCGCCGAGGACAAGGTGTCCGTGTTCTTTGGAACCTATGGCCCAGACGGCCGGGTGATCAAGGAGCAAACCGAAATACGCGATGGATTGACGTGCGCGAAAGACGCGCTGGATTTTGCTACCGACAAAGCGAAACGCCACGCTGGCGGTGGGGCAGGGGCTCCAGACGATAATCATCACCAGGCAACACCTATCTGACACTCACTTCGCGCCGCGCTGCATCCTGGCTCGAGCCAGGTGCATGGCGGCGCATCAGGGACTGCGGCAGTAGCCGATCAGGCTTTGCCATCTCCCTTTTCCGGAGCAGGACTACCTGCCTGGATACGCTTGAAAATCTCTTCTCGGTGTACCTGTACATCCTTCGGTGCATCGATGCCGATTCGCACCTGCATCCCTTTCACGCCCAGGATAGTAATCTTGATGTCGTCATGAATGACGATGCTTTCGCCTACCTTGCGGGTGAGTATCAGCATGAACGGCTCCTTGATTCCTTTGCTTAGAATTTATCCGGTGTATGAAGTGTGTCCATTGCTACCTGAATAGGAGCGCGGCACGACAAATTTAATTCCCTCGAAGCGCCGGGTTTATGAACATTCGGCAGCCACGGCGCAACGAGTGGTAACAGTTGCCAGTATGGCGTGCTTCTTGGCAGGCGCCTAGCAGATTGGCATTACGTTTGGTTTATGGGTGTGATAGTGGCACTCTTGCCACCATCATCGTTTGAAACCTTCAAGGTTGCCATTGAGTACGCTGGCCACTCAACTTTCTGTCGAGAAAACTGGCTGCGCTGATCAATGCCAGATGGCTCAATCCCTGAGGCGTATTGCCCAGATGATGACCATGCCGATCGAACTCTTCGGCGAATAAGCCCAGCGGGTTGGCATAGCGCAGCAATTGCTGAAACTCCAGATGCGCTTTTTCCACCTGTCCGGCCCTGGCTAGACATTCCACGTACCAGAATGAACAGGCAGTGAACGCACCTTCATCGCCCGGCAGGCCGTCGTCCTGACGGTAGCGATAGACCATGCCGTCACGCACCAGCGTGCGCTCGATCGCCGCCAGCGTGCTGAGCCATTGCGGGTCGCTGGCACCCACGAAGCGCACCAACGGCATCAATAGCATCGAGCCGTCGAGTTCGACACCGCCCAGCTTCTGTACGAAGTGTCCGGCGTCGGCGTTCCAGAAATGGGTCCAGATATCGTCGTGAATCGCCTGCCGTTCCTTGTCCCAACGCTCGAACGGTGCTGGCAGGGAGCGTTTTTCGGCCAAGCGTAACGCCCGATCAATGGCCACCCAGCACATTAGCCGGGAATGCAGGTAATGCTCGGGTGGGTTGCGCATCTCCCAGATACCGACATCCTTCTGCTGCCAGCTGCTGCAGACCTTATCGACGATGTGGGTGACGTGTTTCCACCCCTCATGGGAAATGGCTTCGCCGTATTTGTTGGCTAGGTACACCGCATCCAGCAATTCACCGTAGATATCGAGCTGGACCTGATCATGGGCACCGTTGCCCACCAGCACGGGACGGGCACCACCGTGCCCGCTCAGGTGATCGAGTTCCGATTCGGGCAGCCCCTCGCGGCCATCCAGGCCGTACACCACACCCAGGCGGGCTGGTTCGTCGGTGCATTCGCCGACCCTATCGCGCACCCAGCGCATGTAGTCGTTGGCCTCCGTGGTGAACCCCAGGCGCATGAACGCGTATACGGTGAACGACGCGTCCCGGATCCAGGTATAGCGGTAATCCCAGTTGCGTACGCCACCCGGCGCCTCCGGCAGACCAAACGTGGCCGCCGCAATGATTCCGCCGTGCCGGCGTGACGTCAGCAGCTTGAGCGCCAAGGCAGAGCGGTCGACCATTTCCCGCCAACGACCCTTGTAGTTCGAATGGCCGATCCAGTTGCGCCAGAACGCCAGGGTTTCTTCCAGACAGGTCTGCCCCGTGCCGGCGCTCACCATGGGGTCTTCTTCGCCACCCAGGATGAATTCGGCGCATTCGCCTTCCTTGAGTTCGAACACGGCAATGGCGCTGTGCTCGTCGATGCTCAGGGCCTGGGTCGCCGACAGACGCAAAGTGGGCTGACCTTCGGCGCGGAAGCAAACGTCCTCGCCGCTGGTGTAGGCCTGGGTATCGGCGCGGCTGTAGTCGTGCCGAACCCGACAACGCAAGCGAATGGTGGCCGTGCCATTGCGCGCCTCGACCCGGCGGATCAGCCGGGGCAGGGCGTCGGCAACGGCGGCGACCGGCATCAGGTCGGTGATCTCGATCACCGCGTCGTGGTCGATCCAGCGCGTCTGCAGAACATTGCTGTCGGGCAGGTAGATCTGTTGCCGGCGTGCACCGGGCAGGTCTGGGGCCAGTTCGAACACCCCGGCACGATCGCCATCGAGCAGGGCGGTGAATATCGAGGGGCTGTCGAATTCGGGCCAGCAGCAGAAGTCGATGCTGCCATTGTCGGCGACCAGTGCGGCGCTGCGCATGTCGCCGATGATGCCGTGGGCCTCGATGGGGCTTTGCGTAGTGCTGCAGACGTCTTTAGCCATTGTTTCGGAACCCCGGATACAGGCTCATGCCGCCGTCGATGAACAACGTGGTGCCATGTATGTAGTCACTCAGATCGGACGCCAGCCAGACCACTGCGTTGGCAACGTCGTCCACTTCGCCGACGCGACCGTAGGGAATCAACTCCAGCAGTTTCCTTTCCGCATCGCCCTGGGTGTTCTCTTCGTTGATCGCCGTGCGGATGGCACCGGGTGCGATGGCATTGACGCGAATGCGCTGCTCGCCCACTTCCTGGGCAATGCTGCGCATCAGCAGGTCGATACCGCCTTTGGACGCGGCATAGTTGACGTGGCCTGCCCACGGAATGAGCTGGTGCACTGAACTCATGTGGATGATCTTGCCAGCTGCGCGGGATAGCCACGAGCGCGGGCCTTGGCTCTGGAACTGGCGCAAGGCAGCACGAGCGCACAGGAACTGGCCGGTGAGGTTGACTTCGATCACCTTGTTCCAGTCCGCCAGGGTCATGTCGACCGTGGCGGCATCGCGTTGCAGCCCTGAATTGGCAACCAGGATGTCCAGGGCGCCATAGGTGTCGATGGTCGCGGCGAACAGACGCTCGACGTCATCTTCCTTGGACACGTCCGCGCCCACCGCGATGGCCTTGCCACCCGCTTCGCGGATCTGCGCGACGAGTTTTTCGGCAGGCTCTGCGTGGGAGTTGTAGTTGACCACCACGCTGGCACCGGCTTCGGCCAACGCCTTGGCAGCTGCGGCACCCAGACCGGAGCTGGCGCCGGTGACGAGGGCAACCTGTTTATCCAATGAAATCTGCATCCGGGATGTTCCTCCGATAATGGCGTTTCAATGCTGACTGGCAACGCGGTGCGGGAGTTCAGCCTGGAAACGTTTGGGCACGAATGCCATGCGCAGATGCCTAAACTGCATGACGGCCCAATGTGTCGTTCGCGCACTGCCAGGAGAAGTACCGTGACTACCGAGAATAAAGAATCCGATCGCGAAGACCTCGACCACAAGCCGGAAAATGCCGGCAAGGTTGGTGAAGAGCACAAGCGCGAGAATCAGCAAGGTGAGAAGGAGCGTACTCCATCCGATGAAGGCCAGAGCAAACCTGTCGGTTGAGTAGCGCTCGGCAGCCCCGATCCTTCAGGGCTGCCGGCCTGCTACACGGGTTCCGCCAGAGCGCTTTGCAAGTAAGGTGCAGTCTGACTGGCGCTGACCTTGGCCACTGCTTCCGGCCTCCCGGCTGCAACCACCTTGCCGCCTTGGTCACCGGCTTTGGGTCCGATATCGATTACCCAATCGGCCTGAGCCACCACGCGCATGTCGTGCTCCACCACGATCACGGTGTTGCCAGCATCGACCAGATGATTGAGTTGCTGCATCAGCCGGTCGACATCGCTGGGGTGCAGACCCGTGGTGGGTTCATCGAGTACATACAACGTAGCGCCGCGCTGAGTGCGCTGCAATTCGGTGGCCAACTTGATACGTTGCGCTTCACCTCCCGACAGCTCGGTCGCAGGCTGACCCAGGCGTAGATAGCCCAAGCCGATGTCGCGCAGTACGCTCAAGGGGCGCAGCACCGCTGGCTGCTCGGCGAACACCTCACAGGCCTGCTGAACGGTCAATTGCAGCACGTCGGCGATCGTACGTCCTTCCCATTTCACCGTCAGGGTCTTGGGGCTGTAGCGGGCGCCGTGACAGGTCGGGCAGGGGCTGAAGACGCTGGGCATGAACAGTAACTCGACGCTGACGAAACCTTCACCTTCGCATTCCGGGCAGCGCCCCTTGGCCACGTTGAACGAGAACTGACCGGCGTCGAAGCCGTGACGACGGGCATCCTTGGTGGCAGCGAACAGTTTGCGCACGTGATCGAACAGCCCGGTGTAGGTGGCCAGGTTCGAGCGCGGTGTGCGGCCGATAGGTTTCTGGTCGACCTGCACCAGTCGCTTGATGTGATCCATACCCTCGACGATGTGGCCCGATTCGGTCTGCGGCGCGGCGTCTTCCAATACGTCTTCGACTTCTTCCTGGGCCTGGCCCAGGTGTTCACCGACCAGCTCCAGCAACACTTGGCTGACCAGGCTCGACTTGCCCGAGCCGGAGATACCGGTGACGGCGGTGAAACATTGCAGGGGAAACTCGGCAGCCACCTTGCGCAGGTTATTGCGACTGACATCCGCCAGCTTCAGCCAGCGGGTGGTGTCTCGACGTGGGCGCGGCAATGGCGCGGCGCCGCCGTGAAGGTACGCACGGGTCTGCGAGGCGTCTATCTGAGCCAGGCCTTGGGGCGGGCCGCTGTAGAGCACTTGGCCGCCCTGTTCGCCGGCCAACGGCCCGACATCGACCACCCAGTCGGCGCGCGCCATGGTATCCAGATCGTGCTCGACGACGAACAGAGAATTGCCTGCCGCCTTCAGTCCCTGCAGAGCGGCATGCAGTGACTCGCCGTCGGCCGGATGCAGGCCGGCAGTGGGCTCGTCCAGCACATAGACCACGCCGAACAGTTGCGAGCCGAGCTGGGTAGCCAGGCGCAGGCGCTGCAGCTCGCCGGACGACAGCGTCGGCGTGCTGCGTTCCAGCGACAGATAGCCCAGGCCCAGATCGATCAAGGTGTGCAGGCGACCGAGCAGGTTTTGCGCGAGCTGCTGAGCAGCCAGACGCTTTTCCTCGCTGAGTCGCTTGCCCACTTGCTGACCCTCGGCCACCGGCTTGAGTTTCTGCGCCAGTTGGCTGAGCGGCAGTTGCGAGAACTCTCCGATGTCCAGGCCGGCAAAGGTCACGCTCAGTGCTTCGGGCTTGAGCCGTTTGCCGGCGCAGACTTCGCACGCCGCGCCGATCATGAACTGGCTGACGCGCTTCTTCATCAGCGCGCTCTGCGAGTGAGTGAAGGTATGCAGTACATAGCGCCGCGCCCCGGTGAAGGTGCCCTGATAGCTGGGTTCCATCTTGCGCTTGAGCGCTTCGCGGGTCTGTTCCGGCGTCAGCCCGCCATACACCGGCACGGTCGGGGTTTCTTCAGTGAACAGGATCCAGTCGCGCTGTTTCTTCGGCAGGTCGCGCCACGGTACGTCCACGTCATACCCCAGGGTCACGAGGATGTCGCGCTGGTTCTGGCCTTGCCATGCCGGCGGCCAGGAAGCCACCGCGCGCTGGCGAATGGTCAGGCTGTCGTCGGGTACCATGGTTTTTTCGGTCACTTCGTACACCCGGCCCAGTCCATGGCAGTGCGGGCACGCACCTTGCGGAGTATTGGGCGAAAAATCCTCGGCGTAGAGCAAACCCTGGCCCGGCGGATAGGCACCGGCTCGGGAATAGAGCATGCGGACCAGACTGCCCAGGGTGGTAACGCTGCCCACCGAGGAGCGGGTGCTGGGCGTGCCGCGCTGCTGCTGTAAAGCGACGGCAGGCGGCAGGCCTTCGATGCTGTCGACGTCGGGCACGCCGACCTGATCGATCAGGCGTCGAGCATAGGGAGCGACCGATTCGAAGTAGCGCCGTTGCGCCTCGGCGTAGAGGGTGCCGAATGCCAGCGATGACTTGCCCGAACCCGATACCCCGGTAAAGACCACCAGGGCATCGCGCGGGATATCGACATCGACGTTCTTGAGGTTGTGTTCGCGGGCGCCGCGAACCTGGACGAAGCCGCTGGGAGCGGTAGGTTTCATGAAAAGCCTTGGAATGGATGAGCAGTGCAATAACCGACCGCAGTCTGCACCCACAATTCCGGAAGCCTTCTATGAGCGACTTTACGCAGCCGCTACCAGTCGTTCGAGAAACGTCGCCAGGGCGACCTCTTCCAGACGCAGCCCCTTGCGTTGGCGAGGTTTGGGCAGCTTCGCCAGCTCGCCCATGACGAAATGCTCCAGCACCTTGGGGTGGATGTAGCATTTGCGACACACCGTCGGGGTATTACCCAGTTGCTTGGCCACCGCCTTGACCATGTCGACGATGTGCTTCTTCGCATCGGGTTCGGGCTGCCAGTGCAGCTCACGCAGCATGGCCAGGGCCAAGGCACTGCCGGCCCACGTGCGGTAGTCCTTGGCGGTGAAATGAGCGCCAGTGATCTGGTGCAGGTAAGCGTTCACGTCGTGGGAGCTGACGCTGTGCCGTTGGCCATCCTCGTCGAGGTACTGGAACAGATTCTGCCCCGGCAGCTCCATGCAGCGCTTGACGATGCTGGCCAGGCGCCGGTCCTTTACCGTTACCGAGTGTTCGACGCCACTTTTGCCCCTGAATTGAAAGGCAATGGTATGGCCTTTGACCTCGACATGCTTGTTGCGCATCGTCGTCAGTCCGTAGGACTTGTTGTCTCGGGCGTACTGGGTGTTGCCGACGCGAATCAGCGTGTTGTCGAGCAACGACACCACCGCCGCCATGACCTTGTTACGATCCAGCCCCGGTGCGGCCAGGTGTGCCTCCAGTTGCCGGCGCACCTTGGGCAGCATCTTGCCGAACTCGATCATGCGCGAATACTTGTCTTCATCGCGCACTTCGCGCCAGCGCGGATGGTAACGGTATTGCTTGCGCCCGCGAGCATCGCGTCCGGTCGCCTGCAGGTGACCTTGGGGGTCGGCACATATCCACACATCGGTGTAGGCCGGCGGGATGACCAGCGCGTTGATGCGCTTGATTTCGGCCTCGTCGCGAATGCGTTCGCCATCAGGCGTGAAATAGGCGAACTGGCCACGCACCGTCTTGCGGCGCAGGCCCGGCAGGGTGTCGTCAACGTAATGCAGATCGGCAGGAAGTTCGATTTCGAGAAGGTCGGACATTTGTGCGCAAAACCATGGCCTGTGTCTGCAATGGACCGCGGCCACGCGCGGAAGTCCCGTCGGCGATGTGCGAAGAATGTTCGCTGGAAGCAAGCGTAGGAGATTTCCCCGAAAGCTTGGGAATTGTCCGGCTTTCGTGTCAGCACGTCCCGGTAATACTGGCGCCGCTGCACAAGGGGGGCACTGGGAGCATGGCCATCCTACGACGCTAGGGAAAATTTCACTCAAGGGTTTCGGAACCTTCCCATAGCCAAATCGGAATAAGCCGACCGACGTCGTGCGCGATTTACGGAACACTCCTACAGCAGGTGGCCTCGTCCTGCGCTTGACCACTGTCCCCTGATCCAGAACCAGAAGAGGCGCTGCAGAACGCTGCAAAGGAAGCACGCGCCGGGCACGCAAGCGCCGTCCGGCGCCCTCGCAATCAGGAGAAAGACATGCGTACAGCACTGATAATCGACGATCACCCGTTCATCCGGTCAAGCGTCAAACTGTTGCTCAAGCAGGAAAGGTTCAGCGTGGTTGCAGAGGCAAAGGACGGTGTCGATGGAGTCTTGATGGCCAAGACACACCATCCCGATCTGATTGTCCTCGACATCTCCTTGCCAGGGCTGGACGGCATGGACGTCATCGCCCGGATCAAGGAGCTGGGGGCCAGCAGCCGAATCGTCATTCTCACCTCCCAACCTGCCGAACATTTTTCCCTGCGCTGCATGAAGCTGGGCGCCATGGGCTACGTATCCAAGTGCGATGACCTCAACGAACTGCGCAAGGCGGTAACGGCCATCGGTACCGGATTCACCTACTTCCCGGTGGTTGCTTTCAGCTCGGTGCGCAACAGCGATGCGCTGGTCAGTGAGGCGGACAGCATCGCGCGCCTGACCAACCGCGAGCTGACCATCCTCCAGCACCTGGCCCGCGGCCTGAGCAACAAGGCCATCGGCGAGCTGATGCTGCTCAGCAACAAGACCGTGAGCACGTACAAGTTTCGGCTGATGGACAAGCTGCAGATGGGCTCACTGGTCGAGCTGGCCGAGCTCGCCAAACGTAACTTTCTGGTTTGACGGGTGAGTTGATGAGCCTGATGGCGAGGACCGGTCGTGGCGTTCGCTGCATGCTTGTGTGGCTGGCCGGTACGGCACTGGTCCATGCCGAGATGCTGCCGTTGCACGGCCGGTCACAGCCCGAAATTGCCTGGTTCGACCGCCTGCAGGTCCAGTTGGCCGACCGCGATCGGCAGTGGCTGCGGGCGCGACGTACTTTGCGGGTGGGCGTCAGCCGCCCCGATTACGCGCCGTTCGACCTGTCCGCCAACGGCGCCAGCTATGAAGGGGTGAGCGCCGACTATCTGGCCCTGCTGGCGCGGCTGCTCGAGTTGCAGGTGGAAGTGCAGGCCTATCCGTCCCGTGAACTGGCGATGGCCGCGCTCAAGGCGGGCGAGGTCCAGGTGCTGGGCACCGCCAGTCGTCGTGAAGCACTGCGTCACGGCCTGCTGCTCTCGAGCCCCTACATCGAGGACCGGCCGGTGCTGGCCACGCGCCGGGAGTCCGCGCTGAACGCCGATCCTGCCTTGCCGGTGCGCGTCGCCCTGGTACGAGACCATGTTTCGCCCAGTGAGGTGCGCGAACGCTTCCCGACGGCCCAACTGCAATTTCACCCAACCCCCCTGAACGCCATGGCGGCAGTGGCGTACCAGCAGGCAGACCTGTTCGTCGGCGGGGCCCTCGCGGTGTTCCATCAGGCCGATGGCAGCCAGTTGCCCGCCTTGCGCCTGCAATCGGCGGTGGGCATCGAGGGGCACGCCTTCGGCTTTGCCGTCGGCCCGCACGATGCGCGCCTGCTGCGGGTATTGGACAAGGCCTTGGCGGTGATACCGGATGAGGCACGGGCCAGCATTCTGCGACGCTGGAGCGTCGAGCGTCCGGACGTGGCGGAGCCTGCGGCATTGCCCTTGAGTGCAGTGCAGCGCCAGTGGCTGGCCGGACGTCGAGAACTGCGTGTGCTGATGGACCCGCGTTTCGTGCCCGTCAGCTACCGCGACGATCAAGGCCGCTTCGCCGGCGTGGCTGCCGACGTGCTGCAACAGATTGCCCGGCGCACCGGGCTGGCCATCGAAGTGATCGAGGGCACTTCCCTGACGCGCATGAGCGAAATGATCGAGCGCGGTGAGGCCGACCTGATCGCCGCGATGATCCCAAGCCCCGAGCGGCAGACCCGCCTGGCGTTCAGCCGAGGGTTCCTGAGCAGCTCACCGGTGCTGGTCACCCGTGAAGGCCAGCGAGGTCTGACCTCCCTGGAGCAGGCCAGCGGCAAGCGAATAGTGCTGGTGGAGGGCAGTCGTGTGCATGAATGGCTTCAGGAACACTACCCCTCGATCACCCGACTGGACGCGGTCAGTACGGCCGAGGCACTGGCCATGCTCGACCGCGGCCAGGCCGACGCCGCAGTGCTGCCCTTGATCGCCGCGCGCTACATGATCGCGCGACAATACCGCGAGCGGCTGCGCATCAGCGTGGCGGTGCCGCTGGCCCCGGTCCATTTCGCCTTCGCCGTATCACCGCAGGCTCAGGTGCTGCAATCGATCCTCGACAGTGCCCTGCAGGACATTCCTCCGCCGCACATGAGCGAGCTGACACGCCACTGGCGCACTGAAATGATCGTCACCGACGGCCTTTGGCAGCGCTACCGCTGGGCGATCATGCAGGGATTTGCCGCAGCTTTGCTCCTGCTGTTGCTGGCGTTGGGCTGGGTCAGCTACCTCAAGCGCCTGATCCGCCAGCGCGTGGATGCCGAGCGTGCGTTGACCACGCAACTGGAGGTCATGCGGGTGATGATCGACGGCACGCCCCATCCGATCTACATCCGCGATCGCCAGGCGCGTCTGATCAACTGCAACACCGGCTACCTGCAGGCTCTGGGCGTCACCCGCGAGGCCATACTGAACAAGCCGCTGGCCGGCTATGGGTTGCTTCAGGAGGCCCATGCACAGGTTGCGCAGGACATATACATGCAGGTCATGGAACGCGGCGAACCGGTGGTCGAGGACCGCACGCTGACGCTGCAATCAGGTGAGGTGCTGATCATCCACCACTGGATGTTGCCTTACCGCGGTGTCGACGGCCGCATACAGGGCCTGATCGCCGGGTGGGTCGATATCACCGAACGTCAGCGCCTGTGCGAAGCCTATCGCGAAGCCCAGGCCCAGGCCGAAGCAGCCAACCAGGCCAAGACCACTTTTCTGGCAACCATGAGCCACGAGATCCGGACGCCGATGAACGCCGTGCTGGGCATGCTCGAACTGGCCCTGAAGAAAGCCGAGCAGGGCATGCTCGACAAGCCGGCCCTGGAAGTCGCCTCGCAATCGGCCAACGGTCTGCTCGCGCTGATCGGCGACATTCTCGACGTCACCCGCATCGAAGCCGGGCGGCTGGAACTGCTGGCCGCGCCCTGCCAGTTGGGACAACTGGCAGGAGACACCGTCGGCCTGTTCCAGGCCCAGGCCCGTGAGAAACACTTGCGGCTCAAGCTCGACATGCTGGGCGCACCTGATACCTGGCTCAGCGTCGATCCGGTGCGCTTCAAGCAGATCATCGCCAACCTGCTCAGCAATGCGATCAAGTTCACCCGCGAGGGACAGGTCACGGTGAGCCTCGGCGTCTGGCCGCAGACCCACGGCGCGCGGGTCGAATTGAGCGTGGAAGACAGCGGTCAAGGCATCGCTCAGGCCGATCTGGCCCGCCTGGGCGCTCCTTATCGGCAGGCTGCCGGCGGCCGTGGCAGCCGTGTCGGCGCCGGGCTGGGCCTGAGCATCTGCCGTAGCCTGGCGGCGCTGATGAAAGGCCGACTGGAACTGCACAGCGTGCTCGGCTGTGGCACTCGGGTCCAGGTACAGTTCGACGCGGTACCCCGCGCCATCGCCCCGCAGCAGATCGCCCGCGAGACGTCGCGCAGCAACTTGCCGGCGCTGCAGGTGCTGGTGGTCGATGATTACCCGGCCAACCGATTGCTGCTGGAGCGTCAGCTGACTTTTCTCGGTCATCGTGTAACGGTCGCCGAACACGGCGCCGCCGGCCTGCGCGCCTGGTTGCGGGGTGCCTACGACGTGGTGATCAGCGATTGCAACATGCCGGGTATCAATGGCTATCAGCTGGTCAAGGCCGTGCGCGAGCACGAGCGCCGGAAGAAACTTGAGCCGTGTCTGTTCCTTGGCTGCACGGCGAACGCGCAGATACGCGAGCGCCTGCGCTGTCTCCAGCAAGGCATGGACGACTGCCTGTTCAAGCCATTGAGTCTGGAAAGTCTGGCACTGCACCTGGATCCACATCGCGCACGCCGCAGGGTCGAGACAGAAGATGATGAGGTGGACCTCGGCAGCCTCGATCAACTGACCGGCGGCGATGCAAGTTCCCTGCGGCGCCTGCTCGATGATCTGGCCGAGAGCAACCTGCAGGACCTCAAGCGCCTGCATTCGTTGGCGCAACCCTACGCCATCGGCGAGGTGGCGGAACTGGTGCACCGAATCAAGGGCGGCGCCCGCATCGTCCGCGCTCGACGGCTGCTGGCGGCCTGCGAAGCACTGGAACAGGCCTGCACGGCTCACCCTTCGGCCGAACGGATGCGTCGCGGGGTCGAGGATCTGGCGGCTGCCATGGTCAGCCTGGACGACTATCTGAAACGGCACGAAAGATCCGGCAAGGCGTAGGAATTTTCCAGTGCGTATTGGGAATTTGCCTGCATCCCGCGGATGGCACGGAGTTGAACATAGGCATGAAGAAACAGGGGCATGAGGTAACAGGGGAAGTGATCGTGTCAGATATCAAGCCAACGGTGTTACTGGTCGAAAGTCATGGGTTTCAGCGTGCGATCGCCGTGCGGATGCTCAATCAGCTGGGTTGCAGTTGCGTGTATCAGGCGCAGACCAGCGAGCAGGCGGTGCAGTTGCTGCGCGAGCACCAGCCCATCGACGTGCTGGTGTGCAACGTCGATGTACTGGGGGTGGGTGCCTTGCGCATTATCCAGGAGGCGGTCACCCGCAAGCGCGTGCGCGCGGTGCTGATAGGTGGCGGACTCGATCCGGAGGTGCGCACCGGGCTGTACCAGTGGGTGTCGATGCTGGGTGTTGAGTACCTGGTGGATGCCGGCAGCCCGTTGGACTTTGATCGGTTGCAACGTTTCTTCGCGGCGTTGAACACGCCACGCGAGGCGGTCCTGGCAACACCGTCGACGGTGCGCATCAGCCGTGCCGAGGTGCAGGCGGGGATCGCCAGCGGCCAGTTCGACATCTGCTTTCTGCCGCGTTGCACGGTTGCCGACGGGCGTATTCGCAGTGTCGACGCGCAGTTGAGCTGGCGGCACCCGCGGCACGGCCCGCTGGCCATGCCGCAGTTCTGCCCGGCGGTGGAGCGGGCAGGGCTGGGCAATGCGCTGCTGTTGTACATGGCCGAGCAGGCGGTAGAGGTTCAGCATCAGCTTGCCGACGCCGGTCTGCAGGTGGGGTTGAGTCTGGGCATGCGACTCGAGCAGCTGGGTCATCCACCGCTGATGAACGAGTTGCTCGGCATACTGCGCGGACATTTGACGGGCAAGCATCGCGTGGCACTGGAGCTCAGCCATGTCGGGCTGGCGCGGCCCAAGGCCGAATACCTGGAAACTCTGCTGCGAGTTCGGCTCATGGGTTGCGACCTGGGCATGCAGGGCTTCGGCTTCGGTGGGGCGTCGCTGCAGCGCCTGTGTCAGTGGCCGATCAATCAGTTGCGTCTGGCTGCACCGTTTCTGCTCGAAGCGCCGCATCAGTCGCGCCATTTGGCTGTGGTCCAGCACATGTCGGTCGCCGCGCGTACCTTGGGCATCGAACTGACGGTGACCGGCGTGCAGAGCGCGGTGCACCATCTGCTGCTATACGACCTTGGCTGCCTGCGCGGCCAGGGCGACTATTTCGCCGCACCTCTGACCGCCGCCACACTGCAGCAGCGCCTCCAGCAACCCAGGACGCTGCAACCCATACGCCGCGAGTAGCCCCGCCCGAACGCATCACGCGCCTCGCCGGCCCAGTAGCAGTGGCGCGAGCCGCGTCCGGGTTTGTGGCGTTCTTTCAGGCGTATCGCGTGTACCGCCGACGCGGCTTGCGCCGCTGCTACAGGGGATCGCGGTCTCTGTAGCAGCGGTGCTGCGGAGTGTCAGATCCGCCGCGTGCGGCAATCACGCGGTTTGATGCGATCCTCAGGCCAACACGGCAACGGCCTTGATCTGGGCCCAGGCCTGCAAACCTGCCACAACGCCCAGCTGGTCCGCCGAAAAGCGGGTGATCCGCGCCAATATCAAGGTCTCACCCGCGCGCAGGCTGAGTTGCACATGCGCTGGATTATGTGCCGCCGACACCTGCTCGACGGTAACGGCAAAGCGATTGAGAATGCTGCTGGCGTCGTCCTGGCTCAGGCTGAGGCTGACGTCCCGGGCCTGGATCTTGATCCGCACAGTCTCGCCAGCGGTCCTGAGTTCGTGAGCGACACGCAGGGGTTCGACAGCGCCGGGCAATTGCAGTGAGAGCAGTTGGTAAGTGGGATCGTAGCCCCGCACCCTGGCCTGGACCACCACCCCGGCATCGGCTTCCTGCGCCATGGGCAGGTCGAGGCGCGCCAGGGTCGGGCCCAGTGGCCCGCTGGCCAGCACCCGGCCCTGTTCCAGCACCACCAGGTGGTCGGCCAGACGCGCGACTTCGTCCTGCGCGTGGCTGACGTACACCACCGGAATCTCCAGCTCGTCGTGCAGCCGTTCCAGGTAGGGCAGAATTTCACCCTTGCGTCGGCTGTCCAGCGCGGCCAAGGGTTCGTCCATCAGCAACAACCTGGGGCTGGTCAACAGCGCCCGAGCGATCCCCACACGTTGCCGCTCGCCACCGGACAGATTCGCCGGCTGACGTTCCAGCAGGTGTTCGATGCCCAGCAGACTGCACGCCTGATCGAGCGCGACCTTGCGCTGCTCAGGCTGGATTCGGCGCCAACCGTATTCCAGATTGCCGCGCACCGAGAGATGCTCGAACAAGCTGGCCTCCTGAAAGACATAGCCCAGCGCCCGCTTGTGCGGCGCCACGAAAATGCCCCGGGCGCTGTCCTGCCAGACCTCGCCGTTGACCTCTATGTAAGCGTTCGCAGCCTGCGACAAGCCGGCCAGGCAGCGCAGGCAGGTGGTCTTGCCTGAGCCTGAATCACCGAACAGCGCACTGACCCCGCGCCCCGGCAGTTGCAGGTCGACGTTCAGCGAGAACGTGCCATAGGTCATGTCGATACGGACATGGATCATTTCATCGACTCCAGGCCGAGTGCGGCTGGCGACTGCGGTGCAACAGCAGCAGCACCACGAAGGAAAACACCAGCATGGCCCCGGCCAGCCAATGGGCCTGGGCATATTCCATGGCTTCGACATGGTCGAAGATCTGCACCGAGACCACCCGGGTCTTGTCCGGTATATTGCCGCCAATCATCAGCACCACGCCGAATTCACCCACCGTGTGGGCGAAACCCAGGATGCTGGCGGTGACGAAACCAGGTTTGGCCTGCGGCAGCACGACGCTGAAAAAACAGTCCCAGGGACTGGCGCGCAGCGTCGCCGCGACCTCCAGCGGCCGCTCGCCGACAGCACTGAATGCGTTCTGCAATGGCTGAACTACGAACGGCATGGAGTAGATCACCGAACCGATCACCAGCCCGGTGAAGCTGAACACCACCGTGCCCAGACCGAGCGCCTGCGTGGCCTGACCAATGAAGCCATGGGGGCCGAGCGCCAACAGCAGATAGAAGCCGATGACCGTCGGCGGCAATACCAGGGGCAGGGCGACCACCGCGCCGACCGGACCGCGCCAGCGCGAAGACGTGCGGGCCAGCCACCAGGCGATCGGCGTGCCGACCAACAGGAGGATCACGGTGGTCAAGGCCGCCAGCTTGATCGTCAGCCAGATAGCGCCCAGGTCGCTGGCATCCAGCGGCATCAGATCTGGTAGCCGTACGATTTGATGATCGCGGCGGCAGCCGGGCCTTTGAGGTACTGCATCAGCGCCTTGGCGGCTTCAGTGTCGCGGCCTTTGTTGAGGATCACCGCGTCCTGCTTGATGGGATCATGCAACTGCGCCGGTACGATCCAGGCCGACCCACTGGACACCTTGCCATCCTTGTAGATCTGCGACAGTGCCACGAAACCCAGTTCGGCATTGCCGGTGGACACGAACTGGAACGCCTGAGTGATGTTCTGCCCTTCGACCAGCTTGGCCTGAGTGGCTTGGGTCAGGCCCAACTTGTCCAGCACCTGGGTTGCCGCCAGGCCATAGGGCGCCGCCTTGGGATTGGCTATCGACAGATGTTGGTACTCGTTTTTCTTGAGCACCGCGCCGTTGGCGTCGACGTAGCCGGGCTTGGCCGACCACAGCGCCAGGGTGCCGGTGGCGTAGGTGAAACGCGAACCGGGCACGGTCTCCTGCTCGCTTTCCAGCTTCGCTGGCGTGGTGTCGTCGGCGGCGAGGAACACTTCGAACGGCGCGCCATTCTTGATCTGCGTATAGAACTGACCGGTCGACCCATAGGCCGCCACCAGTTTGTGCCCGGTGTCGGTTTCGAAAGCCTTGGCGATGGCCTGGATCGGCGCAGTGAAGTTGGCGGCGACGGCCACTTGAACTTCGTCGGCGTGGGCGGCATTGAATGCCAACGTGGTACCGATGGCGAGCAGCGTGGTGGTGAACTTCATGTAGGCAGACTCTGCGGGAAGGAAGACCGTCGTATAGCAAAATATATAGCGTAATGCCAGCGTGATGCGCGGTGCCTCAGGCAGTGCGCAGACACTGCCACCCTCAGACGTTGTCCGGATGACGCTCGCGGGCGAGCAGTTCGCGCTTGCGCTCGACCCCCCAACGGTAACCCGAAAGTCCGCCATCGGTACGTACCACCCGATGGCAAGGCACCGCTACGGCCAGGGCATTCGCTGCACAGGCCCCGGCCACGGCGCGCACCGCGTTCGGCGCGCCGATGCTCGCCGCGACTTCGGCGTAACTGGCCGTGGTCCCAGGTTCGATCCTCGCCAGCGCCTGCCATACCCGTTGCTGGAACGCGGTGCCGCGGATGTCCAGGGGCAAGTCCAGGCCTGCCCTTGGCGCCTCGATGAAGCCCAGCACCTTGGCCACGATCGCTTCGAAGTCCGCGTCGCCTCCGACCAATGTGGCTTTGGGGAAGCGTCGCTGCAGATCGTCGAGCAAGGCTTGCGGCTCGTCTCCCAGCAGGATCGCGCACACGCCGCGCTCGCTGCAGGCCACCAGCACCGCGCCGAGGCTGCATTGGGCAAGCGCGAAGTGGATCGAAGCCTTGCTGCCGCCCGCGCGAAAGGCCGTGGGGCTCATGCCGAGCATGCCATTGGCCGCCTCGTAGAAACGCCCGGATGAATTGAAGCCGCTGGCGTACAGGGTTTCGGTGACGGATTTGCCTTGAAGGAGCTGTTCGCGGACTTTCTCTGCTCGCCGGGCGTTGGCATAGCTGCGCGGCGTGAGGCCGGTCGCGGCCTTGAACACCCGGTGAAAGTGCCATTGACTCAAGCCCGCCTGCGCCGCAAGCTCGCCCAGTTCGGGCACGCCGTCACTGGCCTCGATCTGGCGGCAGGCGGCGGCGATCAATTGGTTGTGAGGGGCAGAAGGGCTGGGCATGGTGCGATTCCATCAATCGTCGAGGCAGGCATGGTAGCGCCTGGTACCGGGGCTGACACTCCGTTGCTTGCGCTCAACCCGCCTTGCGCAGGGTGAAATTGATGCGCTGCGGCCCCATCACCGGATGCACGCCCTCCTTGAGCGGCAACACGCCATGGAAACGCAGGCGATCGACCCCGCCCCAGACCATCACGTCGCCGTGCAGCAAGGGCACACGCAGCGGGCGATCGCTGCGCTGCAGGCCGCCGAGCTGGAACATCGCCGCAAGACCCAGGGAAACCGAAACGATCGGCGCACCGTAGTCGCGCTCGTCGCGGTCCTGATGCAGCGACATCTTGGCGCCTGGCACGTAGCGGTTGAGCAGGCAGGCATCGGGGCTGAAATCATCGAAACCGGCCGCTGCCGCCGCTTCCCGCGCCAGCGTGTGCAACACGTCGGGCAGCGCTGGCCATGGTCGGCCGGTAAGGGGATCGTCGCTGACATAGCGATAGCCTCTTGCATCCGTGCTCCAGCCGAACTGACCGCAATTGCTCAGGGCTACCGACATGGTGTGCCCGCCGGGTGTTTCCATGCGCCGGAAGGGGGCTGCCTTGAGTACCTCACGCAACGCCGGCAGGATCTCGTCAAGCCAGGGCAGAGCAAAGCCGCGCAGGACGAAGGTCTGCTCGCCCAAGGCCTCGCGGCGACTGGGTTGTCGTGGATCATCGAACAATGAAGGCTGCATTGCGCTCAGCCTTCGCCGCGCTGCCAGATGCCCTGGCCTTGCAGGCGCTCGCGATCATGGGCCGTAGTGAACTCCTGCAGCGGTCCCTTGGGCACGATGCCCGTCGGATTGATGGTCGGATGGCTGGTGTAGTAATGGCCCTTGATGTGTTCGAAGTCGACCGTCTGGGCAATACCGGGCCATTGGTACAGCTCGCGCAACCAGTTGGACAGGTTCGGGTAGTCTACGATGCGCCGCAGGTTGCATTTGAAGTGACCGTGGTAGACCGCGTCGAAACGGATCAGGCTGGTGAACAGTCGCCAATCGGCTTCGGTGAGGTACTCGCCGGTCAGGTAGCGTTGGGTGTCGAGGGTCGCTTCGAGACGGTCGAGCTCGGCGAAAACGTCATCGAAGGCGCTGGCATAAGCCTGCTGCGAGGTGGCAAAGCCGGCACGGTAGACCCCATTGTTGACGTTGGGGTACACCGCTTCGTTGATGCGGTCGATGGCCGATTGCAGGGGCGCCGGATAGAGGTCCGCGCGGTGGCCGGTGATGGCATCGAACGCACTGTTGAACATGCGAATGATCTCGGCCGACTCGTTGCTGACGATGCGATTGTGTTGCTTGTCCCACAGTACCGGCACCGTCACCCGGCCGGTGTACTGCGGATCGTCGCGGGTGTAGCGTTCATGCAGATACTGCAGCGGCCCCAGGTGATCACCGCTCGAGCCGGTGTCGCTGTCGAAGGTCCAGCCATGCTCGCCCATGTGCCAGCTCACAACCGATACGTCGATCAGTGTCTCCAAGGCCTTGAGCTTGCGCACGATCAAGGTTCGATGGGCCCACGGGCACGCCAGTGAGACGTATAGGTGGTAGCGGCCCGCTTCGGCCTTGAAGCCGCCTTCACCATCAGGCCCCGGGGCGCCGTCGGCCGTGACCCAATGGCGGCGCTGCGAGGTTTCACGCTCGAAGGCGCCGTCCTTGCTGCTTTCGTACCACTGGTCATGCCAGCGCCCTTCGATCAGCAACCCCATGTTCGTCTCCCCAATGCGTGTCCCCGAACTGTATCACGGTGCCCCGTAGCAGCGGCGCAAGCCGCGTCGGCGGCACACGCGGTCGATCTGGCATCATGCCGATTGGCTACGACGATTTCGCACACCCGTCCAGATCCCGCGCCGCCCACAGGGCGCGGGCTTCTTCGAACGCCTCTTCGCGGGAACTGCCCAATCCGCGCAGGGCCAGGGCCATGGTCGAGATCAATGCCAGCTCGCCATAACTGTCCTGACGCTCGCCCTGCCAGAACTCGACCAGATGATGGCTTTCCAGGCTGGGCGGCTTGACGTGGCGCTGGGCGGCGAGGGCGGGCCATTCCTCGTCCCAGGGCAGGTGGTCGCGGGTGC
>Ga0308169_10001573_pt1 | contig 26113 bp, 31 predicted proteins | sample PhyBR1_2_FD_202139 | JGI IMG/M metagenome (GOLD analysis project Ga0308169, IMG submission 202139) | Phyllosphere microbial communities from UC Gill Tract Community Farm, Albany, California, United States - DLSLSB.R1 | ecosystem: Host-associated > Plants > Phyllosphere > Unclassified | place...
TCGTCCATGGACGAGCCGGGCCTCTTCGTGTGCTCGGCGATCAGTCCTCCGCGTACGGGTTCGCGGCCCCGGCGGCGGGCTTCTTGAGCTTCGTCACGACGACCGTGTAGGCGGCCGCAGACAGCGAGGCGAGCAGCATGTGCACGCCGACGAGCACGGGCGGCAGCCCGGTGCGCGCCTGCAGCACGCCGACGGCCACCTGCACCACGATGGCGATGATGAGCACCAGCAGCCAGCGCCGCGGTGGCAGCGCGAGGAGCCACGCCGAGATCGCGAGCGCGAGCACCAGCGCGGCGAGCACGTAGCCGGGCCAGGAGTGCACATGCGCGAGGATGCTGGCGTCGAAGCCCTCCCGCTTGATGTTCACGTCGCCCGAGTGAGGACCGGATCCCGTGGTGAGCACGCCGAAGAGGATGGTCAGCACGAGCGCGAGGCCGGTGATGTGGGTGAGCGCGGCGAACCAGGCCGGCACGGCCCTCTCGCGCGGGCCGGGCACGGCGTCGAGGCGCACCAGGAACAGCGCGGTCACGCACACGAGCAGGAGCGAGGAGGCGTAGTGGAATCCGACGATGAACGGGTTCAGTTCGCTGATCACGGCGAAGCCGCCCACCACGGCCTGCGCCATCACACCGACGAGCACCAGCCACGCGAGCACCGCCAGGTCCCTGCGGACGGTGGTGCGGCGCAGCGAGTCCACCATGCCGACCAGCACGGCCAGCAGCAGGGCGGCCGACATCAGCGCGGCCGAGGCCACGACGCTCAGAGCGGAAGCCGCGATGTAGACGAGGACGGCCAGCACGATGCCGCCGACCGCGAACCACACCGCGCGGATGACGAGGCGCTTGCCGCTCACGGCGTGCAGAGTGAGCATGAGCACGCCGAGGGCGAGCAGACCGACCAGGCCCGTCATGGTGCGGTTGCCGAACTCGATCGCGCCGTGGATGCCCTGCACCTCGAGGATCGGCACCAGCGACTCGGGCGTGCAGAGCGGCCAGTCCGAGCATCCCAGCCCCGAACCGGTCAGGCGGACCGCGCCGCCGGTGCCGATGATCAGCACCTCGGCGAGGAAGGAGAGCCACGCCAGGACGCGGAGCGGACGTGCGAGGACGACGTCGCGGGGCCCGGCGGGCGTGGGGGATTCGGTCGTGGCGGAGCTGACGGGCATATGGCCTCCGGCTCCGCATCGTGGACGGTCGCGGCCCGTCCGCGAGGCGGAACCTGTAGAATCGGGATGGTTGTGATGGGCGCGCAGAGCGCGGCGTCCATCACTGACAGTCTAGGCGCGAGATAAGCGCCGGAATGATGGGGCCCACCAGCGGCATCCGACCCCCGCAGACTCGACGGGGGTCAGGTGTGTCGGGGCGGATGACACCGTTGCGGCCCGTTTGAGGAGAGTGTGTGATGTCGGATGTGCTGATCGACCGCCCGGAACTGGATGGTCTGGGGGTGTACGAATTCGGCTGGCACGATCCCGACGCCGCCGGAGCGAGCGCGAGACGCGGCCTCAGCGAAGCCGTCGTGCGCGACATCTCCGCTCTGAAGTCCGAGCCGGAGTGGATGCTGAAGACCCGTCTCAAGGGACTCGCGCTCTTCGGCCGCAAGCCGATGCCGACCTGGGGTGCCGACCTCAGCGACATCGACTTCGATCACATCAAGTACTTCGTCCGCTCCACCGAGAAGCAGGCGCAGTCCTGGGAGGACCTCCCGGAGGACATTCGCGAGACCTACGAGCGCCTGGGCATCCCCGAGGCCGAGCGCCAGCGCCTGGTCGCCGGTGTCGCCGCGCAGTACGAGTCCGAGGTCGTCTACCACCAGATCCGCGAGGACCTGGAGGCGCAGGGCGTCATCTTCATGGACACCGACACGGCGCTGCGCGAGCACCCCGAGTTCTTCGAGGAGTACTTCGGCACCGTGATCCCCGCCGGCGACAACAAGTTCGCGGCGCTGAACACGGCCGTGTGGTCGGGCGGCTCGTTCGTGTACGTCCCCAAGGGCGTGCACGTGGAGATCCCGCTGCAGGCGTACTTCCGCATCAACACCGAGAACATGGGTCAGTTCGAGCGGACCCTGATCATCGCCGACGAGGACAGCTACGTCCACTACATCGAGGGCTGCACGGCTCCGATCTACAAGTCGGACTCGCTGCACTCGGCCGTCGTCGAGATCATCGTGAAGAAGAACGCCCGCGTGCGCTACACGACGATCCAGAACTGGTCGAACAACGTCTACAACCTCGTGACCAAGCGCGCGGTCGCGCACGAGGGCGCGACGATGGAGTGGGTCGACGGCAACATCGGCTCCAAGGTCACCATGAAGTACCCGTCGATCTACCTGGTCGGCGAGCACGCCAAGGGCGAGACCCTCTCCGTCGCCTTCGCGGGTCCCGGGCAGCACCAGGACGCCGGCGCCAAGATGGTGCACCAGGCGCCGTACACCCAGTCGTCGATCGTCTCGAAGTCGATCGCGCGCGGCGGCGGTCGCTCAGGCTACCGCGGTGAGGTGCGGGTCGATCCCGCCGCCCATCACTCCTCGAACTCCGTTGTCTGCGACGCACTGCTGGTGGACACGCAGTCCCGTTCCGACACGTACCCGTCGATCGACATCCGTGTCGACGACGTGCAGCTCGGCCACGAGGCCACCGTCTCCAAGGTCAGCGCGGAGCAGCTCTTCTACCTGCAGTCGCGCGGCATCTCCGAGACCGAGGCCATGGCCATGATCGTGCGCGGCTTCATCGAGCCCATCGCGCGCGAGCTGCCCATGGAGTACGCGATGGAACTGAACAAGCTCATCGAGATGGGCATGGAAGGCAGTGTCGGCTGAGATGACGGCCCCCACTCAGGCGCCCGCAGAGGCGCCGCACACGAACGCGCACATCGACCCCGCAGCAAGGATCGCGAACACCGGTTTCGTGCCGGTCCAGACGCGCTCCGAGCGCCCGCACTCCTTCGAGCCCGCCGACTTCGGCGCGCCCACCGGCCGCGAGGTCAACTGGAAGCACACGCCGATCGCGCAGCTCACTTCGCTGTTCGAGCCCGCTGTGGCGAACGACGGTGCGACCTACTCGGTCAGCCATGAGCAGTACCTGCGGCCCGCGCTGGCGCGCGGCACCGCGCCCCGTGGCGAGTTCTTCCGCCCGGAGGACGTCGTCTCGGCCGTGGCCTGGCAGGGGACGACGGATGCCATGCATCTGAGCATCCCCGCTGAGGAGGTCGTCGCCGAGCCGATCGTCATCCAGATCGACGGCCAGGGCGGCCGTGCGGACGCGCACCTCGTGATCGAGGCGCTCCCGCACAGCTCGGCGACGGTCGTGCTGCGGCACGCCGGCACCGCGCAGTACGCGCAGAACGTCGAGATCATCGTCCGCGACGGCGCCAAGCTCACCCTGGTGTCCGTCCAGCAGTGGCAGGACGACGCCATCCACGCCGCCGCTCACCAGGCCCGCGTGGACCGCGACGCCGAGCTCACCCACTTCATCGTCAGCTTCGGCGGCGGCGTGGTGCGCGTGAACCCGAACGTCGAGCTCGCAGGCAGCGGCGCGGAGGGGCGCCTGTACGGCCTCTCCTTCGCGGATGCCGGTCAGCACCTGGAGAGCCAGGTCTACCTGCACCACAAGGGTCCTCACACCACCGGCGACGTGCTCTACAAGGGCGCGCTGCGGGGTGCGAGCGCGCACAGCGTGTGGATCGGCGACGTGCTGATCGGACCGGATGCCACCGGCACCGACTCCTACGAGGCGAACCGCAACCTGGTGCTGACCGAGGGCGCACGCGCCGACTCGATCCCGAACCTCGAGATCGAGACCGGTGACATCGTGGGAGCCGGCCACGCGAGTGCGACCGGTCGCTTCGACGACGAGCAGCTGTTCTACCTGCAGGCACGAGGCATCACCGAGGCCGAGGCCCGTCGCCTGGTGGTGCTCGGGTTCCTCACCGAGGTCGTGCAGCGCATCCAGATCCCCGAGCTGCAGGCAGAGCTGCTCGCCGCGATCGACGCCGAGCTCATCGGAGTTGAGGCGTGACCGCGCTGCGCGCCTGCGGCGTCAGCGAGCTGGAGCTGGACACGCCGCTGCGCGTCGAGCTCGACGGTGTGGCGATGGCGATCGTGAAGGACGCCGCAGGCGACATCCACGCGATCGGCGACCGCTGCACGCACGGCGACATCTCCCTCGCCGAGGGCTTCGTCGAGGGGGACACCCTGGAGTGCTGGGCCCACGGCTCGCGCTTCTCGCTGCTCTCCGGCAAGCCCCTCAACCTCCCCGCTTACGAGCCCGTCCCCGTCTACGTCGTCGAGATCGACGGCGATGACGTGCTCATCGACCCCACTGTCATTAAGGAAGTCTGAATGTCTGTTCTCGAGATCCGCGATCTTCATGTGACGGTCGAGACCGATCAGGGCACGACGCCGATCCTCAACGGCATCGACCTGACGATCAAGACCGGCGAGACGCACGCCATCATGGGCCCCAACGGCTCCGGCAAGTCGACCCTCGCGTACACGATCGCCGGGCACCCGAAGTACACCGTCACGCAGGGCACGATCACGTTCGACGGCGAGGACGTGCTGTCCATGAGCGTCGACGAGCGCGCCCGTGCCGGCGTGTTCCTCGCCATGCAGTACCCGGTGGAGATCCCGGGTGTCACGGTGACGAACTTCCTGCGCACAGCGAAGACCGCGCTGGACGGCGAGGCCCCCTCGATCCGCCAGTGGACCAAGGACGTCAAGGCGTCGATGACCAACCTGCGCATGGACCCGAAGTTCGCGCAGCGCAACGTCAACGAGGGCTTCTCGGGCGGCGAGAAGAAGCGCCACGAGATCCTGCAGCTCGAGGTGCTCAAGCCGAAGCTCGCCGTGCTCGACGAGACCGACTCCGGCCTCGACGTCGACGCGCTGAAGATCGTCTCCGAGGGTGTCAACCGCGCCAAGGAGGCCACCAACCTCGGCGTGCTGCTGATCACGCACTACACCCGCATCCTGCGCTACATCCGTCCGCAGTTCGTGCACGTGGTCGTCAAGGGGAAGATCGTCGAGGAGGGCGGCCCCGAGCTGGCCGACCGCCTCGAGGAGGAGGGCTACGACCGCTTCCTCGACCCCAGTGCGCCCATCGAAGCGTAGGCTGAGAGCATGACCGCAACGCTGACCGACGAGAAGTACGACGAGGTCACCGAGGCTCTGAAGGACGTCATGGATCCCGAGCTCGGGATCAACGTCGTCGACCTGGGACTGATCTACGATCTCGCCTGGGACGACGAGAACGACGCCCTGGTCATCCACATGACGCTCACCAGCGCCGGATGCCCGCTCACCGACGTGCTCGAGGAGCAGACGGCGCAGGCGCTGGACTCCGTGGTCGACCGCTTCCGCATCAACTGGGTGTGGATGCCGCCGTGGGGCCCGGAGCGGATCACCGACGACGGGCGCGACATGATGCGCGCCCTCGGCTTCGCGATCTGACATCGGCACCGAAGGGGCACGGCCGCAGGGCTGTGCCCCTTCGGCATCCCGTTCGACTGGAGGAGATCATGACCGTCACCCCGATCCGCGCGCTCACGCTGGACCAGCTGCGGGAGCGCTCCAGCGAGAAGTGGCGGGAGTACCCGGAGGACGTGCTGCCGCTGTTCGTGGCGGAGACCGACTTCCCGCTCGCGCCCGCGATCACTGCCGCGCTGGAGCGTGCCGTGCGCATCGGCGACACCGGGTACGTCGCCTCGCACACGCCGCTGGCCGCCGCCTATGCGGCGTTCGCACAGCGTCGTTTCGGGTGGACGGTCGACACCGCCCGCATCCGGTCGACGGCGGATGTCAGCATGGGCATCGTCGAGATCCTCCGTCGGGTCATCCACCCCGGGGAGCGGGTGATCGTCAACCCGCCGATCTACCCGCCGTTCTTCGACCTGGTGGATGAGGCCGGCGGTGTCGCCGAGCGTGTTCCCCTGCGCGACACCGGGGAGGGCTGGGCGCTCGACCTCGAGGCGATCGAGAAGGCCCTCGCCGACGGCAGCAGGGCGGTGCTGCTCTGCAATCCGCACAATCCCACCGGGTCCGTGCACTCCGCGGAGAGCCTGGACGCACTGGCGCGCCTCGCCGAGCGGTACGGTGCCACCGTCGTCTCCGACGAGATCCACGCCCCGCTGACCCAGCCGGGCATCGTCTTCACTCCGTTCCTGGCCAGCGGCGACGCCGCTCAGCGAATCGGGTACGCCGTCACCAGCGCCAGCAAGGCGTTCAACCTCGCAGGGCTGAAATGCGCCCTGATGATCTCGGCCTCCGACGACACCACCGCCGTGCTGCGCTCCCTGCCGATCGAGGTGGAGTGGCGCACCGGCCAGTTCGGGATGCTGGCAGCCGTCGCCGCGTTCTCCGAGGAGAGCGACGAGTGGTTGGACGGCCTGCTCGCCGCGCTGGACGAGAACCGCAGGCTGCTGGCGGACCTGCTCGAACGGCATCTGCCGGGAGCGCGTTATCGGATGCCCGATGCCGGCTACCTCGCGTGGGTGGACCTCACCGACCTCGGCTGGGGTCCGAACCCGGCCAAGCAGATCCTGCGTCAGGCGAAGGTCGCCCTGCACTTCGGCCCGGCGTTCGGCGCACAGGGAGCCGGGCACGTGCGCGTGAACTTCGGCACGAGCCCTGAGATCCTCACCGAGGCGATCGAGCGGATCGCCCGAGCCCGCACGACGATCGACGAGGCCGTCTCCGCGGTACGCGCGTGAGCGCCGCCGCAGAGCCGACGATCTGGGATCGCAGCCGCCTCGGCATCACGGTCGGCACGGTCGTGCTGATCTTCCTCGCCGCGATCGAGTCGCTGGCGGTCACCACGGTCATGCCCATCGTCGCGCGCGACCTGGACGGCGAGGCCCTGTTCGCGGTCGCGTTCTCCGCGACCATCTCGACGGGTGTGATCGGCATGGTCGCCGTGGGGGCGTGGAGCGACAGGTCGGGCCCGCGCGCGCCGCTGTACACGGCCGTGGCGCTGTTCGCGGCGGGCCTTCTCGTGTCGGGCTTCTCGTCGGACATGCACACCTTCATCCTCGGGCGGCTCATCCAGGGACTCGGGGCGGGTGGCCAGACGGTCGCCCTGTACGTCGTGGTCGCGCGCGTCTACCCGCCGCAGCTGCACGGCCGCATCTTCGCCGCGTATGCGGCGGCGTGGGTCGTGCCCTCGATGATCGGGCCGTTCCTGGCGGGTGCCGTGACCGAGTACCTGCACTGGCGGTGGACGTTCCTCGGCGTCGCGGTGCTCACCGCCGCCGCGTTCGCCCTTGTCGTGTCGCGACTGCGGGGCGTGTCGCTGGACGCGGATGCCGGGTCGGATGCGGACGGCGTCGCCGACGCGGCCGAGCGCCCGCGGGGCGGGATCGCGCTGCGGATGCTGCTCGCCGTGCTCGTCGCAGCGGGCGCGGTCACGGTCGGTCTCGCGGCCGACGCGCCCGCGGCGGCGGGCGGCCCGATCGCACTGGCCGCGGTGCTCGTCATCGGATTCTCGCTGCTGCCGCTGCTGCCGAAAGGCACCCTGCGGGCGGTCGCGGGCCTGCCCAGCACCGTCCTCATGCGCGGGATCGTCGCCGGCGCGTTCTTCGCCGCGGAGGCGTACGTGCCTAAGCTGCTGATCGACCGTTTCGGGTTCTCACCCACCGTGGCCGGACTCGCCCTCACCCTGGCCGCGATCGGCTGGTCGGGAGCGTCGGCCGTGCAGGGCCGGTACGGCGACAGGCTGGGCAGCGCGCGGATCACCTGGATCGCGGTGCTGCTCATGCTGACCGGGGTCGCGGGGCTCCTCTTCGTGAGCGCGATCGGGGCGGATCCGTGGATCGTGATCGTGGCGTGGGGTCTCGCCGGAGCGGGTATGGGGCTGCTGTATCCGAGGCTGACCGTCCTCACTCTGGCGTACTCGACCACGGCGAACGAGGGGTTCAACTCCGCTGCGCTGTCGATCTTCGAGGCATCCGGCTCCGCTGTCACGATCGCGCTGGCGGGCCTCGGCTTCGCGCTCCTGCCCGTGCTCGGCACGGGGTATCTCACGGTCTACCTGCTGGCAGCGGTGCTTCTGGTCCTCTCGCTGGTGCCGGGTCTGCGGATGGGCGACGGCGCGGGCAGGACGGTCAGCGTGGAGGGCGCGCCGCACTGAGTGAGGCGAAGGCGCGGATGCCGGCGTCGAAGACCTCATCGGCGTGGGCGGTCGGATCCGCGGCATCGGGTGCGACGGCCCCGATGCTCTGCGCATGCATGCGCTGCTGCAGCAGGGTCGTGTGCCCGAGCACGAACTCGAAGACGGCGTCCGCGGCGGTCTGATCCGCATCGCCGAGCGAGGCGCCGAGAGCGTCCTGCGCGCGTCGCGTGCCGAGCCGGAGCGCGTAGGTGCTCATCACGACCTCGGCGCCGTCACGGTAAGCGAGCAGTGCATCGCGGATGCTCCCGGCGGTGTCGGCCAGTGAGGTCGCGGCGTCGGGTGCGGGGATCGTGTCGAGGATGCGTTCGGCGACGGCCGCGAGCAGCTCCTGCTTGCTCGCGAAGTGCCAGTACAGCGCACTCGGCTGAACATCCAGCTCGGTCGCCAGGCGACGCATGGACAGATCGGGCAGCCCCACGCGGTCCAGCAGGCGAAGGGCGCAGTCGACCACACTGTGACGGTCGTGTCGTGCGGGAGGCATGGCTCCCAGTATAGTGAACACCGTTCAGGTGAACAGTGTTCAGGACGGTGTGACCCGAGCCGTCCGAAAGGAGCCCCGATGACCGATTCCCCACGCCCGCTGGGCGCAGACCTCGCCCGTATCGCCGTCTTCGCCGCGCTGATCGTGGTGCTCGGCACCGTGGCGGTGCCCGTACCCGGCGGTGTCCCGATCACCGGACAGACCCTGGGGGTCATGCTCGCGGGCCTCGTACTGGGTGCCAGACGCGCACCCCTGGCCGTGCTGGTCGTGCTCGCCCTCGCCGCCGCGGGCCTGCCCGTGCTCGCCGGCGGACGTGGGGGACTGGGCGTGTTCCTGGGCCCCACCGCGGGTTACCTGCTCGGCTGGATCGCCGGGAGCGTCGTGATCGGTCTCATCGCCCACCACGGCCGGTTCACCTGGTGGCGCGCCGGGATCGGCGCCGTGCTGGGCGGCATCCTCGTGATCTATCTCTTCGGCATCCCCGTGCAGTCCCTCGTGACCGGTGTGCCGTTCGGGCCCACCGTCCTCTCCAGTCTTGTGTTCCTGCCCGGCGACCTGCTCAAGGCCGTCCTCGCCGTGCTTCTGGCCGTCGCACTGCGCCGGGCGTATCCGCGCGCGTTCCCGACCCGGGCGCGCACCGTCGCGCATGCCGGCTGAGGCGGTCGCGACCGGCACCGCGATCAGCTGCGAGGGCCTCGGTCTCGCCGTGGGCGACGCGGTGCTGCTGCACGACGTCGACCTGCGTCTGACCGCGGGCCGCACGGCCGTCATCGGCGCGAACGGCTCCGGCAAGTCGACCTTCGCACGGATGCTGAACGGTCTGAGGCTCCCGACCGCAGGGGGCCTGCGGGTGCACGGTCTGGATCCGATGCGCGACGCGAAGGCGCTGCGACGCCACGTCGGCTTCGTCTTCACGAATCCGGAGGCGCAGCTCCTGATGCCGACGCCCGCGGAGGACCTCGCGCTCTCGCTTCCCGACGTGCCGCGATCCGATCGAGCGGCGCGGGTCGCGCGGATCCTCTCCGAGCACGACCTCGCCGACCGCGCGGATGTGCCGGTATCGGGGCTCTCCGGAGGGCAGCGGCAGTTGCTGGCCATCGCCTCCGTCCTCGCGACGGATCCGGGACTCGTCGTCGCCGATGAGCCCACGACGCTGCTGGACCTGCGCAACGCCCGCAGGATCGGTGACCTGCTGCTGGGGCTCGACGTGCCACTCGTGCTGGTCACGCACGATCTGGAGCTGGCAGCGCGGTGCGACGAGGCGGTTCTCTTCGAAGGCGGCACCGTGCGGGCGGTCGGGGAGCCCGCAGCGGTCATCGACGAGTACCGGCGGAGCTGCGCGTGATCTCGCTGTACCGGCCGGGGACGGGCATCCTGCATCGGATGCCCGCCGGTGCGAAGCTCGCCGTGCTGGCGGCTTCGGCATTGGTGCTGTCCCTGCTGCGGCCCGGGATCATCGGCACACTCGCGGTGCTGGTCCTCGTCTCATCGCTGTACGCGCTCGGCGGGTTGACGCTGCGCGCGCTGGGGGAGGCCTGGTGGCGGCTGCGCTGGTTGATCGTCGTGCTGGGCGGGGCGCTGTGGCTGTTCACGTCGGCCGCTGATGCCGTGCAGAGCACGGGCCGGGTCGTCGCGCTCCTGCTGCTGGCGGAGCTGGTGACCCGCACGACGCGGATGGGCGACCTGCTCGAGGTCTTCCGTGCGCTCGTGCGGCCGCTGCGCAGGTTCGGGGTGGATCCGGAGGCGGTGGCGCTGACCCTGTCCCTGACGATCGCGATGATCCCGGTGATCGCAGGCTTCGCCACCCAGGTGCGCGACGCGCAGCGGGCCAGAGGTGTGCGGCTCGGCCCGCGCGCCGTGCTGCCGCTGCTCGTGCTCACCATGAAGCACGCCGATGACGTCGGAGACGCCATGGCGGCGCGGGGGATCGCCGCGTGATCCGCGTCGGCGATCACGTCGTGCTCGGCGCCCTGGTCGACGATCGGACGAGGTGCGCGCACTACCACGGTGCGCTCGATGTCGTTGCCCTGCGATTCCACTGCTGCGCTGCCTGGTATCCATGCGTGCACTGTCATGACGACGTGGCCGGGCATGACCGCACGACGTGGGCGGCGTGCGACGGCGAGATCGAAGCGGCGTTGTGCGGGGCGTGCGGCACGAGCATGACCATCCGCGCCTACCGCGACGCCGAGGCCTGTGCGGCGTGCGGGGCGGGGTTCAACCCGGGGTGTGCGCTGCACCACCATCTGTACTTCGACTGAGCTGCCGTGACCTGGCATCCCGCGGGCGCTCACGCGGTCACCAGCGCCGAGGCCGTGTGCTTCTGTGTCGCCCCGGCGATCCGCGGCGCCGCCGGCCGCACCATGCGCAGGGCCAGTAGCCATCCGGCCACGGCGAGAACGGCGGTCAGCGTCGTGGTTCCGTGCACGAGCAGCAGGAGCACGGCTGCCAGCGCGATGAGGACGGCTGAGGTGACGACGGCGGGGGCTGGACTCGCGAGGGGGAGCCGCTTCCCTTCGATGCGCGCGAGCGGGAGGCTGAGCGCGGCGGTCGCGGTGAAGACGATGGCCAGCCAGAGCGGACGGCCCGCCCACCATTCCGGACTCGCCGGCGCCGGCAGCGACGAGCCGGTGGTCAGGGCCCAGAGCGCGAGGACCCCGGCCATCGTGAGCAGCACGGGCATGTGCCACAGGTACACGGTCATCGTGCGGCGCGAGACGAATGCGGTGAACGCGGCCGGGCGCGGCCTGCGGGCGAAACCCGCGATGCGGGTGCGCAGCAGCGAGAACGCGGCAGTGTGCGCGATGCCGACGAGCAGCAGCGCCGTGGTCGGCGGGTTGATGTTCGCGATGAGGTCGGGGGAGTGGATGCCCAGCACGAACGACCCCACGAGCGCCAGGACCGCGGCCATGAGGACGACGGACCGCGTGTGGCGCCCGAGGGCGTCGATCCGGCCATCGGCGAGGAAGAAGCCGACCTGCTGCAGCACCAGCCAGACGAAGACGAGGTTGGCGAAGCCCACCCCGTCTGCGCCGGTGGCTGCACGGACCCCATCGACCAGCACGGCCGCGCCGGCGAGCATGGACACCGTCACCAGCGGGTGGCGCTCGTGCAGGCGCAGCATCACCGGCAGCAGTGCCTGGCAGAGCAGGAAGACGCCCAGGAACCACAGCGGCTGGCCGAAGCGGTAACCGGCCGTCGCGACCAGTTCTGCGGGCACACCGCACCGTTCGAGCACGGCGAGGAGGATCCCGACGACGGACACCGTGACCAATGCGGGGCGCAGCAGGCGGTGCAGGCGCTCGGAGGTGAAGCGGATGCCGTCGCCCCCGCGCTCCCGACTGCGTCGCAGCGCGATGGAGCCGGAGAAGCCGCCGATCACGAAGAACAGCGGCATCACCTGCAGCAGCCAACTGACCGGCGTCAGCCACCAGCCGCTGTCGCCGGCGTTCTCGAACACCGGGCCCTGCGCGGTGACGGTCACACCGACCATCAGAGAATGCAGCAGGATCACGGCGATCACGCACCCTGCTCGGACGAGATCGACGGCGGGGTCGCGGGTGGGCTCGGGGAGGCGGATGCTGCGTGGCGAGGTCATGCCACGGACACTATGGACGCGATGCCTGCGGCATCATCACCCCACGGGGTCGAAGCGTCTCATACCGTGGTGCGGTCCTCGGCCGTGATCAGGAGGCGGGCTCGACCAGACCGGCGTCGTAGGCGAGGATCACCGCGTGCACCCGGTCGCGCAGCCCGAGCTTGGCGAACACCTTGCCGACATGGGTCTTGACGGTCTGCTCCGCGATGAACAGCTCCGCCCCGATCTCGTGGTTGGAACGGCCCCGCCCGATCAGGGTGAGCACCTCGAGCTCGCGCTCGGTGAGATCGTTCAGTGCCGTCCTGGACTGCGGTGCGCGGGGCCGGCGCGTCGAGAAGTGCTCGATCATCCTGCGCGTCACCCGTGGCGAGAGCAGCGCATCGCCGTCGGCGATCACCCGTACGGCGTGGACGAGCTCGTCCGGCAGTGCGTCCTTGAGCAGGAACCCGCTCGCGCCCGCCTCGAGGGCGTCGTACACGTAGTCATCGATGTCGAAGGTGGTGAGCATCAGGATGCGCGGCACCTTGGCCGCCGGGTACGAAGGGCCGAGGATGCGCCTGGTCGCCTCGATGCCGTCGAGCCCCGGCATCCGGACATCCATCAGGATCACGTCCGGATCCAGCCGGGCCGACAGTGCGACGGCCTCCAGGCCGTCGGCGGCCTGGCCGGTGACGTGGATGCCGTCGTGGGCGTCCAGGAGCGCGGCGAAGCCGGCGCGCACCATGGCCTGGTCATCGGCGATGAGGACCTCGATCGTCACGGTGTTCCTTCCGGGGCGTCGGCGGGGTGGCGGGGGATACGGGCGCTGACGAGCCAGCCGTTGCCGTCGACGCCGGCACGCAGCTCTCCGCCGAGCAGGGCCGCGCGTTCGGTCATTCCACGCAGCCCGTGCCCGCCTGAGGTCGACGCGGGCGCGGCGGCCGGCGCGTTGCGCACCAGCACGGAGACGTCCTCGGCGCCGGTCGAGACCGAGACGACGATTGCCGAGTCCGGGGCGTGGCGGAGCGCGTTGCTGAGCGACTCCTGCACGATGCGGTAGACCGCGATCTGCGCGGCCACGGCGATGTCGCCGTCGACATCCTGGGTCAGCTCCACGGCGGCTCCCGCTCGTCGGGTCGTCTCCACCAGAGCCGGAACGTCGTCGAGACCGCGTTGAGGGGCGAGCTCGGCGGTGTGATCCTCCGTGCGCAGCACCCCGAGGATGCGGCGCATCTCGCCGAGTGCGCCTCGGGCGGACGCGGCGATGGACTCGAACTCCGCAACCGCTTCGTCCGGCAGACCGGGCGCGCGGTAACGCGCGGTCGACGCCTGCACCTGGATGAGCGACATGCTGTGCGCCACGACGTCGTGGAGCTCCCGCGCGATGCGGGTCCGCTCCTCGGCGAGCTCGCGCCGGGACTGCTCCTGGGCGACGTGCTCACGCTCCCTGGACAGCTCCGCGCCGAGGCGCAGCCGCCCGGCGAGGAGCACGCCGACGAGCAGAGCGCCCGCGGCGATCGACGCGGTCACGATCAGGTCCGCGCCGGTGGCGTCGGCCGAGGTGACGGAGGGCATCAGCAGCGGCGCGGTGAGCGAGGCCATCATCCCCAGCAGCAGAGCGATCAGGGAGAGGCGCCAGCCGTGCAGCACCGAGAGGACCACCACGAGCAGGACGAAGGCGATGAGCGCGGGAACCGACCACGGCCACGGGGCGAACGATGCGCGCGCAGGGGAGGCCGTGAGGGGCAGCACGAACGCCGTGACGAGGAACAGCGCCAGCGCGGTGCGCGGACGGTGCACGGCGAGGGCGGGCGCCGCGCACACGCCGGCGCCGAGAAGGAACGCGGCGGGAACAGCGACCCCGTACAGCGCGATCTGGATGGGGACGAGCGTCGCGTAGAGCGCGACCACGAGAGCCCACAGGGCGACGATGCGCCGGGAGGGGCGTTCACGGGCGGCGCTCATATCCGTCATCCTCCCATCACCGGCGCGCACCGTTCTGCAACGGCGTCCGCGTTCTGCGGGATCGGCGGTTCGCCTGTCCGCCTGCGGCGCCTGGCCGCGACCCGATCGACGACGATGCCGATCGCGAGGGCGGCCACCACACCGATCACCGCGCTGAGCAGCGGCTGCCCCTTCAGCCACTGCCCGGCCAGCAGTCCGATGGCCACGCTGTAGGCCGCCCAGAGGGCGCCGCCGACGGCCGACAGCAGGAGGAAGCGCCGCCAGGGGTAGCCGAGCGCGCCGGCAGTCATGTTCACCGCCACGCGACCGACCGGAATGTAGCGAGCGCCGAGGATGAGGCCTGCGCCGCCCTGGGACAACGTGCGTCGCGCGAGGTCGAGCGAGGATGCTATGCGCGGCCGCCGCATCCAGCGGAAACGGTCGGTGCCCACCGCGCGGCCGATGCCGTAGGCGATGTTGTCCCCGACCATCGCGCCCAGCGCCCCCGCCGCGCACAGCAGCAGGACGCTCGTGCTCCCCGTCGTGCCGGCCACGGCTGCGGCGGCCACGAGCACCGTCTCGCTCGGCACCGGCGGGAAGAAGCCGTCGATCGCCGCCACCGCGAAGAGGATCAGGGCGATCCACGGCGACGCGACAGCCTGCAGGATGAGGTCGTTGATCATGTCCACCTGACGACGCTACGAAGGCGCCCCGGCCGGGCGCATCCCTCTGGAGTATCGTCCGCGTCATACCTCGGAGGGGGATCGTCCCGGGCCGCGAACTATACTGGGAGGCTGGCCCATCGGCCGACACCCCCTTTCTACGAACGGATACCCGCTGTGCTCGCCGTGCATGACCTCGAGATCCGCGTGGGCGCACGCGTGCTCATGTCGGATGTGTCCTTCCGCGTCTCCGACGGCGACAAGATCGGCCTCGTGGGCCGCAACGGCGCCGGGAAGACCACACTGACCAAGGTGCTCGCAGGAGACGTGCTGCCCTCGGAGGGCAAGGTCACCACCTCCGGCGAGCTCGGCTACCTGCCGCAGGACCCGCGCTCGGGCGACCCCGAGATGCTGGCGCGCACGCGCATCCTCGACGCACGCGGTCTGGGCACGCTGCAGCTGGGCATCTCGCAGGCCTCGCACGACATGGCGTCCGAGGATCCGAAGATCGCCGAGCGCGCCATGCGCAAGTTCGCGAACCTCACGGAGCGCTTCGAGGCGCTCGGCGGCTACGCGGCCGAGGCGGAGGCGGCGTCCATCGCCAACAACCTCTCCCTGCCCGACCGCATCCTCGACCAGCCGCTGAAGACCCTCTCCGGCGGACAGCGGCGCCGCATCGAGCTCGCGCGCATCCTGTTCTCCGATGCCGGCACCATGATCCTCGACGAGCCGACCAACCACCTCGACGCGGACAGCGTCGTGTGGCTGCGCGAGTTCCTGAAGGGCTACAAGGGCGGCCTGATCGTGATCAGCCACGACGTCGAGCTCGTCGGCGAGACCGTCAACCGGGTGTTCTACCTGGACGCGAACCGTCAGGTGATCGACATCTACAACATGGGCTGGAAGCACTACCAGCGCCAGCGCGTGGCGGACGAGGAGCGCCGCAAGAAGGAGCGCGCCAACGCCGAGAAGAAGGCGACCCAGCTGCAGCTTCAGGCGGCGCGGTTCGGCGCCAAGGCGTCCAAGGCCGCCGCGGCGCACCAGATGGTCGCGCGCGCCGAGAAGCTGCTGGCAGGACTGGACGACGTGCGCCAGGTCGACCGGGTGGCCAAGCTGCGCTTCCCGAAGCCGGCGCCCTGCGGCAAGACGCCGCTGATGGCATCCGGACTGTCGAAGTCGTACGGCTCGCTGGAGATCTTCGCGGATGTCGACCTCGCGATCGACCGCGGCTCCAAGGTGGTCGTGCTGGGGCTGAACGGTGCGGGCAAGACGACGCTGCTGCGCATCCTCGCCGGGGTGGATCAGCCGGACACCGGTCAACTCGAGCCCGGGCACGGACTCAAGATCGGCTACTACGCGCAGGAGCACGAGAACCTCGATGTGAAGCGCTCGGTGCTGGAGAACATGATGTCGGCCGCGCCCGACATCAACGAGACCGAGGCCCGCAAGGTGCTGGGCTCGTTCCTGTTCACCGGCGACGACGTGCTCAAGCCCGCGGGGGTGCTCTCGGGCGGTGAGAAGACCCGGCTCTCGCTGGCGACCCTGGTCGTGTCGTCGGCGAACATGCTGCTGCTCGACGAGCCCACCAACAACCTCGATCCCGCCTCCCGCGAGGAGATCCTCGGGGCGCTGGCGCACTACGAGGGTGCCGTGGTGCTGGTCTCGCACGACCCCGGCGCCGTGGAATCGCTGAACCCCGAGCGCGTGCTGATCCTGCCCGACGGCGTCGAGGACATCTGGAGCCGCGAGTACCAGGAGCTCATCGAGCTCGCGTGACCTGTCCGGGCGATCGCCCCGGTCGCCGCACTACTTCGCAATTCTGCACAACTCCGCAGAGATCGACTGAATCTCTGCGGAGTTGTGCATTTCTGCGTCCCTGCACTGCCATCCACAACCAGTGGCCCACTGGTGAGTTGTCCACGGGCGCTGGGATCGCGCGCGTTTCGGATGCTGCGCGACGGGCATCCTGTGCGTCATGGACAGCAGAGAACGTGCTCAGCGGGCGATGCTGACCACGCGGGCGCTCGGCGGCGTAGCGAGAGTCCTGACGCTGCAGAAGCAGCATGTCAGTCGGCATGACATCGGACTCGCGCTCGGTGTCGGGCTCTTGCAGCGGGTGCGTCGTGGGTGGGTGGCGGAGCCGGCGGCGGACAGGATGCTGGTGGATGCTGCGCGACACGGTGCGGTGCTCTCCTGCGTCACGCAGGCCAAGCGGCGCGGCCTCTGGGTGCACGAGGAGGAGCCGGGACTGCACTGGGGAGTGACGCCAGGAGCTTCCGGCGGGCAGCCCGAGCACGTGCATGTGCACTGGGCGAGGCCGTTGGTGCCGCGACATCCGGATGACCTGGAGGACCCTGTCGAGAACGTCCTCGCCCTCATAGCCGATTGCGAGCCTCATGAACGGGCGCTTGCGACGTGGGAGTCTGCGTTGAGCAAGGGGCTCGTGACCCGGGAGATGCTGGAGCGGCTGCCGCTCAAGCGCGTGGCCCGTGAGCTGCTGGCCGAAGCCATCCCGTTCGCGGACTCCGGTCTGGAGACCTACCTGCGCATGCGCCTTGCGTGGCTGGGACTGCCATTGACCTTCCAGACATGGATCGCCGGGCATCGGGTCGATCTGCTGATCGGCGATCGGCTCGTCGTGCAGATCGACGGTGCGACGCACACTGGCGCCCAGCGCAGCGAAGACATCCGGCACGACGCCGAGCTGCGGCTCATGGGCTATCACGTCATCAGGGTCGGCTACCGCCAGGTGATGGAGCAGTGGTACGTCGTTCAGGACCTGATCATGCGCGCCGTGGCGCAGGGACTCCATCGGAGGTCGCGTCGCTGACTCGCAGTTCTGCACAATCTCGCAGAACATGGACGATTCCCTGCGGAACTGCGCCGAACTGCGGAGTTGTGCGTCAGTCGCCGCGTCGGGCGGTGATGAAGTCGGCCTTGCCGTCGATGTAGGCGAGGCGGTCGTCGGGATGCCTGGCGGCCAGAGCGTGCTTGAGTGCGCCGTAGGCATCGCGGTCGGCGGGGTTCGCGCGCAGGTGATCGCGGAAGGCGCGATAGTGGCGCAGGTCCTCGGCGTCCGCGTCGACGACGTGCACGTTGACCAGGCGGATCATGGGCTCCAGCTCGTAGCCGTACATCCGATCCGTTCGCACGTCGGTCGCGTCGCCGCGCAGCAGCATGCCGAGGCCGGTCAGCCAGCCGTCCAATGACGACAGGGGAGTGCCTGGAAGCACCGCGATCCCGATGTCGAGGATCGGCTTCGCGTCGAGACCGGGCACCGCGGTCGAGCCGATGTGCTCGATCGCGACGACGGACGCCGGTGCCGTCGCGACGAGGACCTCGTGGACGTCCGCGAACGCCAGGGCCCAGGCATCCGACGCCGGCGCGAGATCCACGACTCCGCGTCTCAACCCCAGGTCCGCGTCGCGGAGGGCATCGGCGAGACGGGAGCCGGCGGTCTGCAGCATCCCTCCACGCTACCGGGAGCCGGCGGCACCGCCGCTTCAGCGGGACGCGGCGTCGAGCAGGGCGTCCTCGTCGTCGGCGTCGCGGTCGCGACGGCGACGCGGCGGGCGAGGCGCACGCTCGCCGGCCTCCTCCTTGGCCTTGATCCTCTCGGTCCGGATCACGTAGCCGATGAAGATGAAGCCCATCGCCGCGAACAGGATCCACTGGATCGCGTACGAGAGGTGCGGGCCGGGATCCTCGGCGGGCTTGTCGAAGCCGCCGAGCGCCTTCGACGGCGCGGGCTTCTCGGATGCGAGCAGTCCGTAGCCTCCGGTGATGAGGTCCGGGTTCACCTGGTCGGCGATGGCCGGAAGGCTGATCGTGGGGACCTGCCCCTCCGGAGCGCTGCGACCTGATGCCGGCAGCTGCTCTCCGGGCTGCATCCGCACGACCACGGTGACGGTGCCGGCCGGGGGAGCAGGCGGGGATGCGGGTGAGCTGTCCTCACGGGGAGGCACCCAGCCGCGGTCGATCAGCAGCACGCGTCCGTCCTCCTGGCGGAACGGCACCAGCACCTCGAACGCGCTCGTGCCGCCGTGCGGGCGGTTGCGCACGTACAGCTGCTGATCGGCGAGGTACTCTCCGCGCAACTGGACCGGATGCCACTCGCGCCGCGCGTCCAGCCGGCCCTCGGCATCGACCACGTCGTCGAGGGCCACGGGCTTCGCGTCGTAGTTGCGCTCCACCAGCGCGATCTCGGTCGCCTTCTGGTCGTTGCGGCTGAACTGCCAGTTGGACAGGAACGCGCACGCGATCGCGAACAGGATCGCGACGACCAGGTAGCCGCTCCAGCGCAGCAGCCGCTGCCTCACTCCGGGAGCCCTTCGAAGACCTCCACCGGGAAGTCCCGCGTACGCAGATAATCGCTGAGGAAGCCCACGTGCTCATCGCACGCCAGCCAGATCTTGCGACGGTCCTCGCTGTGGATCCGCGGGTTGCGCCAGACGATGTGATGGGTCGCCGCGGCGCGGCAGTCCGCGCGTGCGCACTCGAACTGCGCCGTCATGATGCGTCGTCCCGATGCGGGGTGGGACGGCCGCTCTCGTGGATCGTGATGACCTTCGGCGTCTCCTCGGCCGCGGTCTCCGGTGCATCCGCCTCGAGTTCCATCACGGGCGACTCGACCGTCGTCGGGGTGCTGTCGGCGCCGGCGTTCGCGGCGACCACGGCGATGTAGGGGAGGAAGATCGCCCCCGCCGCGAACACGAACGTCCACCACCCGATCGGCTGGACGACCGCCATGAGGATGAAGCACGCCGTGCGGATGCCCATGGTGATCGCGTAATGGCGCACACGACGCTTCGCCTCGTCCTGCGGAGCCTCCGGGAGCGAGGTGACGGAGGGGGTGTGTCGGGTGCTTTTCACGGTGACTCAAGCCTACGCCGCGCGGGGCGCGACGGATGCCCGCGTGAGGCTCCGAAAGGCGGAAGAGCAGGGCCACGGCTCGATAGGATGGCCAGCGTTCATCCCGACAGGCAGGAGCCCACCATGAGCACGGACCGAGTCGTCCTCGTCACCGGCGGAAACCGCGGCATCGGCCGCGCCATCGCCGAGCGCTTCGTCCGCGACGGGTACCGCGTCGCGGTGACCGCGCGCAGCGGCGAGGGCCCGGAGGGCACGCTCACCGTGCGTGCGGATGTCACGGATGCCGCGGCGGTCGACGCCGCGTTCACCGAGGTGGAGCAGAAGCTCGGTCCGGTGGAGGTCGTGGTCGCGAACGCCGGCATCACGAAGGACACCCTGCTCATGCGCATGAGCGAGGACGACTTCGACAGCGTCGTCTCGACGAACCTCGGCGGCTCGTTCCGCGTCGTCAAGCGCGCCTCGAAGGGCATGCTGCGCGCCCGGTTCGGCCGCGTCATCCTCATCTCCAGCGTGGTCGGCCTGTACGGCTCGGCCGGGCAGACCAACTACGCCGCGTCGAAGAGCGCACTGGTCGGCTTCGCCCGCTCGCTGACCCGCGAGCTCGGAGGCCGTGGCATCACCGCGAACGTCGTGGCGCCCGGATTCATCGAGACCGACATGACGGCGGAGCTGCCCGAGGAGACTCAGAAGCAGTACAAGGCCAGCATCCCCGCCGGCCGGTTCGCCACGCCCGACGAGGTCGCCAGCGCCGTCGTGTGGCTCGCGGGCGACGACTCCGGCTACATCTCCGGTGCCGTCATCCCCGTCGACGGCGGCCTGGGCATGGGGCACTGACCGCCGCGCCGCTCATCGTCTCAAGGTCTCAGCGGTCGAGCGCCGCGACGATCTCCTGAGCGAGGACGTCGGGCTTGGAGAACTGCGGCCAGTGGCCGGTTCCGAGCTTGACGACCTCGGCGTCCTCGATCGCGCCGAACTCCTCGGCGTACGGTCCCCACTCGCTGATCGCCTTCTCGAAGGAGGCCCGGTCGAGACCACCCATCAGCAGTGTGACGGGAACCGTGTACCGGCGAGGGTCGGTCAGGCTGATCGGATCGGTCGGAACCCGTGCCGGGACGCTCAGCGCCAGCGGAGCGGTGCGCGCCCTGGTCGCGTCGTCGAGGTCGTACACGTCCTCGTCCGGGAAGTGATCCCAGCCCGGGAACGGCACGACGCCGTCGACCACCTCGAACTCGCTGATGCCGCGGCCGGGTGCCGGCGGGACGCTGTCGACGAACACGACGCGTGCGATCCGCTCGGGTCTGGCATCCGTAGCGCCCCACACAACGTTGCCGCCGCCGGAATGCCCCACGAGCGCGACCGGCGCGTCGAATTCGTCGACCCGGGAGGCGACGGCGGCGACCCAGTCGGCGATGCCGATCTCGGAGGCCGGTTCACCGACGCCGGGCATGGTCAGCGGATGCACGCGATGGCCTGCTGCGCGCAGCGCGGGCAGCACCGCATCCCACGATGCGGCATCGAGCCAGAGACCGGGAACAAGGATGACGTCCATGGCCTCCACCGTAGGCAGGGTCACCGACATCGTCGAGTGCGAACCCGGAACCGGCCTGATCCGGGGATCAGGGGAGCAGCGGGATGACCTCGGACAGATCCTGAGGGCCGACCACCAGCGCGGCCGCGGCGCGCACCGCGGGCTTGGCGTTGAAGGCGATCCCGAGACCCGCCGCGCTCATCATCAGCAGATCGTTCGCCCCGTCGCCGATCGCGATGGTGGCGTGCGGTGCGACGTCCAGCTCCGCCGCCCACTGCTTCAGCGAGTCGGCCTTCGCCCTCGCATCGACGATCGCACCGTCGACCTCGCCGATGAGCTCGCCGTCCGCGGTCGCGAGGCGATTGGCCCGCCAGCGGTCCACGCCCAGCTCGGGCGCCACATGGTCGAGGATCTCGTGGAAGCCGCCCGAGACGACGCCCACGATGCCGCCCCGCTCATGCACCGCCGCGGTCAGGTCGCGTACCCCGGGAGTGGGCTCGATGCGTGCGCGCACCCGTTCGAAGGCATCCGTCGGGACGCCCTTCAGCGCCGCCACCCGGGAGCGCAGGCTCGTCGCGAAGTCCACCTCGCCGCGCATCGCCGCCTCCGTCGCCGCCTGCACTTCGGCGCGACGTCCGGCCTCGTCGGCGAGCAGTTCGATCACCTCGTTGCGGATGAGGGTCGAATCGGCATCGAGGACGACGAGGAAGCGCGCGGTGGTCACCGCTCGAGCGTATCGGCCGGCCGAGGTCATCGACGCCCGGATGTCGGTTCAGCGGCATCCGCGGATCAGCGCGCGATGCGGAGGCCCTTCCCGACCACGGTGATCCCGGAGTCCGTGATGGTGAAGCCGCGCTCCAGATCGCGCTCGCGATCCACGCCGACCGTCGCGCCGTCCTCCAGCACGACGTTCTTGTCGAGCACGGCTCTGTGCACGCGGGCGCCGGCTCCGACGAGCACGCCGTCCAGCAGCACGGAGTCGGTGATCGTCGATCCGCCGGATGCCAGGCTGCCCACGCCCACCACGCTGCGCTCCAGGTGCGTGCCCGAGAGCACGGAGCCCGCCGACACGATGGAGTCGATCGTGTTGCCGATGCGTCCCACCGCGTCGCGCACGAACTTCGCCGGCGGCGTGTTCACGGTCTGGGTCCGGATGGGCCAGGCCGTGTTGTACAGGTTGAAGATCGGCAGGGTGGAGATGAGATCCATGTGCGCGTCGAAGTAGGAGTCGATCGTTCCCACGTCCCGCCAGTACGAGCGGTCGCGCGGCGAGGAGCCCGGGACATCGTTCTGCTTCATGTCGTAGTAGCCGGCCTCGCCGCGTTCGACGAAGTAGGGCACGATGTCGCCGCCCATGTCGTGCCCGGAGCTGGCCGACTCACCGTCGGCCTCCACCGCCGCCATGAGCGCATCGGTGTCGAAGACGTAGTTGCCCATCGACACCAGCACTTCGTTGGGCGAGTCGGCGAGGCCGGTCGGGTCCGTCGGCTTCTCCAGGAACTCGCGGATGCGACCCGTCTCGGGGTCGGCGTCGATCACGCCGAACTGCGACGCCAGAGCCAGCGGCTGGCGGATGCCTGCGACCGTGGCCGAGGCGCCGGACGCGATGTGCGCGTCCACCATCTGCTGGAAGTCCATCCGGTACACGTGGTCGGCGCCGATGACGACGACGATGTCCGGCTTCTCGTCCAGGATGAGGTTCAGGCTCTGCAGGATGGCATCCGCGGACCCGGAGAACCAGCGCTTGCCGAGGCGCTGCTGCGCGGGCACCGACGTGACGTACGAATCGAGCAAGGCGGACATCCGCCAGTTCTGCGACACATGCCGGTCGAGGCTGTGGGACTTGTACTGCGTCAGCACGACGACCTGCCGCAGGCCGGAGTTGATCAGGTTCGATATGGCGAAGTCGATGAGCCGATACTGCCCTCCGAACGGCACCGCAGGTTTGGCCCGATCCGCCGTCAGTGGCATCAGACGCTTGCCCTCGCCGCCGGCGAGGATGATCCCGAAAACCTTCTTGGGTGCCGACATGGGACCACCATAGAGCCCGAAGCGGCGGATGTACTACCGTGCAGTCATGCGAGTCGACATCATCACCAAGGAATATCCGCCGGAGATCTACGGCGGTGCCGGTGTGCACGTCGCAGAGCTCGTCGCCGCGCTGCGCAGCAGCATCGACGTCCAGGTCCGCGCGTTCGGATCCGACCGTGATGAACCCGGTACACATGCGTATCGCACCCCCGTGGAGCTCGCCGGCGCCAACGCCGCAGTGCAGACGCTCGGCACGGATCTCGCGATGGTCGGCGACGTCGCCGGGGCGGACGTCGTGCACAGCCACACCTGGTACGCGAACTTCGCCGGCCACCTCGCCTCGCAGCTGCACGGCATCCCTCACGTCCTCACCGCGCACAGCCTCGAGCCGCTGCGTCCCTGGAAGGCCGAGCAGCTCGGCGGCGGGTACGCGGTCTCGAGCGGCATCGAGAAGCTCGCCTACGAGAACGCCGCCGCGATCGTGGCGGTCAGCGCAGGCATGCGCGCCGACATCCTGCGCAGCTATCCCCAGGTCGACCCGGCGCGCGTCCGGGTGATCCACAACGGCATCGATGTGGAGCGCTGGCGGCCGATCGAGAACCCGGAGTTCCTGGCGAGCATCGGCATGGACCCCGCCCGCCCCTCGGTGGTCTTCGTGGGACGCATCACGCGGCAGAAGGGCCTGCCATACCTGCTGCGGGCCGCGCAGCTGCTGCCGCCCGAGGTGCAGCTGGTGCTGTGCGCGGGCGCGCCGGACACTCCGGAGATCATGGCCGAGGTGCAGGAGCTGGTGCGGCTGCTGCAGCAGACCAGGCAGGGCGTGATCTGGATCGAGCGGATGCTGCCGCGCGACGAGCTGTCCGCGATCCTGACCGCGGCCACGACGTTCGTGTGCCCGTCCGTGTACGAGCCGCTGGGCATCGTCAACCTGGAGGCCATGGCGTGCGGAGCGGCTGTGGTCGGCACGCGCACCGGCGGCATCCCGGAGGTGGTCGCGGACGGCGTCACGGGCAGGATCGTGCCGATCGAGCAGCTGCAGGACGGCACAGGCACGCCCGTGGACCCCGAGCGGTTCGTCTCCGACCTCGCCGCCGCGCTGACGGAGGTCACCGGTGATCCCGAGCGTGCCGCGGAGTACGGCGCGGCCGGGCGCGAGCGAGCTCGAACCGAGTTCAGCTGGGGCGCGATCGCCGACACCACCCGCGCGCTGTACGAGGAGCTGACCGACTGAGCCGATAGGCTGGGCGTCATGTCGAGCGCCCTGGATTTCACCGATGTCGTCGTGCGCCGTGATGGTCGCGACATCGTCGATCACGTCACCTGGCAGGTCTCCGAGGATCAGCGCTGGGTGGTGCTCGGCCCGAACGGGGCGGGCAAGACGACCCTGCTGCAGCTCGCCGACACGCTGATGCATCCGACGTCCGGCACGGTGACGATCCTGGGGGAGACCCTGGGCCGGACGGACGTGTTCGAGATCCGTCCTCGGATCGGCTTCGCGTCGACGGCGATGGCCCGGCGCATTCCTCGCGACGAGACCGTGCTGAACACCGTGATGACGGCGGCGTACTCGGTGATGGGTCGCTGGAACGAGGACTACGAGGGCATCGACGAGCGGCGCGCCCGCCGCGTGCTGGCCGACTGGAAGCTCGATCACCTCTCCGAGCGCCTGTTCGGCACCCTCAGCGACGGGGAGCAGAAGCGCGTCCAGATCGCCCGCGCGGTGATGACCGACCCCGAGCTGCTGCTGCTCGACGAGCCGACCGCGAGCCTCGACCTCGGCTCCCGCGAGGAGCTGCTCCAGCTGCTGAGCGGTTACGCCGCATCTCCGACCACTCCGGCCATGATCATGGTGACCCACCACGTCGAGGAGATCCCGGTGGGCTTCACGCACGTCATGCTGCTGCGTGAGGGCGGCATCGTCGCACAGGGTCCGATCGCCGAGACGCTGACGGCGGAGGCGTTGTCCGAGGCGTTCGGCATGCCGATCACGCTGAGCGCCGAGGGCGGCCGCTACGCGGCGCGCGCCGTCAGCGCCTGAGCACGGCCGCGGCGACCCGTCGAGGAGTGCTAAAGTAGACCCTTGGTGCAATCGCACCGCAGACTTCCCTCGCTCCTGGCAGAATCCAGGGCACCACGTAAGGAATCCCATGAAGACTGACATCCACCCCGACTACCAGGCCGTCGTTTTCCGCGACCTCGGCTCGGGCGAGACCTTCCTGACCCGTTCGACGGTCACCAGCGACAAGACGATCGAGCTCGACGGCGTCGAGTACCCCGTCGTCGACGTCGAGATCTCCTCCGCGTCGCACCCGTTCTACACGGGCAAGCAGCGCATCATGGACTCGGCCGGTCGCGTCGAGAAGTTCAACCAGCGCTTCAAGAACTTCGGCGGTTCCAGCCAGAAGTAAGCCGGATTCCCGAAGGCCCCGCTCCGGCGGGGCCTTCGTCGTTTCCGGACTCAGACGTCGATCCGGATGCGGGCACCGTCGATCGCCCACGGAGGATCGCCGGCCACCGGCGCAGGAGCTGTGCGCTTGGTCATCCGATCGAGTTCGACACCTGCCTCGTGGGCTGTCGGCGCGAAGACCGCCTCGAGGCCGCTCGCATAGCCGCCCGGGACTCCGCCTCCACCGACGAGGTACTTCTGCTCAAGGGGCTTGGACGAGTAGAGGACCACCAGGACGACGCCGCCGAGCAGAACCGGCAGCGCGATCAGGAGCACGATGATGCTCCACCCGAGGATCGTGGCGACTGGTGAGGTCATGTCCTCACGCTAAGCGCTGCACGGAGGCCGCGCATCCGCCTCAGGGCTGATCTCGAGCCTCAGCCCCGGACGGGCCAGCTGCCGTCC
>Ga0308169_10001574_pt1 | contig 26101 bp, 25 predicted proteins | sample PhyBR1_2_FD_202139 | JGI IMG/M metagenome (GOLD analysis project Ga0308169, IMG submission 202139) | Phyllosphere microbial communities from UC Gill Tract Community Farm, Albany, California, United States - DLSLSB.R1 | ecosystem: Host-associated > Plants > Phyllosphere > Unclassified | place...
CAGCTCATGCGCAGCCCGCAGCCGCACTCGTAGTCGCTCCCGCAACGGTGCGACGCGCCCGGCCCGAACACCGCCGCCGATGACGCCTTTGGCGGCCTCGCGCTGCCGCCGGCACACAGTCCGGCGCTCGAGAGGGGCGAGAGGGCGTGGGGGCGGGCGAGGTCGGGCGAGGGACGTCGGAAGGCGAGAGGGGCGAGGGGAGGGAGGAGGGAGAGTGAGAGGATGGGCGAGAGGCGGATCGGCGAGTCGTGCGGGCGAAGTCGAGTCGACCACGGCACGGCGGTGCATCGAGTCGACGTTTGCGATGAAGTCTGCGAGGGTCGAGAATGTGAGGATGAAGCGTGCGCGGGATGTCGAGCCCGAGGCGAGAACTCGCTGAGCGCGAGGGGAGCGAGAACAGGAAGCAAGACGCAGAGCTCCGAGCTGGACGACTCGTGCGGGACCTCGAGAACCACCTCGTTACATCGACCGGCCCTCGCGCACGCGCGCCTACAAGTCCTTGGTGCGGAGCGCGAGCGAGACCGACTTGCCGACGGCGACCTTGAAGCGGCGGCGGTGGCGCTCCGAGTTGAGGCGGACGCGCTTGTTGCTGGGCGTCTCGAAGCGCTCCTGGCGCTTGAGCTCGCGGCGGACGTTGTTGTCGTTGAGGACGCGGTTCAGGGTGCGGTACGCGCGGGCGACGTTGCCGTCGCGCACGGCGAACGAGCGCGCCGAGGTGGTCGTGACGGGGAGCGAGTAGGGGACGGGCGGGGTGTGGCGCCACGTCTCTTCTGGGGTGGCCGGGCGGGGCGTGTGGGACCGGGCCGAGGGCGACGAGTCGAACAGGAAGCGCGAGGCGGCGGCGTGGGCCGAGCCGCGGTGCGCCGCAAAGTGGTCGGCGGCCGAGGGGCGAGGTGGAGGGGCCTGGGAGGACGAGGCGGCCTTCTTCTTCGAGTTCTTGATGCCGGCGATGACGGTGTCGAGGGCGTTGATGCCCGCCTTGGTCGAGGACGAGGAGGGGGAGGAGGACGACGACGACGAGGTGGATGCGACGGGGCCCGATGCGGATGAGGGCGAGGGCTGGGTCGAGTAGGGTGCCCTCGAGGCGAGTGCCCTGGTCGCAGTTGGGCGGAGTGCGGTGCGGAGGGTCGAGACGAGCGAGTTCATCTGGATGGAGGAGGAGGAGGAGGGCGATGAGGGAAAAGGTGAGCGCGCGCCACGGGGAGGGCGGGAGACAAGCCAGAGGGACTCTAGGACTCACTGTGGATGCACTCGAGTGGTCGCTGTCCTGGCAGAGCCGAGTCGAGGCGAGGAGGACGAGGGCGACCTTGCTCCCTCCCCGTCGTCGTCCCTCTCGCCGGCTCTCGCTCTCGACCCGCACACTGCAGAGCTCGCCATGGGAGACGACATCCGACAGGTGCGCTCACTCTGCACCCTCCCCGCCACCCGCTCAAAGCTCACCCACTCCCCTCCCTCCCACAGGCCCTCCTCCAGCTCCAGCAGCGCGGCCAAGACGCCTCGCGCTCCCTCTCGGCCGTCCGCGCCCAGCTCAACGCCCGCGAGCGCGACTCCAAGGTCACCACCCTCACCCTCCGCGAGATCGAGCTCCTCCCGCGAGAGCCCGGCGGCGCAACTTGCTACCGCGGCGTCGGCCGCATGTCCGTCTCCCTCTCTCCCCCTCTCTCTCTCGTGAGCGCACCTCGATCGCTGACCTGCGCTCTCCCACTCACCGCAGGTTCGTCCAAGAATCGCGCAACAACGTCGAGAACACGCTGCGCGCACAGGCCAAGGACGCCCAGGACGACATCGCCGTCCTCGACAAGAAGGCAAAGGTGCGTCCTCGGCGAGCTCAGCGCGAGTCCTGTCTGCACGAGCATGAGCTGACGATTCTCTTCACGTCCGCCTCGCGACGCAGTACCTCGAGAACGAGATCATGACGGCGCAGAAGTGCGTTCCCGCTCTCCCTCCTCCCTCTTGCGCAACGTCGCAGAGCTGACTCGCCTCGTCTCTCCTCGCGCAGCTCGCTCAAGGACATCCTTCAGAACCAGTCGGCCGACCGATAGCGATTCTCGAGCGTCCCTCCCCGCTGTACAGCTTGTAGCAAACCCCCTCGTCGTCCTTCCGTCCTCTCGAGTCCCCTCTCGCACCCGCAACGCTGTTCGATACCCTGCGCCTCTCTCACTCTCGATGTGTGCTAGCGCTCGAGAGGTAAAGAGCTTGCGAGAGAACCGAGTTGCAGAGCGAGAGAGGGAGGAACGACTGATGGAGAGGGTACGAAGAGGGGGAGAGGGAGGAGGGCCTACGCAAACAAGCGGAACACAGAGGGACTGCTGCTAGTTTTGGGCATCGAGAGAAAGACGAGGGAGAGAGAGGGGGAGAGGGAGAGCTCGACGCTCGGGGCGCCGGCGAGAGAGGAGGCCCGCTCACGCCGACTCGTCGCCCTCGCGGCTCTTGCGCGCCTTGGCCCTCGTCCTGACGCCCGGGTCCTGCGTCGCCATGGCGTCGGCGACCGTGTCGAGGTCCTTCTCGCCGCCGACCTTGAGCTCGCCCGCCGTGCCGACCGCCGTCGGCTCGCCGCTCTTCTTGAGGTCCTCGGCCACCTCGGCGCCCTTGGCCGTGAAGTCGGCGACGGCCGTCGACGCCTTGTCCTTGACGGCCTGGGCCTGCTTCTTGACCTCGGCGGTCGACGACGGCACCTTGTCGGCGACGGCGCGCGCGGCGGGAGCGCCGGCGGGCAGGGCGAGGCTCAGGATGACGCCGGCGAGGCCGACGACCATGGCGAGCGCGAGACCGAGCGCGCCGCCGACGAGCGGGCGGTCGACGAACGCGCGCTTGGGGTCGACGAGCGCCTCGTCGAGGAACTGCTGCGCCTTGAACTTGAGCCACGCGACCGGGTCGGCCTTGGCGTCGGGCTCGCCGAGCGACGACGCCTTCTTGCCGTGGTCGTGGTCGTGCTCGTCGGCGGCGGGCTTGTCCTTGGCCTCGAGCGCGGCCTCGAGCGGCGCCTTGACGCGGTACGTCTCGTCGAGGAACGTCTCGAGGTCGGCCTCCGAGTCGGACAGGAAGATGTTGTCGAACAGGATCGAGTCGGTCATCGACCACAGCTCGAAGCCGACGCCGCCGATGGGCGAGAAGTCGGACGGGCGCATGTCGGCGAAGAAGTTGGGGTTGCTGCGGGCGAGGACGAGTGCGAGCGAGAGGGAGTCAGTGCGAGCTCGAGGAGGGTGGGCGACAGCGGCGAGAGGGCGACGCACGCAATCTTGCGAGGGGCCCACGGACCCTTGTAGTCGGGGTTGTCGACGAGCGGTGCGAACCACTTGCCCTTGAAGTCGGCTGCGGGGAGGAGAGGAGAGAAGGGTCGGGTCAGCGTCTCGAGCCGACCTGCACGAGCACGACGCGCGCTTTGCACCTCGGAGGAGCAAGAGAGGACGAGAGGGGACGCACGGTTCGGGACCTCGGGACGCTTCCACTCGCCGCAGCCCGGCGCCGCCTCGCACTTGGGGTTGCTCACGAGCGGCGCGACCCAGTCGCCGTCGTCCTCGTCGCTCCACTCGTCGGGCTTCTGCGCCTCGGGGTCGGGCACGACGGGCGACTCGTTGTCGAGCCAGCCAGCGGGCTTGACGGCGTCCGGGTCGGCGATCGTCGCCGGCGCGTCCTCGTCCCAGTCGGCGGGCTTGACGGCGTGCGGGTCCGAGATCTTGGGCGTCTCGACCCAGTCGCTCGGCTTCTTGTCGTTGGGGTCGTCGATGTCGATCGGCGGGTTGACGGCCGGCGTAAAGTCCTCGAGGAGCGAGCCCGACTTGGCCTTGTCGCCGTTGATCGAGATCTCGAACGTCTGGTCGGGGCGCACGACGAGCGTGTAGACGGCCGTCGTCTTGGTGATGCGCGGCGAGGGCGGCGCCGTGAGGTGCTTCTCCTCGATCTCGCCCGTGACCGGGTTGACGTGACGGAAGATGAAGTGGACCTTGCTCGTCGAGCCGCAGCGGTCCGGGCCGAACATGATCGTGCTGCAGGGGGTCGGAGCGAGAGTCAGCAAGGTCGCACATGGATGGTGGGCGGCGGCGAGAGGCGAGGAGGGGCTGCCGAAGGAGGACGAGGTTCGAGCAGAGGAAGCGCGACGCACTAGGGGGTCTTGTCCGAGAACTCCTCGGCTTGGATACCCTGCGCGTCAAGTACGAGTACCTGAGTCAGCGTGCGGGTCACTCGCGAGGCGAGCGGTGCTGCCGACATGGAGAGAAAGCGCCGGCGCACCTCGGCACTCTCGGTGAGGAGCTTGATGTAGGCGCCGCCGCAGTCGAGGCCGTTCTGGAGCTTGACCTCGTACGACAGGACGAGAGGCTTGCCCTTGGGGTCGAAGGGCACGTCGAGCGGGGCCGAGATGGCGTGGTGGGCGGCCTTGGACTTGAGGACGAGGCCGTCGTCGCCCGGGATGCCCGGGTAGACGGACGGCTCCTCGACGCTCCACTTGCCGACGTACGAGAAGATCTGCGTGCGAGTGCGGGGGTCAGTTCCACTCGAGCGCAGGAGGAGGGAGGGGCGGCGGCCGCGGCTCGAAAGAACGCGCTGGAAGCGGGGGAGGGGGAGAGGCGGAGGAGGCTCACCTCGTTGTCGCGCTCAGTCTTGGTGGCCTTTGACGGGGACCAGCGGTCGAGGCCGTTATCGAACTGCTCGACGAAGATGCCCTTGACGCTCGTAGGCTGTTGTCGAGGGAGAGAAGCGGGTGAGGACGTGGAAGCTGAGAGATGAGGACGAAGGGGGGGAGAGGGGACGCACGGTGAAGGCCGGGGCCGACTCTGCCGAGACGAGGGTGACGATGGCCGACACGACGGTGAGAGGCAGGAGCGCGTACTTCATCCTGGCAGCGGGTGCGAGGGAGGATGGAGGAGGAGAGAGAGGAGGACGACGACGAGGAGGAGGAGGAGGCGCCCCTCCTCGTCGCAGCCACCCTCGCACACCGCACAGACAGACTCGTGCGCGTGCTCGGCAGCTCCCCACGGCCACTAGCTCGCCGTCAAGCCCGCCCGACTCGCCCGCCTCGATCCTCCCACCCTCCTCCTCCTCGTCGTCGTCCAACGTCATCTCTGCACATGTCGGGCCTCCTCAGCTCAATCGCGGGCGCCTTCCGCTCGCCTGCACCTCGCCAGCCTCGCTACATCAACGCCGAGGACGCAGTCGCCATCGACGGCTGGCTCATGGGCGGCGTCGACAAGGGTGCCTTCTCGCTCGACCAGGTGCGCCTCCTCTCTCCCTCTCTCTGATGGGCCGCTAGCACTCCGAGCTGAGCCTCATCGGACGCAACAGCTCATGGAGCTCGCCGGCCTCTCGGTCGCCCAGGCCGTCGCCCAGCTGTACCCGCTCGGACCGAGGCTCGACAAGGACGCCAACGGCGTCAAGCGCAAGCGCGACAACGAGCGCGTCCTCGTCTGCTGCGGGCCGGGCAACCAGGGCGGTGACGGGCTCGTCGCGGCGAGGCACCTCTGTGCGTCTCTTCCTCGTACTCCTCTCGACGCCCGACGAGGACGAGCTGACCTTCGCTCCCGCCGCCCTGCGCGCAGTCCACATGGGCTACGCCCCGAGCGTCTTCTACCCCAAGGTGCGTGTCGCCTTGATGCTCGACGTGCGCCCGTGCTGACGCCCTGCTGCTCTTGACCTGTCGCAGGAGTCCAAGGGCGAGATCTTCCCTGTGCGTCCACCTTCCTCACTCTCCGCCTGCCCTTTCTCAGCCTCCCGCTGACTCTCCTTCTCGACTCACAGCGCCTCAAGAAGCAGTGCGAGAACCTCGGCCTGCCTCTGATCGCGCCGCCGAGCTCGGGCTCGTCGTCGTTCCCGATGGCGGCCGACGCACAGGACGTCGCGTTCCGCCGCGCCATGGACAACACGGACGTCGTGCTCGACTGCCTCTTCGGTGCGCCCTTCACCTCTCCTCTGTTTTCCTCTATCCCTCGCAGAGTACTCGCTGACGCAGCTGCACCGCCCGCTCCCCCGCCCGCAGGCTTTTCGTTCAAGCCGCCCGCCCGCGCACCGTTCGTCAAGGTCCTCGACGAGTTCAAGAAAACGGCCAAGCCGATCCTGTCGGTCGATATCCCGAGCGGGTGGGACGTCGACACGGGCAACGCCGACGGGAGCGGGTTCACCCCTGGTGCGTGCGCACGCAGTCTGCGTCGCTCGTCGCTGTCGAGGGGCCACTGCTGACGCTAGCAGTTGTCGGTGCTGCGCGCAGATGCGCTCCTATCGCTCACGGCGCCCAAGAAGGGCGTGCGCGCGTTTGTCGAGAGCGGCGGCAAGCAGTGCGTCCCTCACTCTCGCTCTCCTCCTCTCCTGACGGCATCGTTGACTCTCTGCTCGCCGCAGCTTCCTCGGCGGTCGCTTCGTCCCCGAGTACGTCCTCGTCTCCCTCCTGCCTGAGCTCGCGCTTCTACGAGCGCTCGAGCTGACCCCTCTCGTCCTGCGCGCAGCGCGGTCGCGAACGAGTTCAAGCTCGACCTGCCCGAGTACCCGGCGAACGGTAGCCAGGTCGTCGACATCACGTGGCGCAAGGAGTAGGGCTCGCGAGAGGGAGCAGGCAATGTACGAGCTGAGCTGCAGCTGCTCGAGGTGCCACCGAGGTGCGAGGAGCGAGAGCGGGAAGTGAGAAAAGCGGCGACCCGGCTTTGCTGTCTTCGAGGGGCCTGGCCTAGCTTGTACAGCAATGAGAGCTTGAGCTGCCTTGGTCACAGTGCGCGCAAGTCGAGCGCGAGAAAGGTGCGTCTTGATCGCCTCCGAGGCGCAGCGCTCATCGGCGGTCCTGCTTCCACCTCGTCACCCTCGCCCGGAGCCTCCCCGACAAGCTCATGGTGCCCGCCAGCAGAGCGCTCGCACGGCCAGCAACAGCGGCCCTGCGCCCGGCCGCCCGCCGTCGCCCCTCGCCTCCCTCGGCTCGCCCATCTCCCCCCGTCTCTCCGCCGAGCCGCCCGGCGTCGACCTCGTCCCGCGTCGCCGCATGGACCAGCGCCGTCCTGCCACGCACCCGCGCCCCGCCGACCGCCTCGATCCCGACCTCGGGCGGGGCGTCGGCCCGGGTCCGCCTCGAGGACCCTCTCGCGCTCCTCAAGGACGAACTCGGCTCGCTGCGGCACAACATCACGAGCCTGCTCGGCAGCAAGCACCCGGCACTCGACACGATCGCCAAGTACTACTTCCAGGCCGAGGGCAAGCACGTGCGGCCCATGGTCGTCCTCCTCATGAGCCAGGCGACCAACGGCTTGAGCCCGAGGTGGACCGACGTCGAGCTGCGCGAGCGGGGCCGCGAGCAGGACCGCCGCGAGGGCAAGGGTCGGGGCGTCGACGAGCCGCTCGAGCAGGAGGACGTCCTCAACGACGACAACCCGAGCATGATGCAGCGCGCCAAGGACCTCCTCTCGAACCCGCTCTCGATCCTCTCCTCCTCGCCGTCCTCCTCTTCGACCTCCGCCTCCTCGTCCTCCTCTTCCGCCGCCGACTCGTCCCTCAACCTCCTGCCGACCCAGCGACGACTGGCCGAGATCACCGAGCTCATCCACGTCGCGTCGCTCCTGCACGACGATGTCATCGACCTCGCCGAGACGCGCCGCAGCGCTCCGTCGGCGCCGTCCCTGTTCGGCAACAAGCTGTCGATCCTCGCCGGCGACTTTCTCCTGGCGCGCGCGTCGCTCGCCCTGAGCCGCCTCGGCAGCAACGAGGTCGTCGAGCTCGTCGCGTCGGTCCTCGCCAACCTCGTCGAGGGCGAGGTCATGCAGATGAAGGGCAACATGCCGAACCGCGCGACGCCGGCGTCGCCTCGGACGGCCGCCTCGTCGCTCGCCGCGACCGACCCGAGCGCCGTCGCCGCCGCGTCGCTGAGCGGCAACGGCCCGACGCCGGCCATCTTCGAGCACTACATGCGCAAGACGTACCTCAAGACGGCGAGCCTGATCGCCAAGAGCGCGCGCGCGACGACGGTCCTCGGCGGGTGCGGCGCGCTCCAGGGGTGGAAGGAAGGCGAGCGGGTCAAGGACGCCGCGTACGAGTACGGGCGCAACCTCGGCATGGCCTTCCAGGTGCGTCTCTCCTCTCGCTGTCTCGTACAGTTTCAGCAGACGAACGGCCCCTGACGCTCGCCCGCTCGTGCCCGCAGCTCATCGACGACATGCTCGACTTCACGGCCTCGGCCGCCGAGCTCGGCAAGCCCGGTGGCGGCGCCGACCTCAAGCTCGGCCTCGCGACCGCACCGGCGCTGTACGCGTGGGACGAGTTCCCCGAGCTTGGAGAGCTGATCGAGCGCAAGTTTGAGCGCGAGGGCGACGTCGAGCGGGTGCGTCCCTCCCCTCTCTCTCGCTCGCTCCATCTCTCCCCCCCACCGCAACGTACTGCCGACATCTCGAGAGCCTCACAGACTGACTCCTGCTCTCCTCCCCGCAGGCAAAAGACCTCATCCTGCGCTCGTCGGGCGCGACGCGCACGTTCGACCTCGCGGCGGCGCACAGCCAGGCGGCGATCGAGGCGCTGCACCGCCTGCCCGAGTCGGACGCGCGCGACGCGCTCGAGAAGATTGCGAGCGACGTCCTGACGAGGAAGAAGTGAGGGCGGCGCGAGCGTGGCTGGAACGAGGAGAGCGGGCGAGGAGGGACAAGGCGAGGACGCTCGAGATGGACACGCAGCGAGGTAGAGCTAGACGGCCGAGACGTGTATGACATAGCAAACCCCTTGCACAGCACCTCCATCGCGCAGCTTCGCTCGTCGTCGTCGAGAGCATCTGGCTCGCTCGCACGAGCTCCTTCTCGCGCTCGCCGGATCTGGCTCAGGCTTCGTCTCTCTCGAGCGCAGGCTTGCTCAGCCGGTCGCCCGCTCGCTCCTATACACGCGCTCGACATGCAAGGTGCGACAGCGCCCGATGCTCTCGTTCTCGAAAAGGCGAGCGAGAGGTCCGAGCGAGAGGGACAGAGAAAGGCACGACGTGCACGTTGCAGACGCTCGACGACAGCACCGAGAGAGGGAGGGAGAAGCGCAGAGGTGGGAGGCATAGTACATGTGGAGAGGGGAAGGAGGGCTTGGGGCGAAAGTAGAGCCCGAGGAGGACGAGGGGGGGGGAGGAGAGAAGGTCGGTCGAGGTGAAGTGGGCTGGAGCGCGGCAGGAGGAGAAGCTCGACGAGCTCAGAACTTGGGGATCCTGTGCGCCAGAGACGGCGTCAGCGATCCAGCCTTCTACTCGGACCGTCTCCAGGGAGCGCCGAAGCAGAGCCCGCGGAAGGCGGACGAGCGGGAGAGAGGACGCACCTGAGCGTCTTGCTGACCATGGCAGCGGCCCAGCCGGCAAAGAGGACGGCGAACCAGTGCACCTCGACGCCGACGTGCTCCTTGAGCGGGCCGACGAGCCCCCAGGGAAGGCCGTTGCCCTGCCCCTGCGGCCCGTCGAACCGGCCCTGGTACACGCAGACGGCCATGCCGGCGCAGATGAACAGGCTCGACGGGATCGGGAGGCCCTCGAAATACTTGCTCTTGCCCGTGTCGTCCTTGGGCACGAGCGCGACGGTCGCGTTGAACCGCGCGAGGCGCGCGATGCCGGCGCAGATGAAGAGCGTGAGGAGGGCCGTGTCGATCGGGGTGCGCAGGCCGAGGGTCCACGCGACGAAGGCCGGCGCGACGCCGAACGAGATCTGCGGGCGAGGGAGGAGGGCGTGAGCGGGAATACTACGCGCGCCGGTACAGGAGCCGCGCGCTCAGCCAGCGGCGAGCGGCGCCCCAAGGGGCAAGGCAGAGAATCCACGCACCGAGTCGGCGAGACTGTCGAGCTCCTGTCCGAGCATGCTGCTCTCGCGGCGCCAGCGCGCAACCTTGCCGTCGAGCGCGTCGAAGATCATGCCGAGGAGCGGGAAGGCGAGGGCGCGCCTGCGAGCGCGAGAGGTGCGAGTCAGCGTCGTGCGTATGCGATATGGACGAGGGGAGGGAGTGAGGGGACGCACCAGAGGAAGCGCTGGTCGTTGTTGCGCAGGTACTCGGCCGACGAGAAGAGCGAGAGGGCGCCGCAGAAGCCGTTGCCGAGGGTGACGCAGTCGGCGAGGCGGAAGTTCCTGCGAGCACGGTCGGTCGTGAGTGAGGTGCTGTAGAGAGAAGGGGGCGAGTGCGAGGGAGGAGAGGCGCACCTGACGAGCGAGAAGTGACGGTCGTCCTGGACGAACTCCTTGAGCTTTGCCGACTCCTCTTTGGCGGCGGCGGTGGCCTGGGCCGCGGCGGCCGAGGGTTTTTCGAGGGCGGCCTTGAGCGAGTTGTCGATCGAGGTGCTCTCGCGGCGGGCGGCGAGGGCCTTTGCTGCGGAGTCGGGTTGGTCGAGGGGTGCCGAGGCCTTGGGCGAGGCCTGGGCGGGTGCGCCGGTGACGGGCGGGGTGGTGAGCTCTGCGGCGGTGCCTGCGAGGGCAGGTTGAGGGTGGAGCAGAGTCAGGATGAAGAGGGTCGAGATGATGATGATGATGAGGGAGGCGCGGGACGAGATGAGACGGACCTGGCATGGCGACGAGAGCGAGGGGCGCGGTGTGGAGCGGTGCAAGTGGCTGTGGCGGTGAGCTAGAGTGGGCCGAGTCGGAGTCAGGCTGGCTTCGAGGTCGGGATGAAGGGCGAGAGGAGGAGGACCAAGGCCGCCCGCAGCTCGTCACCACCTCGACCGACGACCGCTGGCGACTCCCTCTCACTCAACCTCGACTCGGCAGCTGTAGAGTGCACCGACCAGCCACCCGCCATGGCCGCCACTCAGCCCCTCGCCCGCTCCCCGGCCACCACTCTCCTCCACCTCTGCGCCCTCGCCATCCTCTCGTGGGCCTTCCACCAGCTCTTCCTCCCTGGGCCCATGACCGACTTTATGCAAAAGATGCAGTACGGCGGCAGGTGGCAGTACCTCACCATCCTCAGGTCCGTCGCCCTCGTCCTCCCTCGTGCTCGTCGCCCCCTCCTCAGGCTCCCCCCACCTCGGCCTCCGGCGACTCGCACTGACGCCCTCGACGCCCTCGCACAGCCTCGCCGTGTCGTGGGCCACGTTCGCCTTCGCCCTCCTGTACGACCTCGTCCCGCTCGCCCTCTTCTCGCGCGTCAAGTCGACCCTCGCCCTCCTCGTCGTCCCCATCGAGGGCCTCGTCTCGGTCCTCTACTGGAGCTTGATGTTGCTCGACCCGGGCCTCCTCAACCCAGCCGTCGCACCGGGCGAGGAGCCCTTCCGCATCCCGCTCAAGCTCGACCTCGCCCTCCACGCCTTCCCGGCCATCCTCCTCTGGATCGACTTCCTCGCCTTCAGCCCGCCGCTCCCGCGCCGCGCCCGCCCGGCCTTGATCGCCAGCCTCGCGACGGCGTCCTACTGCGTCTGGATGGAGTACTGCGCGGCCGGCAACGGCCAGTACCCGTACCCGATGCTCGGTCCGTCCCCTTCTCTCCCTCCTCTTCCTCGCTCCCTCGCTCTGCGTTCCCCTCGCTGACGCTCTCTCGCGCGTTCTACTCGATCCCGCAGACGACATGTCGCCCCTCGCCCGCTCGGCCTTCTACCTCGTCCAGGTCCCCGTCCTCATCGGCCTCTTCCACGCCGCAAACGGCGTCCACCACCTCGTGCGCGGCTCGTCGACGCGCCAGCCCGAGGCGCAGGCCGTCCGCCGCGCCGAGAACAAGGTCAAGGCGCTCTAGATGTACATCGAGGCGGCGGTAGAGCGGTGCGTTAGAAGCGGGCGTGCAAAGAGCGGCCGTATCTCCCTTCGCGAGCGGCGGTCGCGCCTCTTCGTCGTGGCGCTCGGTCTCTCACCTTCCGCTTCTTCCGCGGCGGCGGCCTCGGCGGCCTCGCCGATCGATCGAGCTCGCGTTGCTCCGTCGGCGACGCCGTGTTCGTCCGCGGCGACGGTCGTCCCCGCGCACGGACCCGCGCGCTCGCTCGCTTGCAGGAGGCGCTCCTCTTCGTCTCCTCTCGCCGCCCGTCCGCCGCCCCTCTCGGGGTGCGCGCGAGGTCAATCAGCTCGAGCTCAGCTCCTGGACGAGGTCTCGGAGAGTCCGTGGATCTCGCTCGTCGCCTCGCTCGGCTCAGTCGACCTCGGCGTCCGCCCTTCCTTCTCTCTCTCCTTCGCCTACCTCGCCGGCTTCGTCTTCATCTTTTCTCTCTCGAGCTCGTCATGTCGCACCTGTACTCGCAGACGGAACTGCAAGAACTCGTCGCAGAGGTGCGTGCACTTCGACTTGGGTCTCCTCGACCGCCGACTGCGGCTGACGTATCCTCTCGCACGCTCGCAGGGCTGGCCGACCGGCGACGACTGGGCCGACTGGGTCGGCACGGCCGAGAAGGTCGAGCGCGACGCCCTCCTCAACCCCAACATCGCCGCCGACAGCTACCGCGGCGAGATCAACCGGGTCGAGCTGCGCGCCTTTGTCAAGGACGTGCTTGACGTTTGGTGCCAGCGCGTCTTTCCGCAAATGGCCGAGTGGGAGCGGCACGAGGCCATCGACTCGCTCAGGGGCTACCACGACATCCTCGTCAACTGGCCCGACGATACGTCGCTCCGCCATCAGCTCGTGAGCTCCTCCACTTCCTCCCTCTCCAACCCAATCTCCTTGTCTTGAGAAGCAAACTGACTCTCTGCACGACCCGCAGCCGCACGCCCGACCCTTCCTCGGCTCGCACGTCCACGACGAGGACCTCGACGAGCTCGTCCGCCGCGGCGAGACCGACGCCCGCAGGGCGCGCAGGCACGAGGCTCGGGGCCTGGGTCCTGCTCCCTCGAGTGCTGCTCGCGCTTCGGGGCCCGGTCCTCGTGCCGCGCCCGTGAGCCGCCCGAGGCCGCGCGTCAGCCACTCGAGGCCGCGCAACACCGTCGGCCGCCCGACCTACATCCAGCGGCGGCAGCGCCGCGCTCGGCTCGGTCGCTACAAGGGCGTCTTGGTCGACAGCGCGGTACGTCCCTTTCGCGTCTTCTCGTCGTCGACGCCGTCAAGCCGGGCTCTGACTGACCCTGACTTTGCGCCTCTCGTCCTCCTCCTCCTCGACCTCCTCGTCCTCTTCTTCATCCTCGCTCGCAGGGCTGGCCGAGCGGCCACTCGTGGGCCGACTACGTCCGCACGGCCGAGATCGTCGTCAACGACGGGCTCGAGAACGACCACATCGGCGGCGACGACGCCAACAACGACGCGATCAGGACGTGGATCGTGGAGGCAGTCGAGCCGGGCTACGACCGCAGGACCCTCTTCGACCGACTGCCCGAGCCGGTCCAGCGCGAGTGCATCCACGAGCTGCGCAAGCTCGACGAGGGCTTTGTCTCGTACGCCGGCGGCTTCCTTCACGCTGTGCGTCCAAGCCTCTTTGCGCTCGTCGTCCTCCCTCGAGTCCGCTCGCTGACGAACTCCTTACCCTCGTCCTCTCTACGTCGCAGCCGTCGCAGCGCGCTTTCGTCGATGCCAAAGCGAGGGTGCGTCGAGCCCCCCTGGAGCGCAGGGTCGCCCTCACGTGACTGACGTCGTCTCCCGCTCGCAGTCGGTCGGCCTCGACCCGGCCGTTAACGCCAACGCCAACCGTACTTCCAGCGCCTACGAGGTGCGCCCTCGTTCCCCCCTGGCTCTCCGTGCTTCTGCGCCGTGCCCTGACGCCATCCTCCCGCCGCAGCCTCGCGCTCGGACCCCTACGGCCCAGCACCCTCACGGCCACCCGCGCTCGCGCTCGGGCACCCGCACGCCCGTCCCGCACCCCTCGCACGCCGGCACGCCCGCCCCGCACCACTCGCCGGCGCACGGGCACCACTCGCGCCAGCCGACCCTCTCGCCCGACCCGCTCGACCTCGGCGACTACGACCCCTCGTGGGAGCACGACCCGGCCGCGCCGTACGACCGCAACCTCGACGACCCCGAGTTCGACCTCGACGACCTCCTCGACGGCTGGTCGTACGACAACTAAGGGGCCGGCGAGGCCCGGCGAGCGAGGAGGGACCGGGAAGGAGGAGGAGGAGAGCGCTGTAGACTCGAGCGGTGGGGCATCAGCGTCTCAATTTGAGCAATGCACGACTCGTTCTGTAATCGCGCGAGGCGAGAGGTGCTCAGGACGAGCGAGAGGAGCAGCTTGAGGGGTCCGTGCGTCGACCTTCTCAAGTTGAGCTTCCTGCTCGCTCTCAAGCAGCATATCCGCGCCCTGCGCTGCTCGCACATCTCGCTGCAGGACGTTCTAGAAGGTGCACAGCTGCACTGCATCGCTGCTCGGGCGCCATCTACAAGTCCCACTCCTCGTCAGCCTGCTCCGTCGCCGTCCAGTCCTCGTCGGCGTCCTTGTCGCCGTCGCGCTCGTCCTCGTCCTCGGCCCCTCCATACCCGTCCCACAGCGCCTCCAGTCGCTCCCTCGCCTCGTCGACGCCCTCGCGCCCGAGCGCAAACTCGCCCTCGTCGTACTCGCGCAGGACGCCCGCCCGGACCCGGCGCAGCTCGCGCATCCCGCGCGCGAGGTGCTGCACGTAGCGCGCCGTGCTTGGGCGCGTCGAGAGCGTCGTGAGGACGGGGACGGCGCGCGGCTGCTGCGCCGAGAAGGCCAGCGCGGGCGGGAAGCGCGCGTCGGGCAGGCCGAAGAGCGCGGCCGAGGGGGCGGGCGCGTCGGACGAGAGGAGCGGGAGCGAGGTCGAGGGGATCGATAGGTGAAGGGGATGGCCGGTGTGAGGGTGCAGACCGCGGAAGGCCGGCGGCGCGGCGGCAAGGATGGGGAAAGGGTAGGGGAGGGACACCCTGCGCGAGGGGAAGAGTCAGCGTGGCGACGCGCAGGAAGACGACGAGCAGACGAAGGCGCCGATGAGAGAGAAGGGGACGCACCATCGAGCGAGAGGCTCCTTAAGCGGCTTGGCCGCCTCCTCGAGGAGAGGCCCCATCTCCTGGCTCTCCTCAAAGTCGAGCCCGCGCACGACGCTGTACTGCGCGAACGACACCTCCTCGTCGCGCTTCTTCTCCTTCGCCTGCGAGCGTTCGAAAGAGAGAGAGTCAGCTAGGTACACGTCAAGTAGAGACGTACAGAGAGAGAGACGAGCACGCACCGGTCCGTCCCTCGCCCGCTCAGCCTCGCCTTCCTCGTCGCCGCGCCACGCGCTGAAGTCCCTCTCGCCCGCCCGGACCTTTTGCCTCGCCGCCTCGCTCCCGCTCGGCCCGTAGTATGGGGCAGGCGCGAGCGGCGTGTGGCCCGAGAGCGAGGCGATCTTGGTCCCGCCGCGCCAGTTGAGCTGCTCGATGACCGAGGTGAGGACGTCGGGCTCGCTGCGATCATCAGGGAGATGAAGCGTCAGGTCATCGTCTAAGAAGGAGGGCGACCGACGAGATGGACCAGGTGAGAGGGGGAGAGAGAGGGACGACGCACCGAAGCTCGCTGCCGGCGCTCTGCAAGTGCATCGTCAAGACCTGCTGGTAGGCCTCGGCCGAATCGATCTGCAGAGGGAGTAGGTATCAGAACCGTGAGATAGCGCGAGGTCGCATGTGCGCAGCACGGCAGGCGCGCTCCAGGTCGCACCCGCCGAGCACGAGTGGGAGGACGCCGACTCACGTCGTCCCTCAAGAACCTGCGCCACTCGTCGCTGTTCGTGCCCTCGACGTAGGCGTCGTACGTCTGAACGGGCTGGATGGGGAGGACCATGCTCGCGAGGTCCTCGGCCGCGACGAGGCCGAGCGCCTCGTTGAGGAGGCGCTGCGCTTTGGCGCGCTGCGAGCGTTGCCAACTTGGAATCAGCGCACGCTCGGTGAGGATACCGCGGAAAAGCCGAATAAGTTGAGAGGGCGACGCACATCCGAGTCGGGCCGCTTCCACCCTCGCGCGTCGCTCAGGATGGCCGTGACCCAGACGGCGCTCTTGGGGAACTCGTCGCGCAGCGTCTCGAGGAACGAGCTCGTGAGGCCCGAGAAGCCCGTCGAGTGCTGAGACGTGAGGAGGAAGCCCTGCGAGCGCGAGAGGGAGGAAGCGTCAGCGAGAGAAGCGGAGGGAGGTGAGGAGGAGGGCAAGGGGTGAGGCGCACCTCGGTGTGGTCGCTCTGCTCGGCGAAGGCGCGCAGGTCGTCCTCGACATCGTCTCGAAGCTGTTGCGTGCGGCGACGGGGTTAGCTCGGCGGCCTCGAGGGCGAACGAGGCGCGCAGAGGAGGAAGGAAGGAGCGCACCTCTGCGTTGCCGTGCCACGCCTCGCGGCCCTGGATGAAGGTGGCGAGCTCGTTGGGCTGGTCCGAGCCGAACTTGGAGTAGGTGCCGAGCGCATGAGGCTTGTAGGATCTGTCGAGGGAGAGTGAACCGGGGTCAGCTCAGGCTGGACCAGGGGGAGCAGGAGCGAGAGAGCACGCACGCGTCGAGAGGTTCTTGTGCGGCTTGAGCGGCTCCAGGGTGAGCATGAGGTGCGGTCGAGGTGGACCACTCGGACGCCGGGCTGTGTCGGGAGGCCGAGGTGAGCGTGCGCTCGACGAGACGGCGATGAGAGGGTCGAGGCGGAGGAGGGGCTCACAGCGAGTCGAGAGCTTGGCGCTGGCGCTTGCCGTCGCCTGTGGAAGGTATCGAGTCAGCACAGGCGGGTCACTGGTGGGCTCCGAGGGACGAGAGGGGCTGAGTGCGCACCTGCGAGGACGAGGTCGAGGGTGCGGTCGGTGGTGGACTGGCCGCCCTGGTTGCGCGACACGAGGACTGCTTCCATCTTGGAGAGAGTGGCCGACTTGAACAGACGAGTCTAGCAAGCTCGAGTGGGGAGCGCGCGAGCTGGTCGTGGTCCAACTCGCTCTCGCGGGCGGCGACGACGACGACGACGAGAGCGAGGCGAGGGGCACGTGGAATGGGCCGGTAGTCGCTTGCACGGTTGTACCGAGTGGCTACAGTGCGTGTGAGCCTGTCCTGCACACAGCCAGAGCCCCGTTCGGACGAGGTGTCGTCGACGTCGTCGGTTGCCCCGCATCGCGCGAGGTGCATCGCCTCGCCTCGCTCTCTCTCACTCTCCTCTCACCAGTGCGCCCAGCTAGAGGCCACTGCACGCGCACACCCGCCTGCTGCGCCCCCTCCCGCCCTCAGCCACCCGCCTCGACCACAACAGCTCTCCCCGTCCCTCCCCCGCCCCTGGTCGACCTCGGGCACGCGACATGGCCAGCACCACCGCGCCCTCGGCTGCAGCCACCGCCACCGAGGCCATCTCCTCTTTCGACCCGCTCAAGGGCTACGCCAACTCCCCACCCCCTTCGACAGCCGCCCCTCGCCCATCCACCTCGACCTCGGCGTCCAACCCTCCACCTCGCGCCGACTCGCGCCCCTCGCCTCCGCACCAGCGCCCCTCGGCAGCCACCGTGCGCCGTCGCTCGAGCAAGCGCAGCGCCCGCGACAACCCGCCCGACAGCCCCGACACCGACGACGCCCGCACCACCTCGCGGCGGGGCACCACGGCCCACGGCGCGACCAGGCGACCGGGTCCAGCGCCCGCGGCGCACCGGCCCAGGACCGCACAGCCGCCCAAGGACGACGAGCTGTTCGACACGGACGACGCGTTCCAGGCCCATGCCGACGCAGAGCGCGCCTCCGGGTGGCACCACCTCCCGCTCTTCCTCGTCGGCCTCCCCTCGCTCGGCGCCATCGTGCACGGTCGCGCAGAGCAGTGGAGCGACGCCATCATCCTCGCCCTCGTCGTCTTCTACCTCTACCAGCTCATCAAAGGTGCGTCGCTCTCGTCGGCCCGCTCGCTCCGCCCTCGGACCTCCCGCTGACATTCCCTCCCTCCCGCTCGCAGTGCCGTGGGAGCTCTACTACGCCTCGTACGCGCGCTCCGTCCTCCCCGACGGCGTCGAGCCCGGTGCGGCCGACGAGGACGAGGACCCCGAGGTCGTCGCCCGCCGCGCCGAGTCGGCCCAAGCCCTGCGCCGCAACGAGCTCATGGCCCTCTGGTCGACGTTCCTCGTGCCCGTCGTCGGCGCCTCGCTCCTCCACTACGCGCGCGGCCTCCTCAGCGACCCGGACCGCTTCATCAACCGCTTCCTGATCGGCCTGTTCGCCATCGCGAGCTCGGTCAAGCCCGTCCTCCACTTTGTCAAGCTCGTCAAGCGCAGTGCGTCCTCGTTCTCGCTCTCGTCCCTCGTTGAGGCTCGGTTGCTGACGCTCGACGTGCACGCAGACTCGCTCTACCACCAGGAGGTCGTCCACTACCCGTCGTCGCGCGTCCACCAACTCCAGCAGCGTGTCGACCGCCTCGAGAAGGACCTCTCGCAGGTGCGTTCTCGTCCTCCCTCGCCGCGCTTTACACGATGGGGCATCCCCTCACACCTTTTGCACACGTCGCTCGCAGCTCTCGCGCACGTCGGTCCCGCTGTCGACCTTCGAGTCGCTCTCGTCGTCCCTGTCGTCGACCCTCACGCCGCTCCAGCGCCAGCTGCGCCGCCAGACGCTCGAGACGCAGCACGCCCAGCTCTCGTCGACCGAGCGCCTGAGCGCTCTCGCCGGCGCCGTCGACGAGCTGTGCCTCGCCTTCGCGGCCCAGGACCAAGAGCTCGTCGCCCTGCGCGACGTCGTCGCCGCGCGCTCGGCCCTCGCCACCGTCCACAAGCGCTCGCCCGCGCTCAGCAACGCCGCCGCCGTCCTCGGCAGCGTCATCAAGCACCTCGTCGTGTACCTCGCGACGCCGGCGTACGCGCACGGCCGCGGCGACGAGCGCGAGCGCGAGCGCGCGCGGCACGGCGTCGCGTGGTACGCGCTGTGGCCCGTCAGGGTCCCGCGCGCGCTCGTCGGGTGGGCCGTCAAGGGCACGGCCAAGGGGGCCGTCAAGGCGCTCGGGTGGGAGGGCGACGCAGAGGCGGCCGCGGCGGCGTCGTCGTCGGCGACGGGTGCGGGAGGAGCGGGCGCGCTCGGCAAGGGGAGGAACCACAAGAGGATCGAGAGCGCGCCGAGCGGGGTTGCGGCTCTTGGTGGAGGGGCATCGGGCAAGGGCAAGGAGGAGGAGGAGGCGTACAGCGACGACGATGCCGACTCGGACGAGGACGACCTCGACCTCAAACCCGACCTCGAGCGCGCTCCTCCCTCGGCGCGCGCCTCGCCCTACGCCGCGGCTTCGTACGCGCCGCTCGCCCAGCCGGCGCGCTACGCCCGCCCGCAGCAGCAGCAGCAGCAGCAGGTGCCCGTGCCCGCCGCCGGCCGTCGCCCCGGCGCAGGGCTTCGCTCGACCTCAAGCCGCTCGCAGCACCAGCAGCGCGTCGTCGGCGCGGCGTGAGACGGCTCGTCGCCGCTCTTCGGCGTCTCCTTTGTCGTCGCTGCGCGCGGCGGCGGCCGGTCTCGCTCGAGCGCCTTGTACCTCGTCCTCCCCTTCGTCTGTCCCTGCTTGTTGCCCCTCACCCCTACCTTCCTCCCCATTACCTGTACTCCCTCATCATTGCCGTTCCTCGCACCTTTTCTCTCTCTCCCCGTAGCAGTGTACCCGCAACGATCCGAGCTATTGCGCTTCCTCGGTCGGCGCAGAGCGTTTTCCGAGGTGAGCAGCTTCGTCAGCAAGGAACGAGACTAAGCCGGCTCTACATGAGCCGCAGCTTCATGATACGATTGACGGCTCAAGAGAGCCCACTGCTCGAGAGCGGCGCGAGTTCGCCGATTACTCGACCAAAGGGAGGAGGCCAACCAACTTGAGAAGGTCGCTCTCGAAGCCGCTTTCTCGCGCTTTCCTCTCGGGCTGCTGCGGTGCACTGAACAAGCTGCAATCTGCGCGTTCGAGGCTCTCAGACAACTACAGCTCCTGCGCCGACTTCTGCTCCGCCTCGACCTCCCGCTCGCCGGCGCACGGACCCTCCTCGAGCTCAGCGCTCGCCGTACCGCCGCTGCTCGTGCCCATCGCCCTCGCCGAAGGGCCGGTGGAGCACGTGCGGTGCGATCGAGCCCTGCTCGCGCGGCGCAGGGTGGTACGCCGCCGGCGGCGGGGGCGGGACAAACGACGGCGCCTCGTCGAACGGGTCGCACGACGGGCAGAAGGTGGTCGGATCGTGCGGGTAGTCGTGCTCGGCGTACGTGCGTGGAGCTTGCTGAGGGAAATGGTCGGGCTGAACGAGCGGCGCGGCGGCGTGAAGGCCCTGGAGGTCCTGCCACGTCTCGCCGAAGAGCGGGCTGGGCTCGGCGAACGGCGGGTGCGCCGCGCCGAGGCTCGCCGAGCTCGAGGGACCCTCGTGGCGAGGAGCCGGGAAGAGGGGCCGAAGCTGGCTCGACGAGGGCCCGCGCCGTGGCGGTTGCCGACGAGAGTCGACGAGACGAGGTTGCGACGCCGGGGAGGCTTCTTCTCCTTCCTCTTCTGGGCCCGTGCCCTCCGCAGCCTTCTGCACGTACGTAAAAGAGGAGGACCGTCAGCTGGCTGTGACCGGGACGACCAGATTGAGGAGAGCACGCACCTTTTGCGCCTTGTCCCGCCTCCTCGAAGCGCTCACCCTCGCCGTCACTCGCCGCTGCTCGGCGTCGCTGTACGGCAGAAAGTCCCTCCAGCGAGCCTGCGGACCGTCAGCTCGCTCTCGAGCGCACGACGTCGGGGAAGAGGAACGCACACGCTTGACCTCGCCTTGGAGCAGCTTGCCGCGCCAGACGTCGACCTTGCTGAGCACGCGCGCACGCTGATCCTCGTCGAGCGTCTCGAAGCGAGCCAGGGCCTCGGCGTTGCACAGGCCCTTGCCGCTGTCGATGATGTACTGCTGCTTGACCGGGTCCGAGTTGTGCTCGCACGCTTCTTGGACGGCCGCACGGACCCTCGCCGCGAATTCGCCAGGAGCGTGCTGCGCGCAGGTCGGGGCGTGAGCGAGCTGGAACTGCAGCACGCTCTGAGCAGTAGGATGAGCGCACCAAGTTGCCGGAAAGTCGCTTGGGCATGAGTGAGGGCGGCGGGGGAAGGAAGAGAAGGGGATGAACGAGAGTTCGCCGCGGCGAGCCGGCTCCCTGCTGTCGGTAATGAGCTTCGGCAACGACCGAGCCGCGGAGAAGCCGCGTGCGAGGCGATCGAGGCGGACAGGGGAAGCGGACCGGCGCCGTTCTCAAGGAGGCCGGCAGGCTCACCTCTCGAGCTGAGGATGCGCTCGACATGCTGTAGAAGGCGGCAAAGCAGGACGATACCGGCACCACTAGTACGAGTAGATGATCACAAAGGAACGCGGCTCAGTCTCGGCAGATCGTTGAGCCCGACGACGAAGCGCATTGACTTGGGAAGGTCGGTTTGTGAGGTGCTCTCTGGTGTTCTGCTCTCGGGCTGCGGTCCTGTGCTCAACCAGATTCCAACGTCCACGAGACTAACGTCTGGGACAGCTACAGCTCCTGCGCCAACGCCTGAACACCCTGACCGTCCCGCCTCGCCGCGCACGGACCCTCCTCGAGCTCAGCGCTCGCCGTACCGCCGATGCTCGTGCCCCTCGCCCTCGCCGAAGGGCCGGTGGAGCACGTGCGGTGCGACTGTGCCTTGCTCGCGCGGCGCAGGGTGGTAGACCGGCGGCGGCGGGGGCGGGACAAACGACGGCGCCTCGTCGAACGGGTCGCACGACGGGCAGAAGATGGCCGGGTCGTGCAGGTAGTCGTGCCGAGGGTCGCGCCGAGGGTACGTGCGTGAGGCTTGCCGAGGTGCGTAGTCGAGCTGGGCGTGCGGCATGGCGGCGCTGCGGCCGCGAAAGTCGTGAGGAGGTGTCGGGAAGCGGTCGCGAGGCTGGCTCGGCAGAATGAGGCGATGCGGAGGAGGCTGGCCGGTAGGGGTGACGTCGGCAGTAGCCTGTCGAGCAGGACGAAAGTCAGCTACTCGGCTCGCCGAAGGACGGGTGTCCAGAGGGAAGCATGAGGAGAGCAGGCAGACCTTGAGCGCCCGCCGTTCCCTGAACCGCTTGCCCCTCTCCCGAGCTTTCGCCCGGCTCCTCTCGTTGGGTGGCATCATGTGGTCCCACGAGCGCTGCGGGAGGAGCCGGAGCTGAGTCAACGAGCGCCGAGCGGTACGAGTGGCGGGGGGAGAGAGAGGACCGAGCGCACGCACCCGCTTCACGTCGCCCGACAGCAGCTTGTTGCCCCAGGCGTCCAGGTGGTGCAGCGCCGTGGCTCGCTCGCACGCGCTCAGCTCCTCGAAGCGGGCGAGAGCGGCCGGCGTGCAAAGGCTCGTGCCGTACTTGACGATGTCGCCGGCTCGCCCAGGATCGTGCGCAGACGCGGCGGTGACGACGGCACGCACGCGTGCGGCCCATTCTCCGTCAGCGTTCTGTGGAGCAGAGAATCAGTCAGCGAGCGGGACGAGGAAGCTTCGCTGCTGAGGAGGTCGGCGGCGAGGGTCAAAGCGCACCAGGTCTCCGACGGCGCGGCTTTGGGACATGGACGAGCTTGACAGGAGCGAGGCAGCAAGGATGGAGCGAGCTCTGCAGACGAGTCGATGAGGCGAGCCTCGAGCCAATGCTCAACGGCCGGAAAGTCCGTGCGGCCGGCAAGAGACGCTGACCGAGGCACGAGGCGCACGGACAGGGGTAGAGGACGAAGCCGCAGCACAGCCGAGGAAGCTGAGGACGATCGAGAAGCCAAAGTCGAGCTTGCCGGGCGAGCCGGATCCTCAGCAGCGAGAAATGAAGCGAGGTCCGAGCGAAGCGACTTGAGAAGGTCGATCTCTCTCTGCGCTCAAGGCACTGCAACTGCTTTATCAGACGCTCGCGACGCACTTCTCGACTACTCGAGGACGTCTAGCCGAAGAGCATCGCCTGCATGTGCGGGTTCTTGGCGTACCGAACGCCCTTGACCTCGACGCTGTCGATCACCTTGCGGATCTCGTCGAGCTCCTCCGAGGACAGCTCGATCTTGCCGGCCTCGATCGCCTGCTTGACGCGCTCGGGGTTGGTCTGCGAGCGAGGAGAGCGGAGAGGAGGGGGTTGTGCGTCAGCAAAGGAAGGAAGGGCGAGTGCTCGCCGCTCAGCGGCGCAGGGCTGAAACCGTGCCGGCGAGGCGGGCCCGACGAGGACAAGCAGCGCCGAGGGAGGGCGTCGATCGAGGAGAGCGTAGGAGGAGGATGGAGAGCAGGACAGGACTGACCGAGCCGGGGAGAGGGACGACGCCCTGCGCGCGCACCCAAGCGATCGAGAGCTGCGCCGGCGTGACGCCTTTCTTCTCGGCGATCGACGTGAGCTTGCGCACGAGCTGCATGTTGTGCTCAAAGTGCTCGTCCGAGAACTTGTCGAAGTTGCGGCGCATGTCGCCCTCGGGCAGGTCGTCCTTGCTCTTCCAGTTGTTGCCCAAGAAGCCGGCGCCGAGCGGGCTGCGAACGAACGAGAACGAGCGTCAGCTTCTCGTCTATGCTCGGGAGACGGTGAGCTGGACGTACCTGTATGCGATGATGGGGATGTCAAGCTCCTTGCAGGCTGCGAGGACGCCGTTGTCCTCGATCTCGAGCGCGAACGGCGAGTACTCGACCTCGACGGCGGCGACAGGGCCGACGGCGGCGGCCTTGCGGATCGTCTCGGCAGACACCCTGCGGGAGGCTGAGCGTCAGCGATCGGATCCTCTGCGACGAGGAAAGGGAGGAAAGAGGAGAACGCACTCGGACAGGCCGATGTCGCGGAAATGGCCCTCGTCGCGCAAGATGAGGAGGTTCTTCATGGTCTGCGTACGTGGATGACCGGTAGGAGCGTCAGTGAAAGTACTCGAGCCACCACTGATCGGCCCAGAGCGAGATGAAGACGCACCTGCTCGATGCCCGTCGCCTTGTCGACCCTCGCCATCTCGAAGAGGTCCATCTTGCGGTGCTTGAGGATCGAGTTGATCTCCTTGAGCTGCTCGCGGAGGAACCCAACATCGGCGTTAGGCGTCATGCCCTCGCCGAGGCCGCCCTTGACCGAGATGTAGACCTTGTCGACGAGGTCCGGGTGCGCGTCGAAGAAGCGGGACAGCAGCTGGAGGTTGGCCGTGACGTGAGGAGCGTTGCCGTAGAAGTAGCCGGTGTTGACGGACGTGGACCCAGCCTCGATGGCCGTCTGGATGAGCTCGAAGGCCTGCGGGTCGGGCGTCTGAGGGTGCGAGGTGGGAGGAGGAGGAGGGGGTGCGGTCAGCTCACGGCAGCGCATGGCGCCTTGGCAGGCAGGGTACGTGAGGGATGTGTGCGCACCTGCTCGGGGGCCCAGGTGAGGCGCATCAAGCCAGTCGCGATGCCGGCGGGCGGAACGATGGTGGGCGCCATGCTGCGGGGGAGGGCGAGGTGCGGCTGGGCGGGGTCGGTGCTGGACGGGGTGTGTAGATGCCGGGCTGCAGAGCACAGAGAAGCAGGGCGAGCGCGTCTGGTGGGGAGACGAGGTGGTGAGGAGGAGGGGAAGCAGCGAGGCTTGATGAGGTCGACCACGGCGCAGCTCGCCTCCACTCTCGAAGCGCTCGCTCGGCGCGGCCGCCAAAGCCGCTCACGCAAGCACGAGTGCCAAACAAAGCTCGCACATGCCGCCGATCGCTCGCAGCTGGCTCTCGCCGTCGTCTCGACGACTCGCCTCCACTCTGGCAAGGTCCGCCGAATCGACCGACGGTGACGACGCCGACGACGAGAGAACGAGGAACGACGGATTCATTGCGGCTGGTACAGACAGGAGTGCATCTGGGCATGACTCGCAAAGGGCATGATGCCAAGGGACTGATGAGAGAGGCGGGCCGATAAAAAAGACGAAGGGCGGAAAAGGGGTGCGGGACGACTGCTTCTAGAGGGACGCCACGAGCTGCACGAGTTGCCGCAGGTGCGGTGCGCTAAGCCACGCCGGGATGTACTGCAGGGCGCGCAGAGGCTGGGTCAGCTTGAGCCGGACAGGGACGAGTTCGTGGAGAGGAAGGGGCGTGCACGCACCGTCTCGATGCCGGTGACCTCGCGCGGCAGCGGCGTCTCGTAGCCACCCGCCTCCTCGACCTGCGCGAGTGGAGCGAGTCAGCAAAAATTCAGGTCCGAGTCGAGGAGGGCGCGGGACGCACCTCGGGCGGGAGGAGCAGGTGGTCGTTCTTGTCGCCGGCGACGACCCGGCCGTTGACGGCGCGCAGGATCTCGGGCGAGATCGGGTTCTCGTAGTCGGCGACGTAGTCTGCGAGCGATCGAGGAGGTCAGGGACGTCTGAGCAGGACGAGACCGGCCAAAACGACGAAGAGAGGCTGCACGCACAGTTGGCGACGAGCTTCTGGATCTGGGTCGGCGTGAGCATCCAGCACACTGCGGTCGGCGACAGAAGTCGTCAGTAAGAACTTGTAGAAGTGCACGAGAGCAAGTGGACGCACCGTCGAAGATGATCTCGATGTCGGCGAGCGAGGCCTTCTTGAGCTGGAGGAGCTTGGTCGCCTGCATGAGGTGCTCGAGCTGGAGCGTGCCCTCGGGCATGTCGTGCGCCTTGCACCACTCCTCGAGGCGCGTGATGTTGCTGCGGGCGAGGAAAAAGAGCGTGAAGGAGGAGGAGGAGGAGGAGGAGGAGGAGAAGCGGGGAGAGGTTGAGGGGATGGCACAGGTCAGCTCCTGACGTCGACAGGCTGTGAGCCCAGAGGAGGGCAAGAAAGGAGACGCACTACTGGATCTGCATGGCGCGCTTCCACGACGAGAAGTTGCGGCGCATGAGGAGGTCGTTGAAGCTCGTGACGCCGATGAGCTTGAGGAGCTCGGTGATGGCCTGCTGCACGACCGAGTGCTCGACGTAGTACGACTTGAGGCTCTTCCACACCTTGTTGAGCAGGTTGAGGATGTCGTCCATGCTGAAGGCGGGCGCCTGGTTGCTGCCGCCGACGAGGCGGTTGAAGAGGCGGCCGCCGCCCGAGTCGGACGTGACGAACCCGGGCAGCGACTGCGACTCGATGAGGGCTGGGATGACCATCTTGTGCAGCCGCTTCTTGGTCTCCTGCATCCACGTGTGGTAGATGTTGTACTCGAGGCTGTCGAGGTCGTGCTTGACGATCGTGACGAGGCGCTCGTAGTCGTCCCAGTCGTAGTCGCGGCCGATGCCCTCGCCGCCGGGCCCGATGCCCTGCAGGATGTCGCTCTCGGCGATGCACACGAACGAGAGGATCTCGTGCACGTTCGAGAGCCAGAAGATGCCGGGCACGACGACGTCGTCGCCGGTGTAGCCCTGCGCGCACGAGGAGGGAGAGGCAGTCAGTCTTCAAGCTCGACAGCAAGCACCGAGAGAGAGAGAGAGAGAGAGAGAGGGAGAGAGGAGGGAGGCC